>MDTB01030308.1_pt1 | contig 13862 bp, 7 predicted proteins | sample 811161 | NCBI WGS metagenome assembly MDTB01 (sample SAMN05326650, study PRJNA326480) | marine metagenome | isolation source: seawater | place: Mediterranean Sea | collected 2009
AATACAATGGCTGGAGGAAAAATTTCACCTAGGCAGAAAATGATTAACATGATGTATCTCGTGTTAACAGCTCTATTAGCACTGAATATTTCAAAGGATATGTTGAAGGCTTTTGCTAAGGTTAATAATTCGTTAAAGTCTAACTTGTCAAATATTAATGATCAGTCTGATGTCTTGTATTCTAAATTTAGTGATGCTGCAGAAAATGCCCCTTTAAAAGTAGGTCCTTCGTTTGAAGTAGCTGATACTGTTAAAAATATAGCGAAAGATTTTAGGGCTTATGTTGATGAATTAAATGACCTTTTAATAGAAAAAACAGGTGGTTACAAAGATGATGGTATTGAATTGGCTGGTGCTGACAATAAATCTGTAGTTTCCAATTATATGCTCATGAAGCCTAATTTCAAAGGAAAGGAGTTTCGTGAACAAATTAATAATTATAAAAACTACTTACTCAGCCTTGATATTGTTTCTGAAAATGAAGAATTAAAAAATATTATTCATTCCAGTTTTAACACTGATGATTTCATGAAAGATGACGCAATGGTTTCATGGGAATATGGTACTTTTAATAATGTTCCCTTAATAGCAGTCCTTACCTTTCTATCTCAATACCAAGTAGATGCCTCTACAATAGAGTCAAAAATTGTTGAGAATTTATATACCAGTGTTTCTGCTGACGATATAAAAATGACTTCAGCTGAGGCTCAAGTTATTTCATCAAAAAATTATGTGATGGAGGGTGACAGCTTTAGAGCACAAATTTCCATCGCAGCATTTGACAGTACTTCAAAGCCTTTGATTTTAGTTACAGATGTTTTTTTTCCAGGTGACACTATTCCAGATTATTCCTATGCCGACACTATACCTGAGGATCAAATATATGATGGTAAAGGGTTTTATAATATTCCTGCTTCTGGAATAGGAAATCAAAAGCGTGCTGCTAAAATTATTTTAGCAACCGATAAAGGTGATGTGCCGTATGAGAGGATATTTGAGTATCAAGTAGCTAAGCCAATGGCTGTGGTATCTCCTACTAAAATGAATGTGTTTTATTATGGTGTGCCAAATCCAATCGATATCTCTGTGCCAGGTTTTTCACCTGAAGATCTTCAGGTTTCTGGACAAGGTGTTTCAATAAGAAAAATAAAACCAGGAAAGTACGAGGCTACAGTACTCAAAAAAAATAGTAAAGAAGCTAAGGTTGTTGTGAAAGCAGAAGGGAAGGTTATTGGTAAACCTATTGAGTTTAGGGTAGATAAAATTCCAAATCCTACGGCTGCAGTTGGAGGTAAGAGTGAATCAAAAATGTCTAAGAATAAGCTTTTGAAAGCCCAAGGAGTTGCAGCTAAGCTTAAGAATTTCCCTTTTGATTTAAAATATGAAGTTACTTCTTATGATGTTAGATTACAGGTAGGGCAATTTCCAAAAACCTTTTCATACAAAAAAACAAATCTCATTAATGAGGAGCTAAGATCTAAATTTAGAAAGTTAAAGTCTGGTTCATCAGTTACCTTTAAAAATATTAAAGCGAAAGGACCAGATGGGATTAAAAGCTGTAATCCAGTTGTATTAGAAATACAATAACAAATTAAACTTACAAATGATGAAACGTGTTAATTTATTAAATATTATTTTATTTGTGTTTTCTATAGCATCTTCTATTGCTCAAAATGAGTATGATGTATTGAAGTACAATCCTAAACCAACTGTTGCAGATCAACATTCATATGTTGTTCATTATGATTATCAGAATAGGATTCTAGATTTCCCTTTTGTTAGAGAGGATGACATCTTATGGACAAAAAGATATTTAAACCTAATTAATCTTAAAGAACGTCCAAATTTGCCACTTTATTTCCCTATTGAGCCTGTTTCAATGGGTAGAAAAAAATATCGTACAAGTTTGGCTCATTTACTCATAGAAAAGGTTAAAGTTGGTGAAATTACTGCATATGATGAGACACCAGAAGATTATTTTACAGAAGTAATTACACCTGAAGAAATTTCAAAAATGTTATCTCGTGTAGATTCTACTGAAGAGGAAGATTTTTTCACTGGAGAATGGAGTTGGGAATACGATACTATTCAAATTAAAGCGAAGGATGCAATAGGTTTCTATGTTCTGGAAGACAAATTTTTTGATAAAAAACGTTCTGTTTTAGATTCAAGAATTATTGGTTTGGCTTTAATTGCAAACAAAGAAGATCCTGAAACTGGAGAGCCTTCTCCGGAAGTATTATTTTGGGTTTGGTATCCAGAAGTAAGACAGCTTCTTGCAAACAATTTTTTAATTGTTGATAATCAGAAATACGTTGGAACTAAACACATGACCTATGATGAGTTCTTAACAAAGCGCTTATACACATCAAGAATTATTAAAGAAACGAACATGTATGATCGTGCAATATATGATTACAAGAAAACACTGATGCACGAACTTCTTGAGGCAGATCGTATTAAGAATGATATTCGCTATTTAGAAAGCGATCTCTGGGAGTATTAATTGTGTTTCCAAATATTTAAAATAAAGCTCCCATTGGGGGCTTTTTTCTTATGAAAGCATTCGATTACATCATTGTAGGGCAGGGTATTGCTGGGACAGTTTTAGCTTTCCAGCTTCAATTAAAAGGCAAACGCGTATTCGTTATTGATAAGCATAGAGATGATACATCTTCTAAAATTGCTCCTGGTACTTATAACCCGATGGTGCTCAAAAGGTTTACGCCCTGTTGGAAGGTTGAAGAGCAATTAACTCCGTTGTATGATTTTCTAGAAGCTTTTGAGAGAACATTTAATACCATTATTCATAAGCCCTTAAGATTATGGAGAAAATTTGCATCCATTCAGGAACAAAATTTATGGCTTGAAAAGTCTGATCATAATCGTCTGATTCCTTTTATGAATTCTTCTTTTATTTCTAACCCTTATAAAAATATAAATGCAGATTTTGGTTTTGGAGAAGTGAAAAAATCAGGTTGGGTTGATTTTTCATTATTGATTTCAAAGTTTAAGGAAAAGCTAGAAGATGATGGGTGTTTTCTAGATGAAGAATTTGATTATAATTCGATGTCAATCAGGCAAAATACAGTTACATACAAATCCATCTCAGCTCAAAAAATTGTTTTTTGTGAAGGGCATAGATTAACTAAAAACCCCTTTTTTAATTACTTACCTTTAATGCCGACTAAGGGCGAATTGATTACCGTTAAGTTAGAAGGATTGAAAGTTCAAGAATTGATAAAAAGTAATATTACATTACTTCCTTTAGGTCATGATTTTTATAAGGTTGGGGCGACTTTTAATTGGGATGACAAAGATGAAGTATGTTCCGTTAAAGCAAAAGAAGAGTTGTTAATTAAGCTTAAAGACCTTGTAAATATTAATCCCGTTCTAATTAAACAGTTTGCAGGACTTAGACCTACTGTAAAAGATAGAAGAGCTTTGTTAGGTGTACATCCCAATCATAATAATATGATTGTATTTAATGGTTTAGGATCAAGAGGATTGTTAATTTCGCCATATTTAGCATTACAACTTATTGAATTTATGGAGAAAAGTGTTGAGTTAGATCCTGAAGTTGATATTAAACGATATAAAAACGAGATGCCATGTTAGCAATTCAGGATATCAGTGTACAGTTTGGTGGTAAAGTTTTATTCTCCGAAATGAACTTTATGGTAAATAAAGGAGACCGTATTGGTCTTGTTGGAAAGAATGGTGCCGGTAAGTCTACTTTATTAAAAATTATTCATTCAAATCAAGGTTTTGATTCTGGTTCTGTGAACCTACAAAAAGAGATGAAAGTAGGGTATTTGTCTCAGGATATCGATTTTGTAAAAGGCAATACAGTTATTGAGGAAACAGAAAAGGCATTTGAACGCATTAAGATACTCCAAACTGAACTTAATTCACTTCAAGAAGAACTTGTTAAAAGAACAGATTATGAATCTGTCTCTTATCTTGAGCTTATAAATACATCTAGTGAATATGAACATGAATTAAATTTAATAGGTGGTTACACCTTTCATGCGCATATAGAGAAAGTGCTTTTTGGCTTGGGTTTTACATCGGAAGATTTAAATAAACTCACAGATACTTTTAGTGGCGGATGGCGAATGCGAATAGAGTTGGCCAAGGTATTGTTGAGCAATCCAGATGTTTTACTTCTCGATGAGCCTACAAACCATCTTGATATTGAGTCGATTGTTTGGTTAGAAAATTTCTTAAAAAGCTATTCTGGCGCAGTCATTTTGGTCTCACACGATCGTACATTCCTTGACCAGGTGACTAATAGGACTATAGAAATTGCAAATAGTAAAGTCTATGATTATAAAGCTTCGTATACGAAATACTTAGACTTACGTAAGGAAAGGGTTGATCAACAAATCGCTATTAAGAAGAATCAGGACAAAGAAATTAAACAAACAGAAGATTTAATTGATAAATTTCGCTATAAAGCAAGTAAAGCAGCATTTGCGCAAAGTTTAATAAAAAAACTCGATAAAATGGATCGGGTAGAAGTTGATGTTGTTGGGGTGAAAAAGATGCACTTTTCTTTTCCAGAGTCCACAAAACCTGGTAAAATAATTGTTGAGATTGAACAGTTGTCAAAATCTTATGGCGACAAAAAAGTCATTCAAAATTTTGATTTTCAAATTGATCGTGGTGACCGATTAGCTTTTGTGGGTCAGAATGGTCAGGGGAAAACGACTTTGGTTAAATGCTTAACAGAAACCGAATCTTATCAAGGGCTCATTAAATCTGGCCACAATGTTGATATGAGTTATTTTGCTCAAGATCAAGCTGAGTTATTAGATCCTAAAAAAAGAGTTATTGATGTGATTGAAGATGTTGCCGATGATGAATTGAGACCCAAGTCAAGAGATATGTTGGGTTCTTTTTTATTTAGTGGCGACGATGTGGAAAAAAAAGTAGCTGTGCTTTCAGGTGGCGAGCGATCAAGATTGGCACTTTGTAAAATGTTATTGCAATCTTCGAATTTTTTAATTCTTGATGAGCCTACCAACCATTTAGATATGGCATCAAAAGAAGTGTTGAAAAATGCATTAAAGTCATATAAAGGAACTGTAATTATCGTATCTCATGATAGAGATTTCTTAATAGGTTTAACCAATAAGGTTGTTGAATTTAGAGATGGACAGATTAAAACGCATTTAGGGGATATTAATGACTATTTAACTTATAGAAAGACAGAATCTATGCGTGAGGTAGAAAAACGTTCTAAGTCTTATGAAAAAGAGCTTAAAACACCTATGGATAGGTCAGATAGAAAACGTCTTGAGAAGGAAATCAAAAAAATGAGCAATCAAATTTCTAAAATAGAGCGAAGAATTGAAGAGTTGGAAGGCTTTATTGAACAATGTGATCAAGACCTACAGAATCCAGCTAAGGCTGATACTTTGATGTCTAATTCAGAGTTCTTTTCTAAATATGAAAAGTCTAAAGATGAATTAGATAAACAGATGTCTGAATGGGAATCTTCGCAGTCTAAAATGGAAGTCTTGTTAAAAGAACGATAAATTAATGTTTTATAAATTCCTTTTGTATAATAAAATCTTGTGATTTAAGCTTTACAATGTAAATCCCCGAAGGTAACTTTGAGACATCAATTTGAGCATGATGTGAGTTCATATTCTGATATGTATCATACAAATCGCCAAGGTAATTATAGACCTCTATTGTCGTATTTTGATTATTTAGTTTTGAGTTGATGTATAAAGTGTTGTGAGCTGGGTTTGGAAATATCTTTATGTCGGAGCTAACTTCATTAATAGATACGTCATTAACAGTATAAGATGCTTCACCCCAGCAATCGTTTTCTTCGTCATAAACACTTACTGTGTAAAGTCCATTTATAAAAGGATTTAATCGATCAGAGTTGATATTGGTATCTTCTCCGTTGATATTCCATTGATATATTGCTATTGAAGCATTTGAACTAACTTCTAACAATGATGAAAAGTTAATGTATTCTATTGTAACTTCTAGGTATTCACAAGTTCCGTTATCCATTGTAGCATTGGCGTTGTAGTTACAGGCTTCTGAATCAGTACATCCGCCCACTTCTAATTCATCGCAAATACCATTTAGGTCTGAGTCGTTTATACAGTTTCCGGAGCAATCGTAGTATTCTTCAGGAAAATCGCAGCTGCCATCATTTACATTTGCATTTTCGTTATAGTTGCATGCATCTGGAGCTGTACAACCTTCAACTTCAAGTTCATCACAAATTGTATTTCCATCAATGTCATTCAGGCAATTTCCATCACAATCGTAATATTCTGATGCGAAATTGCATTCGCCTTCATCTGTAGAATTGGGATTGTAATTACAAGCATTAATGTCTATGCAACCAATAATTTCTAATTCATTACAAATACCATCATTGTCATCATCTTCAGAACATGCCCCTTCACAATCGTAATACATTTCTGGGAATGTACATGATACATCACTTACGGTCGCTTCCGGACTGTAATTACAAGCGTTTGCCTCCATACAACCAACACAAGATGTAAATTCACAAGAACTGTCATCATTAGTTGCATTAGCATTGTAATTACATGCTGTATCGTCCATACAACCATCACTTTCATCTGAATCACAAATCCCATCATTGTCAGCATCATTATCTAGAATAGTACCAGAACCATCGGTCTCACCTGAACATGATGCACACTCACTTACATCAGATGCATAAATACAGCTTCCAGGATAAAATGCCATAGCGTTATAGTTACATGCTCCTGAATCAAAACATCCATAACAAGAAGTAGTTTCACAACTACCGTCATCTTCAGATGCAAAGGGATTAAAATTACATGCGATAATATCCATACAACCTGTGGTTTCTAATTGATCACATGTACCGTCACCATCAATGTCATTCAAGCAATTTCCATCACAATCATAATATTCTAAAGGAAAATTGCAACTACCATCGTTTACATTTGCATTTTCGTTATAGTTACATGCAGAATCAGTTATACAACCAAAGATTTCTGATTCATCACATATTTCGTTATTATTAGTGTCATTTATACATACTCCATCACAGTTGTAATAGTCTTCTGCATAAAAACAAGATTCATCGTCATCTGTTGCATCAGGATTATAACCACATGCTGTAGCATCAGTACATCCAGGAATTTCATCAGCATCACAAACGCCATCGTTGTCTAAATCATTATCAATAACAGTTCCGGTTCCATCTGTTTCACCTGAACAACTATCACACTCATCAGGGAAATAGCATAAATTATTACTCTGGTTAGCATTCGAATTGTAATTACAAGCGATTGGATTTATACACCCAGAAATATCTGGATATGCACATGACCCATCGTCATCTGTTGCACCACCATTATAATTTATTGCATTTGGATCTGTACAACCCTCTACCTCATTTTCGTCACAAATTCCATCATCATCTTGATCATTACTTATAATAAATCCAGTTCCATCTACCTCGCCCGAACAACTGTCACATCCACTTGGAAAATCACATAAGCCACCATTTGTATTTGCAGCAGAATTATAATTACATGCAAGATTATTCATACAACCTTCAACAACTGCAATACAACTTCCATCATCAGTATTTGCATTTGGATTGTAATTTAAAGCAGCTAGTCCATCGCCATCGAGGTCATTTATTTGGCTAGAACCACTTATATCAGTACCGTTATCTATACATCCAAAAATATAATCTTGACATGAGCCATCATCTACATTCGCTTCTGAGTTATAACCAAAAGATGTAGCATCCATACAACCCGAAATCTCACAACTTCCGTCATCTAAGTCAGCATTTGCATCATAATTGTCAGCATCAGGATTTATACAGCCTTCAACAAGAGCATTTAAATTGAAATCAATTGTCACTGCATCCTCATCACCGAGATGTATCATATCACCTGTTTCACCTCCTTCATTAATGTAAACATTAATGGTCCCATTGAATGAGTAGTTAGTATCGAATGACTGTATTTGACAAGAAAATAGAGAAACCCCACCAACCTCTGCACAATATTCATAATTACAAATCGGGAATTCACAAAGCACCATCGATTCGGTAGCTTCAGAATTAATATAACTGCTAATTATTACACTAGCATCTCCATTTCCTCCCATTCCGGCACCTATTTGAGAAACAACTACAATTATTCCAATTTCGTCATCTTCGCACTGCCCAAAAGATATAATTGGTGTTAGTATAAATAACAAAAAGAGTTTAATCGTTTTCATTCTATTTAGTAGGAATTTATAGTGATAAATAATGAAATTAATAAAGCGCCAAAAGGCGCTTTACATTAACTTTTGACTTATTTTTTAATAAATTTTCTTTTCTACCGTTCCATCACTGTATAGATAAATTATTGTAGAACCCTTATGTGTATCGTTTAGTTCAACTTCTTGTCCTAATAAATTTACTGTTCTAACAAGTGTTCGAATGTCATTTGGATGTAGTTCTGTAGGCATATCAATGACCCATTGTGGAACTGTAGGGCTGAGTTCTATCCTTTGTCCATCTGTGTCTGGGTACATGAATCCATCAATAGCTTGCGTTACTTTAATTTGATAACCTTGTCCTGGGATAAGGTCACCAATACCATTAAAACCAAATGCTGGCCAATAAACATCAGCAGCATTATTTTTAACAATCTCAATATAATCTACAATTCCCACAAATGTCGCAGCAGCATCTTGTGCTTCATCTAAGGTGTAACCAATAAGATTCCAGCCTGTTAGAATATCAATAGATATAGGTGATGAATAATTGGCAATAGAATCTTCAAGGTTAGCAATTTGTGCGATGTAATTCGCTTCTGTAGAAGCAAAATTATCGTTTATAGTAGCAATCTGATTTTGATAATCCAATTCAGTATTATATAGTTGCTGAGTTGCTGCTGCTGCTGCTGCTTCAGCATCCGAAGCACATTGTGCATTTGCTGCATCTAATTCATTGTCTAATTGGTTGTAAGCATCTTGCCATGTTGTTTCACATGATCCTTCAAGTTGACAGGCTGCATCAGCGCTGTATTGAACATAAAGATTATCTGTACATCCAGGTGTGCCTTCACATGATCCATCGTCTTCTTCTGCATCTGGGTTAAAGTTACAGAAAGCTTCATCCATACAGCCATAGATGGTGAGATCAAAATTAATTTCAGTAAACGTGAGGAACGAATTTGCAATGTACCCATCAAAATCAGGAACTGCTTCAAAGGCAATAACGTAGTTTTGATTTGTTAGAATTGCAAAGGTCGGGACTTGACCTTCTGATAAACCATCAATAGGTTCAGTTATGGCATCGTCTCCCCATAATGCAATGGTGAAAAATCCATTCGATCCGTTGTCTGATCCCTGAATTTCAGTTGTGCTTATACATTCTGGAATACCATCTTGGTCAAAATCGAAAAATGTTCCTAACGTTCCACCTTCAAATAGGTTAATTGAAGAAACATTCATTCCCACGTTCATGCTGTTGTCTGTTTGTGAAATGGGATTAAACAGATCTGGAGTAAGGTCTAAGCTGTATATTGTTGTGGAGCAAGACCCATTGTCTACATCTGCTGTATAGCCTTGTGTATGGAACTCTAAAAATTCATCGTTGGTACACCCAGAAAGTGTTATGGAATTTGTAACTACAAGTGCGTTTGTAACATAGCCATTAAAGTTTGCTAGTTCTGCAATTGAAACCACATAGCCATCTGATGTTAGTACTGCGAAAGAAGCACCCTCTCCATCTTGTAAACCATCTAATTCTGGTGTTCCTGTATCATCACCCCATATTGCCATTGAGAAAAATTGATCTTGAATTATTTCTAGCCCAATACAGGTACCTTCAGTATTAAAAGCAGCTAGTGATCCTCCAATAAAGTCGTCTAAATCATCTGTATTTACACCAAGAGTCATGTTGGAGCCCGTATTTACAGGTGTATAAAATTGATCTGGGCTTATTTGAGACACAGCAATATGTGTAATAAATAATGCAAGTAATAACGATGTTACATTTTTCATCTTCAGGGGTTTTAAGAAGTTGTTAATAAGTCGACAAAAATGATGCCATTAAAATCGTTTTATATATGGATTGTTTTTTGTGCTTCATTTAATATGATATACTGTTTGGCAAGAAGTGTAGAAGTGAACTTTCATCTACCTTAATTTGATAACCTTTTCCGGGCTCCATATTACCAATTCCATTATAGTTCCAGGAAGGAATTAGTACATCGCCATGTTCATCTTTTGCCATAATAAGGTTGTTAGACTGTATTAGGTCATTTAAAACTAAATCTGCGAGAGCCGGTTGGTTTCTTATATAACCAATCATGTTCCATCCGGTATTTAATACGATAGGATGTGTTTCTGGTTCTATATATTCAATATTTAGTGAGAGTGATGTTGAATTAGATGTTTTTATTTGGTAAGCCTCTCCAAGAACTATTTCACCAACTCCATTATAATCAAACTCTGCTAAATAAACGGCTCCATAATTATCTTTTGCCATAATAACATCAGATGAGATAGGTGTTAAGATATTGTCTAGATTCATGTTAGAAATTAGTCCGTATATAGAAAACATAGACCAACCTTCTGGTAAGTTTATCTCTTGGGTAATTTGATTGTTTGAATCAACACAATGTGGATAAATTCCAAGAAGTTCTTCAAAATTATTAGAATAATTACCGACACACTCAATGTTATTATTAAAAATGTTTAATGGATTGTTATAAAGTAATCCTAATTCAGTTGGTAAATCAGGAAGAGATGTTATTTGATTGTAACTACAGTTGATGTGCGCAAGATTTTCAGGTAAATAAGGAAGTGAAGTAAGATTGTTAAAACTACAATCGATATGCGTTAAATTGTAAGGTAAATTCGGAAGCGAATTAAGTGCGTTAACCCCGCAATAAAGCTGTTTTAAGTTTGATGGTAAGTCAGGTAAAACAGTAATTTGATTGTAACTACAATCTATAAATTCAAGAGCATTTGGGAGTGATTCTATTGTACTTAAATTTATGCAATGACTTGTATTTAAGGTAATTAAATTAGGGGGAAGTTCAGGTAGTTGGGTAAGTTGATTATAGCCACAATTTAAATCTGTTAAATTTTCAAAATGCTGTATGCCATCTAAATTAGAAATATCAGATGAAGAACAATCCATAGATATGATGTTAGAGCAACTATTGATATCCAACAAAGAGTCATTAATAAAAATTTCAGAGTGGTTTTCTTGAAGAAAAGCTCTAAAGTTTAAATCATTCACCACAAAGTTTCCCTCTTGAGCAATACAAGATGATACTATGGAAAGGAATATTATGAAGAGTTTAATTTTCATTAAAAACAAATTTAATAAATATACTTAAATAAATTGAAAAACTACTTAAGCTTAACAAATAAAAAACACATATTGAAATGAAGTGCTTGGTAATTTAATCTATTCAATTGTTTTTAGAAGCTGAATACTTACTGTTGTTTTTTGATTGTCAGGAAATTTAAAGGTGTATTTTGGAATAGGAGTGAGTCCAGCATGTTTTGCCGCATTAATAAAACAGGAGTGTTCTATAATGTATTGGTCTGTGTATCCATGAGTGGCATCGTAAGCAGTGGTAAGTGTTTTCCCAATATTTAATGCTGCATATTTAGGCTTAATAGAGTGCAATTCGACAATTAACAGACCAAATTTTTTAAGGTAGGGCGCCCATAATTTTAGATGATTATTAAGGTTTTGGTATAGTTCATTGTTTGGTATTCTTCTACCTCGATATGCAAAAGCACCCTCTGATTTAGTTGTTAATTCTGTTTGAATAGGTTTTTGATAAATACGATTGTGATCTAAAAATGTTCTCGTATTAAGTAAATCACCTAATCTTATTCCATGTTTTTCTGAAAGCAAGTTATTTAAATTTTCAGGGTCACTAATGTCCCCAAACACCACTTCTGCAGATATTTTTTCAGCATCCATTTTTTTTCTAGTGGCTATTCTAGCTTTTTTGTTATAGTCAGCACCAACAATAAGTAGTGGGTGTTTGGATAATATTTTTCCTCTCGCTGTTTTTTCGCATATGACATTAAATACATGATGAATAAAAGTTCCATCCCCACAACCAACATCAATAATGCCTTTAGGTTGTTCATCTATGGGTTTGTTAAATATTTCGATAATTATTTCATCAATTTTTTTGAAGTATGTGCTATGTGCTCCACCACTTCCCCAAACATTCATATATCTGTAAACATGGCTTTCATCTCCTTCGGTAGTTTTTTCCCAGATTACAGTTGGATCTCCTATGAGTAAGGTTTCTACTTGAGCAAAAGTTGGGAGATAAGATACAGTTACACCATATGCGCTGGCTCTTTTTGCATAGAAGATGCCTTTGTCATTAAATCGTATTTCTGAATTTGTTGTGGTGATAAAATTTAGATGTTTAAAAATGTCGATTATCCAATTAAATGTTCTTTCGGGAACGCCTAATTTTTGAGAGGAAAGAATAAAATTTTCATTCAGGTTTTGTAACTTATTATTGATACCTAGACCTACCATTATTGGTCCAAGGAGAATTCCTTCCATATGAAAGGCCATTCTTGTTTTCACTTCATTATTATCATCATTTTTGAAGTGTTTTAGTTGGTTCCAAGCCTCTTCTAATACGTCCATATTTACTGCATCAGACATTAGATTCTTAGGTCGAATGATGAAGGATTGAATTAAGCTGTAAAAGATTTTGTAGTGCTTTACAAGTTCAAGTGCTTGAGCTCCTGTATTTGTTAGTTCCAAGTATATTTCATCAAGGTCATTATTAGTTTTTCTCTCAAGGTAACCCTGAGAAGCCAAAATCCTAAGTGCCACATTTAAATACCCTTCATTGGTTTTAGTAATTGTGCTTAGATTATTAAGGCTCCATTTATTCTTTTCTAAGAAATGTGACAGTATATTGAGCTTATGAAGTGCGAAAATTGAAGGGATTAATGCCCAGCCGTCTAAGTGCAGGAATATTCTTTTTCGAATTTCTATTCTTTCTTCTTTATTTAGAATACCTGTCATAACTATCTAGGAGTTTGTGGCGCTTTTATGTGTTTAAATATGCTCCTCAAATATAGTTAATTTAAAGGTGTTTCAAATTTTATTTTATAATAGAGAGACGGTAGTTCGGTTATTTTTTTCTAAAATAAATTCGAATAGGAACCCCATGAAGATCGTAAATGTCTCTAAGTTTATTTTCGATAAATCGCTTGTAAGGGTCTTTAACGTATTGGGGCAGATTACAGAAGAATGCAAAGGAAGGGACCACTGTAGGTATTTGCGTGATATATTTAATTTTAACGTATTTACCTTTGTAAGAAGGTGGAGGTGTATTTTCTGTAATAGGCAAGAAACTATTGTTTAATTCTGAAGTAGAAATTTTTGTATTTTTTCTATTGTAAACTTCTACAGCCATTTCTATTGCTTTAAAAATTCGTTGTTTCGTTGTAGCTGAAATGAAGATGATAGGGTAGTCTGTAAATGGCGCAGTTTTAGTAAGAATCATTTTCCGGTAATGTTCCATCGTCATGGTTTCTTTGTTTTCTACAAGGTCCCATTTGTTTACCAGAACAACAATGCCTTTGTTGTTTTTTTCTGCTAAATGAAAAATGTTAAGGTCTTGAGCATCAAATCCAATAGTGGCATCAACCATAACAATACAAACGTCACTGTGCTCAATAGCTCTAATAGTTCTCATAACTGAGTAAAACTCGAGATTTTCATGAACCTTAGTCTTTTTTCTAAGTCCTGCAGTATCTACAAGTGTAAATTCATGACCAAATTGATTGTAGTGAGTGTCTATGGAATCACG
>MDTB01236789.1_pt1 | contig 13861 bp, 11 predicted proteins | sample 811161 | NCBI WGS metagenome assembly MDTB01 (sample SAMN05326650, study PRJNA326480) | marine metagenome | isolation source: seawater | place: Mediterranean Sea | collected 2009
ATATGTTGCGAAAAGTGCTCATAAAAATTATAATTTACTCACAAAAATTGGTGATAAACTTAATCAAAACTCGAGAATTTCAGATCAACGTGACGTTAATACAGCAGTAGGCAATTTTTTCAATCTTCAAAATGAATCAAGTTTCGAAGAACAATGTAAAAATGTAATTGAAGATATTGCCTCAAAAATAAAAGATCAATTAAATATACCTGAAGCAGTATTAACTAACCAAGAGGAAATGCCAAAAATAGACAAAAAAGTACATACATTAGCACGTACATTGTTTGAAAAAGAAGCCGCAGCTAACAATGATTTATCATTAGAAAACCAGTATGGAAATTTTGAACAAGAGTGTAATGACACAATTAAAGATTTAAAAAAATCTGGAATTACAGAGCTTAACTTAGGTTCTTTTGATGATTTAATTTCAATGACAAAAGAATCTATAAAAGAAGAAGCCTATGGTGTTGTTGACTTATTACTAGATTATCAACGGACAAAAAATAATAGAGCATTAGCAAAAGCAGCTTTTAAAATATCTCTTATGATTACTTCGTCTGCAACAGGTGGTATTGGTGGTATTGCCGCAGGTGCACTTGGATTGGGCGCAATGGCTAGTAGTGCAGCCATTCAGGCTGGAGCTGGTCTTGGTTCAGCCACAGTTGAATCAGGTCTAGATTTTTTAATTGAGACTATAATTGACAATATCGTTGAAGAAAGCTCAAAACCTATTGATGATGAAATAAAATCAAAAGGAAATAATGTTATTGATTACATAGCAAAGAAAATTACTGGTTACGAAGCAAAGGTTATGGATGCACTGATGCAAACAATGTTTATGCAGTTAGGAGATATCTATTTATCAGTAATGGATGCTAAAGAAAATATTACAGATGTTTATGCTGATATAGATGACGGTAGCATGCTTAATGACAATTGGAAAGAAAATACGGAGGCAGAAGAATATTTAAAAGTAAATTTAGATATCAGTCGCTTAATATTTATGAAACAAGATATGAATAAAAAATCAAAAAAAATATTGATGACTGAAATTCAGGCAAAAGAGTATAAAAGTCAAGGTGCAGAATTAGATAAGAGAATTGAAGATAAAAGATTAGAGAAACAAGAATTGAGTAAGAAAATGGGTTCAAACAAAAACCAAATCAAATCAGATATGAACAAACAATTTATGAGCGCTGTAAAAAATGGGTTAAAGTTAGGGACTCCAAAAACTAAACAAGAAGAACAGAATTTTAAAAATTTAGAATCTTTTTTTCAGACTATGTCCGATATTTTAAAAGATGACTTAACAAGTTATGCCATCAAAGCTGGAGATATAAGAGATACAAAATTGAAAGCAGGAACATAATTTTATGAAGCATCTTAACTTAGAAGAAAAATTACTAGAAGATTTAAAAAAAAATAAGAATCAAGTCAAAACTCAAACTGGAACCCAACATTTTATATCTGAAAAAAATATTAAATCTTTAAAAGAAACTTTTTTAGATTTAATTCATGAACAAGCTCAAGAAGTCATTATTAAAAACAAATTAGAACAAAAATTGACAACTCTAAATAAACCATCAAAAAAAAACATAGAAGGTTTTACTATGGTAATAAATAAAAATCAAACATCATTAATATATGACTTAAAAAGTGGTAAACGAAATCAATATATTTATCAAATAAACTCAGGAATATTATTTTTAAATAATAAAGCTGCTACAAAAAAACAGCTTAATACGTTTCTTTCATTTACTAAAAATATTTTTAGAATGGTTTCAAAAAAACTTACTGAAAACTCGTTTGTCAAAAAAGACAAATAACTACTCTCTTATTTTCTCTAAGGCTTTTTTTAAGTTTGGATATTTAAACTTATATCCGATATCCAATAAATGTTTTGGCAACATTCGTTGACTTGGCATAACGAGTTCATTTATCGCATTACCAGCTACAAGCCTTAGAAACCAAGCGGGTAAGTTTGGAAATAAGACTGGTCGTTTATAGGCTTTTCCAACTATTTTAGTAAAATTAAGTTGTGTTTCAGGATTGGGTGACCCTATATTAAATATACCGTTTGCAGAGTCATGCTCAATTAAATAGGCCATCCCATGAACAACATCATCAACATGAACCCAAGGCCAATATTGTTTTCCAGACGCTAAAGGCCCACCTGAAAACAATAAAATTGGTAGTATAATACGTTGAAATGCTGGCGAATCCTTAGCAATGACTAACCCCATACGCAATATAATTAGACGATTTACTTGATCACGTATTGGATCAACAGCACCTTCCCAGGCCTTGCTTACATCTGCTAGAAACAAGTTCCCTGCTGACGTGGTGGTCTCTGTTATTTCATTGTCAGCCTGAGACCCATAAAATGAGGAACCCGACATCTGTATCCATACTTTATCTTTATTTTCTACCTGATTAAACAGTCTAACTAATGCCGAAGTCGCTTCAATGCGTGATTGTAAAACACTATCTTTAACTTTTTTACCTAACCGACCTTTTGCAACGGTTGAACCAGCCATGTTTATCACAACGTCAGCCTCATTCATTGCATTAACTAGTTCTAGATTAATATTTTCATCTGATATTATAAATTTAGGATTCCATGGAAGTTGATTTATGGGATAAGCAGTTTTTTTATTACTATAACTAAACGTGGTAATGGACCATTTTAAACTTAAACATAATTGTATAAGATGTTTACCTATCAAACCTGATGCGCCAACAATTAATATATTTTTCATTGGAGATTATTATAACTGTTTTTACATAACTTCACAAAAGCTTTACTTACCTGGTATCTTGGATATTATAACAATGAATTTAACAACAGATCGTTCAACAAAACTTACTATTACACCCGAATTTAAACAGGCGCTCGAATTGCTATTAAATAGTTCAGATCATATTTATTTGACTGGAAAAGCTGGGACAGGTAAATCAACCCTACTTTCATATTTTAGATTACAAACAAAAAAAAAGATTGCTGTGTTAGCTCCAACAGGCGTTGCTGCTTTAAATATTCAAGGTGAAACAATCCATTCATTTTTTCGTTTTAAATCCAATGTTACTGTTGAGGATGCTCAACGACAAGGCCAAAAACTTCTCAATACACGACTTTATGAAGAACTTGATGCAATTGTAATTGATGAAATTTCTATGGTGAGAGCAGATCTAATTGACTGTATGGATGTATTTTTAAGAGCAGTTTTAAACAACAATAAAGACTTTGGTGGGTTACAAATGATTTGGGTTGGTGACTTACATCAATTACCACCTGTAGTGACCCAAGACGACCATCAATTTTTCAAACATGTTTATCCTTCCCCCTATTTTTTTTCAGCACGTGTTGTAAGACAACATAGTTTTGTTATTCATAAGGTTGAACTATCTACTATTTTTCGACAAGATAATAGACTTTTTATTGATTTTCTTAACGCCATTCGCTATGACACCATAACAACAGACCAATTGACTGAATTTAATGACTTTGCATGTCAAAACAATCCTGACACAGACAATGCGATATACCTAACAACTACTAATGCCGCCGCACAACAGATAAATGATGCGGCTTTACGTCAACTTGATGAAGAGGCTGTTGTTTATCATGCTTCATACTCCAAAAGTTTTGATAAAAAAATGGCACCTACTGACGAGGAATTAGTTTTAAAAGTTGGTGCACGAGTGATGTTTGTTAATAATCATACAGGAGGGGCTTGGGTAAATGGTAGTATCGGTAAAGTTGTCTTAATCAATCAAGATGAAGATGAAGTTATTGTTCGTTTAGCCAATGGAATTGATGTCCCAGTTACACCCCATAAATGGCAAATGTATAAATATAGTTATGATCAAGAACAACATAATCTTGTTCAAAAAAGTGCAGGTAGTTATACCCAATTTCCTCTAAAACTTGCTTGGGCAATCACGATTCATAAAAGCCAAGGTAAAACATTTGATAATGTTATAATTGATTTTGGGCGACGAGCATTTGCTCAAGGTCAAGTGTATGTTGCACTTAGTCGTTGTCGTGACATTAATGGGCTTCGCCTAACCCGACCTTTAAGACAATCTGATATTATTTTAGATTCTGCCGTTTTAGATTGGGAGCAAGGGTTATTTTAACGACCCTGATATTGTTTCTCTACTTTTGAAATCGTAACCATTGAAATATTTAAGGCTTTTTTACTCTTTTTTTTTGCTTGATTATATTCTTTTTTTGAAAAGCAAACTTCGGCAGAATATATTAAATATTTTAAATCCGATATTATTTTAACTTTGTTTTCAAACTGAACATTTTCTAAATAAAAGATAACTTCACTAACTTTTTTTTTAATATCTACGATATTTTTTTTTAAGTCTTCTAAACTGGCTAAATTCTCAAATTTAGACTCTAAATTAAGTGGCTTAGGTAGTCTAGGTATAGGCGAATTGTTATTCATAAATATAGTTTGAATATTACATATTGTTAGGCTTGGACTTTGTTTTTCCCCACTACCCTGATTTACCCTTTTTTCTGATCGCTTTTTTGATGCTTCAAAAAGCTTATTTGATATTTGAATTACTCGCTTAGCTTTCGCTATGTCAGCAGTAATTTTTTCAATATTACCACCATCAATACTAGATCTCATCATGGGTTTTGACTGATTTTTAACAGGCATTTTGGCACTCTCTTTTTACTAAGTTATATTTAATTTTTTATTAACTAGACTAATTTAAATAGATTATCATAAATATTAATTATTCAACATTTTCTACGTTATGTGTTCATAATCTAGATAAAAAACCAAATATAAAAATATGATTTTTTTGCTTATTCTAAGATGGATAAAACAACACTAAAATGATAAAATATTAATACAATTTATTAGAAGGATGTGTTGCTTCATGGCAAAACAAGAAAAAAGACCAGGCGAATCAATCGATTCAATGCTAAGAAAATTCAAAAAAAAAGTAAAATTTGAAGGTACATTACAATCATTAAAAGATCGTGAATATTTTGAAAAACCTTCTGATGTTAAAAAGAAACGTCATAAAGCTGCTGTACGTCGTACACGTATTCAACAGCAAGCAGATCAACTTTAATTATTATTTGAATGTTAAAAAATATCCCTTTTTTTAAAAAGTTTGGATATTTAACGATAATCGATCGTTACGTTTTAAAAGAAATCATCAACCCTTTTATATTAGCGGTTGGTGGTTTTGCTATTATTGGGCTAGTTGATATCTTATATTTTCTTGTTGATATTGCAGTTCGAAGTCACGTATCTGTTCTCGTAATCATACGACTTTTAGCTTACAAATTACCGGCTGTAATAGTGTTATTTTTTCCTATGGCTGTTATTTTTGCTGTAATGCTCTTATTTGTGAGAATGGCTAAGGATAATGAATTAAGTGTTTTACGAACATCAGGTATCAATGCATTTAGAATTATTTTACCTGCTATATTATTGACGATTGGTATAAGTTTTTTATCATTTTATATAAACGAAAGACTTGTCCCCTTAGCTAACGTGGCCTCAGATAACTTAATTAAAAAAGAATTAAAAAAGTCGCCACCCCCTGATATTAAAAAAAATACTGTTTTCAAAAATGATAATCGTTTTTTTTATATTAAAGAAATTGATACAAAAAAAAATATAATGGAACATGTTTTAGTGTTTGAAAGCCAACGAAAGTTTCCGAGAATTTTAACAGCTGAAACGGCAACATTTAATGACTATAAATGGGTTTTACAAAATGGATTGGTTCAAGAATTTCATGATGATGGATCAATTAGATTTATGAATGAATTTGATGAGTTAAAAATTAATGTAGAACAAAACATTAGAGCTTTTTACCGTAATAAAAAGAAACCGAAAGAAATGGATTCAAGAGAGTTACGGAATGAAATTTCAACTATGGAAAAAGGTGGCTTAAACACAAGAGAACTTCAAGTAGAATATCAACTTAAACGTGCAACCCCTGCTATGTGTGCAGTTTTTGGACTTGTTGGCATTGCATTTTGTTTAAGTTTTGTTAAGACAGGCAAAGACTGGTGGGGTGTTATTTTGGCTATCTGTGCAGCTGTTTTAACTGTTGGATTTTACTTTTTTCTTTTAGCACTTTTTAGAGCTTTTGCAAAAGAAGGTTCTTTTCCTATTATTTTAGGCTCTTGGTCACCCAATTTAATTTATGGCCTTATCGCATCTTCGATGATTTACTACCAATGCAAATACAGGTAAAGAAAAATCTTTTAAATTTAGACCACATTATTTCTCTTGTGAGACAGCAACAGTATATGGAGGCGCTTGATCGTTATCGCCAATGCTTACACAAAAAACCAAATTTACTGCCTAAGGTATTACTTTCGCTTTATAAAGAGCTCTACAGAAATACAACAAATATTCATATAAAATTACTAATATCCGAACTTTACTTTTTACAACATTTTTTTTCAGATGCCTATATAGAACTAGAAGAAATTTATCAACAAGATAAAACTTTTTCACAAACCTATTTCTTGCTCAACAAACTCTATAAAAAAACTGAAGATACCCAATATGTTGTTCCTATTTTTCATGATGCAATTAAACATAATATCTTTGATTCAACTATTATTGATGTTTTGCCAAAAATATATTTTGATGAAAATAATATTGATGGAAGTATCTCATTATTTAAAAAATTACTGGAACATCAACCTGAAAATGACCATTACTATAAAACATTAGCAGAACTATATAAAATTAAAGGAGATTACAAACAATCTGTGTCTATTTTTACTTCATTAATTGAAAAATCCCCACAATTTTTAGGTGAAGCAGTCAGTGCTTTGGAAGATATATTAAGCAAACATACTAATGACTTAGTCGTTAGAAAAACTTTACTTACTTTTTATATTAAACAATGTAAACCTAATGAGTCTCTAAAACAATTGGAAGAATTGTGCCAACTTAGTATTGATTTTCGAAATAATGCGACTACTATTTACAAAGAACTTTTAGATAACTTTCCAGCTGAATATCATATTATTTGTTCCTTTATTAATCACTTAATACAAAATAATCAATTTACAGATGCGATTCATAATCTTGAATTCTTTTACACTCACTACAATGATCATCATGTTTTTATTAAAGAAACACTTTTGTCGATTTTAGCTATTAACCCAAACCACCAACTTACTATATTACATTACATAGATTATGCTATTCGCTTTAAAGAATTTGATATTATTAAAGACTGGGTGGATCACTTTTTCACGTTAGATGAAATACCTTTTCAAGAGCTTATAGAGAAGCTTTCTTTAGCATTAAAAAACCCATCTATAGCCTCAGACTATTTTGAATACCAAACTGCAAAACTTTACTATTTACAACAAGATTTTGAAAAAGCATTAGAGTTTTGTAACTCTCAGCAACATTTTTCTTTAGAAAAAGAAAAGCTTAAATTAACTATTTTAATTGATAAAAAAGATTTTGATTTAGCTCAGAAAAGTTGTCTTATGTTAATTGAAAAATACCCTTTTGAAAAAGATTATTATAATTTACTAAAAAAAGCCCAAACTAATCATATCGATATCTTGATTAAAACTGAATCTGATTTAAAAAAGAGACTTATTTTACATATAAATCAAGCTGATTTTTTTAATGCAATTGAATGCGCTCAACAATTTAGCCCACAAGATGATAATTATATTTATTCCCAATTGATTATATGTCGTGCTTTTTTTGAACAGGGACGAATTGATCAAGCTCTTAATCAAATTGAACGTATTCAAATCCCATATGAAAGTAATCAAAGTTTATTTTGTGAAATATTATTTTGTAAAGCAATTTGCTATGTCTTTTTAAATCAATATAACAAAGCAATTCAACATTTTGAAGAAATCCTTCACTACAATATTAATCAAAAGAAAGTTCAAGCTATTTTAACTCATCTTAAACGCTATCCCTTAACAATCAATCAAGGTGAAACTATTTCTTGTCTTATTAATCCAGATAACCGCAATTTAACCGTAGTTGGAATTCAAAATTCAGAAGAATTACTTTCAAACCCTACCCAAACGATGGGGTTTTCGACTTCTGAAAATAATACTGGCGTTCAATATTTATTTAAACAAAACCATGTTTCTGCAACAAGCGTATTTACAAATGCCTTACAGTTAGATAATCGAAAACCTTTAGTTCATTCTAATATGAGTCTTTGCCATTGCTTAGCTGAAGATTACGATAAAGCAATATATGCTATCAATAAAGCTATTTCATTAAACAAAAATAATGATATTTATCATCTAAATAAAGGTATTATTTATTATCAACAAGATGAAATAGAACTTTCTTTAGAATGCTTTCAAGCTGCTTTAAGGTTAAATAATCAAAATTACCATGCAATCTTTAATCTTGCGATGATTTATTACAAAATTAATCGCTTGTATTTAAGTTTTAAATATTTAGAAAAGTTAAATCAAATAGGTCTGTATTATATGTTACTACAACGCCACTTTTGTCATTTAAATCAATTTTCAAAATCAATCTATTATTGGGCTACTTCTTCCTTTGATATTATCCCATCTCAGTTTATCCAACGTAATGAAACATAAATTATATTACGTTATTCTTTTTTTTTTCATTCTATTATCGCGTGGAGATATCGCAAAATTAGTTGATGTAAAAAGTGATTATTTTGAATATAACGAAAGTGATAAACACGTTTTACTTAAAGATAATGTAGAAATTATTGTTAACGATAGTACTATAAAAGCAGATTCACTCTTATTAGATACCGAAAAATTACACGTTATTAGCACAAAAAATGTTGTTATTTCTAAAGATAACAACACATTAAATTCATCTAGTTTAGATTTAAATTTAAAAACCAATGAAATTAAGCTTAGTGAACTTAAATTTGCTATGAAACCAGAAGGTTTAAAAGGTAATTTATATGTTACAGTCAAGCAGTTACATCAACTACCCTCTTTTCAATGGGGTACTTGGGGGTTTATTACGTCTTGTAACCTTCCAGATAAACAGCATCACTTTATCAAAAGTTGGAAGTTTCTCTATAAACCCGAAAAACATGTTACACTTTATGGTGCCTATTTATATAACAAATTCACATTTTTCCCCTTTAACCTTACCCCCATCCCGGTTCCTATTTTAGAATTTATTCCTATTCCTTATTATCGCTATAATATTGGTAAACGGCGTATCGTTTGGGGATTTCCAACCATATCAAAGAAAAAAACAACAGGCTGGGGATGGGTTGTCCAAAACTCATTTGATTACAATTACACTAATGGAAAGGATTCTTCTGTCTATATTGATTGGTATCAAACACATAATACTAGAAAAGGGGCTTTAGGATATGGAATAAAGCATCATTACGATATGAATGATCATGATGGAACTTTGTATTATTATAATTATGATTATTCTCAAATAGAAAATAATAATCGAGTTCAACTACATAACTCAATTTATTCTATTAATCACACCTCCACCCTTTCTGAATTTAGCTCACTTAATTTACTTTATAAAAATATTGATGTTGAAGAAAAAATTAAATCTCGTGGTTCTGATAAACGACTTAGTAAAAAACTTGATTATTCTTGGTCAAAATATGGTGATATTTTCACTTTTAATATTAATGAAAATCAAAACTTCTTACAAAATAAAAAAGATTTAAAATTCATACTAAATCGAAAGCACTATTATTATCATTCTTATCAATTTGATTATAGCCAATTGAACTATTATTCAACATCAAGAGAACTTTCAAAAGGAAATATATCATATTCAAAAAACCTTTTTAATTTTGTTGATTTTAATCAAAAATTAAATTATCAACAAGTTGACTACTCAAACGATAATAATGTCGCTGATGAAAGTTTAAAATCTTATACAACTTTTAAAAAAGCCTTGCCCTACAAAATTAATTTTACACTAAAAATGAACCAATTTTTTGATTTAGATCAGGAAAACTATACCGCCGACTCATCAAGCAATAATAATAACTTTTTAGCCTCATCACCTGAAATGATATTTCAAAAATCCAATTACAATTTTTTTAATATGAAACACTCATCAACTTTAACTATAGGCCATTATGATGAAGTGAAATATATTGCGGCAGAAGGATCTGCATATAAATTCCCGAATTATGCCAGTTCCTTCTTAGAACCAAATATGTACTATCTTAAGCATAAAGTATCTAAATCGTTCTCTAAACTTCCGTTTAAAACAACCGTTTCATTAAATACAGCATACGATCAATATATATTTAAAAACGAAAACTTATCTCTTTTTGAAGGAGATGCACAATATTCTTTGTCTATGTCTTCAAAAATAAAATCTACTTTTTTTAACTTTATTAAACTAAATACGTCGTTGAATCGACGCTATTCTCCAGATGAAAGTAATTCTCCTTTTTATGCTTTTAAAAAATCGGTTTCTGAACTAAATAAAGCAAATGGCTCATTAACTTTTTTTTATAAACAAAAACTAAATCTTTTTCCTTATGAAGTTGATTTTGATTTTACTGGTTCAAGTAGCTATAACTGGCTTAGAGATGGCACTCCATGGAACCCTCTTCAATATAAATTAAAATTACATTTAACAAATCGTTTTAAATTTTCGATGAGTACTAGCCAAAAGCTTAATTATTCATTTTCCCAAAAAGAAACTATTTATACCCCTCTTATTATAAATTTAAAAACTATTCCTTTTAAAAAATCCTATTTTAATTACAATATTACAATTGATTTAAACGATTGGGCTTTTCAAGATATGTTTGATATAAAAAGTTCGTCTTTTAATTTAAATTTTCCACTTGGAAAACTTAAAGCTTATAGATGGAACTTTAGAACTACGTTTACCTACATGGCATCTAAACAACCTGCTAATGATAATAAATATGTTCTGGATTATTATGAACTACAGACGTTGTCTATTGTTAAGAAAGAACACAATCGAACATTAGAAATAGGTTATAAGAAAACTAATGATGAATTGTTCATTAAATATAACTTTACTTTATTTCCTGAAGATCCTATTGTGATTAAAAAACGAAACAATATTTGGACATTTGAAGGTCGATTAAAGCAGGCAAGTGTGGAGAGGTTTAAATGATAAGAATTAGTAAAAGTGTCATCATTATTGCTTTATTTTATTTTTCACTATTCCTTTTTCAGGGTTGTGCTCGAACGATAGATTCAGAATCAGATACATTTAATATAGAAATAAAATTTAGTGTTAATAGTTCGATTAATACTTCTCAATATAATTATTATATTTTATTTTCGAAACAAGCTACTCCTCAAATTGAGCCTCAGATTATTGAAAACTTAAATGAATATTTTCCAACACCTGGCCAATCTTACTCCAATTTAGGTATCGATTTAAATAGTAATGCAAATGGAGATTTGTCATATTATTATTCTAATTTCTTTTCTTCTTGGTCAGATTATATTTTAATTCAAGATAATATTGTCTATTTTGTTCCATCTAATTCAACAGGCTTCGCAGCGGATACAACTGACAATGCGACATATGTAAACTCTTTAAACTTTCAATCTAGTTTAATTATTACCAATGATACACTTACGTTAACTTTTGATGTAGATCAACTTGGTTTAGTTGAAGATGATGTTTTATATTTTAGTTTGTTAACCGCGAAAAGAGAAACTTCTTACTCAACAAATGATCAATCTGGTTTACTTCAAGATACTATTTCAGACCAAGCAAATATTACAATTCGCTTACAAGCAGAAGAAAAAAACTTAAGTGAATCTATTACGAGTTCTTCTTTAGGAGGAGGCAGCATAGATCAAGCAAGTGATATTGTTTCTTGGGAGGTTTCTATATTTTAACTATCTTTTCAGCCTTGTTATCAATTTTTGCAATGCCTCCCATTAATTTAGGATGGCTAATTTTAATTTCATTAATTCCATTTATCATAAGATTAGATACTATTGCTTCAATCAAAGACTTAAAACCGCGATTGATAAAAGCTTTTATTCAAGGGAGTTTATTTGGCTTTATTTTTATGGGATTTTCAAATTTATGGATTTTTGAACTTATTCGTTATTCTGGTTGGCTTCAAATTACCTGTCTTTATTTTATTTTTACAATCATGCAAAGTTTATTTTATAGTTTTCTTGCTACTATTTATTGTGGATTTCGTTTTTCAATTACGATGTTTCCTTTTTTATGGATTATTTTTGAATGGTTTAGAGCTAGTGGTTTATTTGCAAGTACCCACTACAATCTTGCCTATTCTCAAGCTTTAAATGGCGTCTTTTTACAATATGCTAGTGTTGGAGGCTTGTACCTTGTTTCATTTTTATGTGTTTTTGTAAACGTTGGCATCATTATCTGGGTTCGTAATAATAGGCACTTTTTTAGCACTAAAAAAAATTATAGACACTTTACTTTACCGCTAATTTTAGTTTTTCTAATTATTGGAAATCACTTACTCACACTTTCACCACAATTAGATCCCCCTACTACCCCACTAAAAATTGGCTTATTTCAACCAAATCATGCTCAGTTGGATAAACAAAATAAACGAAAACGATTTACCCTTATTAGAGATTATGTACATGCCGTTCAAGAAAAACTAGATCAGGAAAAGTTAGACTTAATTATGTTTCCCGAAACTATTATACCGCGGGCACTTGATAATCAATTGTTTATGATGGCGCTCAATAACTTTACTACGTCTGCCAATACATCTTTTTTATTTGGGTCCTCTAGAAAGCCTGATCAACATATTTTTAATAGTGTTGTTTTAGTCGATTCTGAAAACAATATTTCAACTTATAATAAAGTTAATTTAATGCCATTTGGTGAATATTGGCCCTATAAAAAAGTATTTAAATTTTTTTCTCTGAATAATCTTATTCCGAGTACAGAGTATAGGGCTGGAGATCTAATTCATCCTATTTCATTTGGGTCTTATGAACTGGGTGTGGGAATTTGTTTAGAATTAATGTATCCCGATTTTTTTAATACTCAAACAAAAAAAGGAGCTGATATTTTAATAAGTTTGGCAAATAGTGCTTGGTTTCATGATTCTTGGATTTCAAAAGCACTCTTTGAAATGGCTATTTTAAGAGCTGTTGAAAATGGACGATATGTCATTCAAGTATCCAATATTGGTATTTCTGGTATTGTTTCTCCGGATGGACATATTGTTGTCTCTTCAGAATTAAATAAACCATCTTTTTTATCAGAGTCCTTAACTGTTTATACAAAACATACTATTTACTCACTATATGGAGACTGGTTTGTCCGACTTTCATTCTTAATTATATTAATTGTCGGACTATTTATTAGTATAAATCGACTTAAAAATAGTATTTTAACTGTAAAAACACATTATATGTAATAACACTGCTATAGCTTTTTAAGATATTTAATATTTTTTTGAATGAGATAAATTACTTGCTATTTGTTTATCAAATTGACTTTTAGTTTTTAAATTTATTGCGTTTTTAAGTAACTCTTTTATTGTTCTTTTATTTTCCCTATTAAACCCATCTAATGTATCCAATATCTTACTTTTACTACTTTGTCTAATCATATTGTTATAAAATAAAAGGATTGTATTTTTTTTCTCGTTCTATAGTCGTATTTGGTCCATGTCCAGGTAACACAACGGTCTCATCAGGCAACGTAAATAACTTTTCTTTAATACTATCAATCAATTCCGCATAATTTGCTAAAGGTAAATCAGTTCTACCAATGCCATTATAAAATAGAGCATCGCCTGCTAATAATAGTGGCCTTTCGTTCATTTCTTCAGAAAATGAGCCATGTAATTGAATATCTTTTGAGTTACAAAACAAAGCAACATGACCAGG
>MDTB01159816.1_pt1 | contig 13859 bp, 4 predicted proteins | sample 811161 | NCBI WGS metagenome assembly MDTB01 (sample SAMN05326650, study PRJNA326480) | marine metagenome | isolation source: seawater | place: Mediterranean Sea | collected 2009
AATTTAAAAAAACAAATTAATTTAAAAATTGAAGTAAAAAATATGAAAAAAATGTATGAATTATATAAAAATAATTCATTTATTGTTATTCCTACGGTCTATAAATATTCAGAAAATATAATTGTAATGAGTTATGAAGAAGGAAAATATTATGAAAATCTTAAAATATCGGATTATCAAAAATATAAAATTATTACTCTATTAAAATTATTATGGAGAGATAGTATTGAAATAAATAATTTTATTCATGGTGATTTACATAATGGTAATTGGAAGGTAAGAAAACATCCTGATATTAAAAATATGTATCAAATTATATTATTAGATTTTGGTCTATTTATAGAATTCAGTGACAAAGATTTTATTTCTAATTTAAATTATGCTATAGAAAAATGTGATATTGAAAAAATGTGGTTTCATTTAAAAAAATATCATAATTTTGAAGATAAAGATCAAAAATTAAAAAAAAAATGGATTGATTCTGTTAAAGATAATTTTGAATCACAGGATTATCTGAATTCAACCAATAAAATTTTTAACTTTTTTATTGATAATGATTTAAAATTAAAAACAGATTTTTTTAATTTGGGAGTTGTTGCAAGCATAACTACAGATCATTTTACTAAATACGGTGAAGGTAATAAAGTTTATTCAGATAGCAAAGAAAAAAATAATTTATTTTTTTATGCATTACCACCTATAATTACATTTTGCAAAACTTACAATTGTTTTATGGAATATTGTAAAAAAATAGAAGTATATTTTGAAAATTCTGTATCTAATTACAAAATGTTTGAAATTTCAGAATTTGATAATATTAAAATAGATAGTGAAAGTGAATTAGATACTGATTCAGATTCAGATTAAAAAATAATATTATATCGTTAATAAAAAAATTATCTTATTTAAAAATATATATATTTATATATATATATAAGTAAATAATGAATTTTATATGTTTATTTTTCTTTAGAATAAAACAATTTTTTTATATTTTAAATTTAATTTATAATTTATATTATTTAAAAAAAAATATTAGTAATGAATCAAAAATAAATTATTATTCTGACAAAATAATTTATAATGTAGATAATATTGGTGTATTTGCAATAAAATTTATTCAATGGTTTCTTGATAGATTAAAAACTATATATCCTGAAAAAAATTATGAATTAATTTATGAAAAATTTAATAAATATTATGAAAATTGTAATATTCATAATTTTGAATATACAAAAACTAAATATTTTAAGTCATTTGATTCTAATATATTAGATGATTTTGAAATTGATAAAGAGCCATTAGCATCTGGTAGTATAGGACAAGTTTACAAAGGATTTTTCAAAAATAAATTTGATGATCAAAATAATAAAATAAAAGTAGCTATAAAAGTAATTCATCCAAATATAGATTTACAATTATTAGTTCCAAAAATAATGTTAAAATCTTTTAATTATTTAACAAAAAAATTTTATTTTTTAAAAAATTATAAAATAGTATTAAACATTGATGATTTTTTTAATGATTTAGAACAACAAATTAATTTTTTAAATGAAGGGAGAAATTTAAAAATTTTTAGTAAAATGTATGAGAAAAATAAATTAATTGTAATTCCAAAATTGTATAAAGAATCAAAAGATGTATTAGTCATGAGTTTTGAAGAAGGTAAATTTTTTGATCAAGAAAATTTATCTATTTATCAAAAATATAAAATTGTATCATTATTTAATTTATTTGTAAGAGATCAATTGTATGCAAATTATTTTACTCATTTTGACTTACATAATGGCAATTGGAAAATAAGAAGATCTCCAGATTTTAAAAATATTTACCAATTAATTATTTATGATTTTGGTTTATGTCAAAAAAATGAAAATCAAGATTTATTATATCAAATGGAATCACATATACAATCTGAAAATGTAGATAAATTTATTGATTGTTTTTTTTTATATAATGAATTAGAACAAGATAAAAAAATAGTAGACAAATTTAAGAAAAATCAAGAAGAAAATATAGCTAATAAAAAATATTTTAATCAATTAAATGATATAATTAAATTTGTCATTGAAAATGGATATATAGTTAAAAATAGTATGTTTTATATTGGAATGTTAACAAATATTGCAGCTGTTCATGTTGAAAAGTATGGAAGTAAACCTACAGAATTAAATAAATATAACAGTAAAAACAAAAATTATTTTTTTATTGCAGATTTAATAACAATTTGTAAAACTTATGATTGTTTTCCAGAATATTGTAAAAAATTAGAAGAATTATTTAATCAAAATGTTAAAGATTACAATATATTTGAACAAGGTGAAAATTTTAAATATATATATATTGATAGTGACAGTGATATAGAAACTGATACAGAATAAATATATTAAATAAAAATATTATTATATTTATTAATTGCTTCATTTACATTACTAACAAAAAATATTTTACAATTATTACTTTTTGTATTTAATATTTCTGGATTTATTACATTATTTTTAATACCATCATTAATCTGTTTTATGGTATTATTATAATAATTATTTATATTTACTATAAATATTGGTTTTTTTAACAAACCAATTGATATATTTGAAATAACATTCATTATCTCGTCAAAAGTTCCAAAACCTCCAGGTAATGCAACGAAAAAATTTGCTAAATTTTTCATTATTTTTTTCCTGTCAGATAAATCTGATCCTATTGATATAATCTCTTCTGTTATCCATTTATGTTTTTTATAATTAGGATAATTTGTCCATATTTCATGTGTTATTCCTATTGTTTTACCTTTATTTTTATAAATTGTTTTATTTAATTCACCCATACAACCATCTAAACCACCACCATTAATACAATCTATATTATTTTCCGACAAAATTTTACCTAATTTTTCTGCTTCTTTTAGAAATTTTTTATCAGTATTTTTAGAACTTGAACAAAATACACAACATCTTAATTTCTTTTTTGATTTAGAACTACATCCACTAACTTTTGCTAAACTATTTTTTGTTTCATGTAATTTTAATTCTATTGAATGTAATTTTTCTTCAGATCTACGTCTTTTTCTACTTATTTTATCTTTCTTATTATTTAAAACTGAAATATCTCTTTTTAATCTAGCTACACGACCATAATTATTATCATGTTGAGAATTCCATATTTTCTCAACATCATCCTTTGTTTTTGCTATTACTTTTCTTGGTCTATTTCGAAATGAAACCCAAGTATATCTTTCTATCATTTTTTTATTAGTTTTATCTAAAATATTATCAAATGAAATATTCTTATTATTAGAAAAATTTAATTGAATTAATGAAAATAAATTCCAAATAATATCTCCTATTTCTTCAATTATATTTTCATTATTTTTTTTTTCAATTGCATCATTTAATTCATCAATTTCTAAATCTAGATATTCCATTATTTTTTTAGGTTTTAATGATTTTGTCCACGGACAATCATTAAATGTAAATTTAATTGTTTCAATTAAATCTTTAAAAATATTATAATTATTTATTACTTTATTCATGAATTTTTATTATAAATAAAATATATTTAAAAAAATCAATTTTTTTTATTTTAAAATTTTCTAATATAATATATATATGGAAAATACTTTATCGCTTAAAAGTATTTTAATGATTGTTATAGTTATCTTATTACTTAAACCATTATTAAACTGTAAAAAAGAAGGGATGAGCAATACTGGTATATGTAAAAGTATAAACAGAGATGAATGTGCAGATTTATATTGTAATCTTCATTTATGTAAAAAATATAAAGAAGATGGTTGGCCTAAAAATTTCAATGACCATTCTATTAATAGTTCCAGATGTAAAGACGAACAAAATAACTTTAACAAAAAAAGTTTGGAAATGTTAATAAAATCTCAAGCATACCAGGGTAATTTATGTAAAATAGGAGATATGGCTGAATTTCTTGATAAAACACTTACACTTACTAAAGAAAAAATAAAAGAAATAAAAGTGGAAAAAAAAAATAATGAAGTAGATCCAGTTGCAGATTTAATGAAATCAATAAATAAAGTTACTCCTAAAAGAGCTACTAAAAGTGTATAATATTAAGTAATATATATTTATAACTAAGTATATATTATTAATATTAATCTAATGATTTTACGAAATCATTATAGTCTTCTAGCATATCACTATCAAATAATGCAGGAACAAAATAATCACCAAAATTATAAACACATGAGCTTTTAGGTTTATTAGTATCATTTAGTTGCCATACTGCATCTTCTCTTGGAGATACAAGTTCCTTTCCTGGTGTGCATGGAACTGCTTTAATAGCCTTTTTACCACCCTCACATGTAGTTTCTGTTACTGCTGGTATCGCAGCTTTCCCACCTGTACATACTGATTCATAAGTTGACTTAGCAGTTGACTCAACCCAACTAGCAGCTGCTGCGATTAAATGTTCTTTTATTTTCCTCTTTTCAGGTGTTAATAATAGATAAATTATATTTAATAAGAAAAAAAATGATATTATTTTAAAAAAAATTTTATACATTTTTATATATATAAAATGATATTTTTTTTTAATAAATTTTTTAATATAATATTTTAATTTTTAAAATTATTTTATTAACTCATTTGCATGGAACTTTGGCCACAGCTTTAGTAATAGTTCTTGTTACATCTTTGCAAGGAACTTTTGCTACTGCAGCTTTTCCACCTGTACATATATTTTTCCACACTGCTTCGACTGCATCCTTTACTTTTTCGAGAGGATTACATGGTAATCCATTACTTTGACAACCAATAGGTGAAATACATTCTAATTCATTTTTATTTCTACATACACTGTTAAAACCTGAATCAACACCACATGACCAATCACTCTTACATCTCTTAGCCATTTCACCATTATTTCCACAACCTACTTGTGCGACTCCTGTTTTTTGACCAACGTCTAATTTATTTTTACATTCCCAAGTAGCTCTATCAGCCAAACCTCCTTTGATATCACAATATTGAGTATTTCTTAATTTTCCTTCATTATTTGGATCATCTTCAGATGCACAATTCCATGAAAAATAATCAGGATATTTACCTTCTCTATTATTTTTTAATGTATTACAACAAGATACACATTTTCCATCATATTTTAATCCAGATTTACATTCTCTTGCATCTAAACATCCAAGTGAAGAATCTACTGCTTCGCCATTTTCTGCAGCTTTTACACATTTTTTTAATTTCCAAGCTGGAATACTTTTTGGTGGACCAGTTCCACCTCCTCCTCTACCACCTCTTCTATTTTGATCAGGTTGTTCTCCTTGTTTACACCATAAATGATCTTGACATTGAGAAGAATCTGTGCATTTTGTATATTCTGAATATTTTGCTCCACCCGCATTAGGAAATGGATTTGGATAACATCTTCCACCACAAGAGTATGAACTTGAACATTTAAAACCACCGCCAGATTTATTATCAACAAGATAGTCTTTTAATGTTTGTGCAGTTGAACCTGCTTTACAATTTACTTCTCTTAATTTAGGTAAGACATTATCTTTCCATAACGCTACAGATGCTACTGAATGCTCAGGCGTGCATCCAGTCTGAGCAGTATTATTTACTTTGTAATCCTGAATTTTTTCATCAGTGCATTTTCCATCAGAACATATCATCGTATCTTTACATTGATGATCGTGGCAACATGAACCACCTGCATCTTTTCTATTTTCACTGGTTGGACATAAATCACATGTTCCTTTTGGACCACCAATACATCCAACACAATCAATAGGACAAGCATATGAAGGTGTATCAAGATATTTCTTTGTAACAGGATCAATCCAATCTTCAACTGGTTTCGTGCATATACCTTTTCCCATTTTTTTATCACCTTCTGTTCCGCAGCAAAATAAAGGTTCCAATTTTTCTGCTTCACCTATATCAGTATAAGAACCTCCAAAACCTTCGCATTCTTCATTAACACCACAAAAATCTCCCTCTTTTTGTCTACTTCTAAATCTTGTATCAAGTGTAAATGGATAAGCAGGGTATCTACAAACATTCATTTGATCAAAATTTAATTGCATTCTACATAATAACTGATCACCATTAGAATCTTTTCCACAATCTGATGTTACTCTATTTTTAACAATATTTTTTGCTATACTACATTCTTCACCATATGTTCTACCAGCTACACAATATTTACCTTCAGAGCCAAAATCTTCACATATAGCTCCTTCACCATATGTTCCAACACAATCATCATCATCAGAACAACTAATTCTAATATCATTGTAATCAAGACTCTTTACTCCTTGTTCGTAACTAACTAACTCTTCTACTAATGGATCAATTAAATCATCTAAACCAGGATTATCTAAACCAACGATTGTCCATGAATTTTCAAAATTACCAAATTGTTCATTAATTATACCAGCATTTGATGATAATGAACTAAAAAATGGATTAATAAACTCTTGATTAAATGGAAATTTCATTGACTCTCTAATTGCTCTATAAATAGGTGTGATAAAATCTCCAGTAAAAACATCAAGCAATGTCTCACCAATTTCACTACTTTTGTTAATATATTGAGACATTGAAAATAATGTATATTGATTATTTTGGCCTTCTATTCTTTGTATCATCCAACCACATGTTTTAGGAATAAATGTAGAACTAAAATTTAAATTTGATTTTCCATTTGCTTTTTTAAAATTTTTAAAATTATTCATTAAATATTTACCATTTGATTTATTTTTAATGCAATAAACCATTCCATCCATAGATTTTTTATTTTTTATAGATATATCAAGGTCTCTTAAGTAATCAAAATCAAATGTTGTTATATTTATTACCCTTTTAATTTCCCAAACACAATCGTTCTTTACTCTACTGTCAAAATTTCTCTCACTATTACTTGTTAAAAATACACTAGGATTAATATCAATATTTGAATTAATTTCAAAATCTTCTTTATCACCATTATCAATTATATTATCAACATCATTTTCATTTACACTCATTGTATTAAATATAGACATAATTATCACATCAATACCTACTGGATATTCATAATATGTTCCATCTGCATCAACTTGTAAACCAAATGTATCTAATCCATATAAATGACCTATTCTATCTTCTTCTTTTTCACTTAATGTTCCTAATTTCTTAGATTCATTTTTTAATACAATTTGACTTGAACTTCTAGCACTCATATTTTCAAGTAATTGAACATGTTCAAAATTTCTATTAATTCTTTTAGCAAAATCTTTTTCTACAGTTTCTATTTGTTTATTTTCATCTAATGCATTTTGTAAATTTTCATCTATATAACCAGCTGCATCAACTAAAGGAGTGCTTTTTTTATTCAATCCCATAGCTGTTGTAACCGCATTTGAAACAGATTCTCTTGCTATTCTATTTCTATTTATAGCTATTTGACCACCAACACTTCCGCTTCTACCATAATGGGTACTTTTACGAATTTTTTCAACATTACCGAATTTAGAAAAATAATAAGCCTTATTTTGTTTTTTTATTCTCAATTTTGCTAATCTAGTAAAATCCCACTGACCTTTTTGAATGGGATTTAAAACGAAATTTAAATCATTTAATTGATCATCAGGTAATTTTCTTATTTGTTTCATATAATAATCTATCATTGGTTGTTTATTTCCTTTTTTATACATTAACTGCATTTTTCTAAATTTTTTTAAATCTTTGGAAAACATAGTTTTTCCTTTTTCTGTAATTAAGAAATTAGCCATATTATCTGCAAAATCATCAGCTTTCGATAATTCATCTAAATTTTTTAATACTTTATCTTTTGGTAATTTTTTCTTAGTAAATCTATTAAACAAAAAGTATATATCATCTAATTCTCTTTCTGGTAAATTTTTTAATTTATTTATATAATAATTTTTTAATGTTTTATCATTAGATGCTTTGTTTGTAATCTTTTTTAATTTATCAAAATTTTTATAATGATTAGGGAAATTTCTTTTCCAAACTCTTTGTCCAGTTTTAGTATTTAATAATGCAGACATTTTTACTACAAAATCATCGCTGTTAGATGCTAATTTCATTTGTTTAAACATATATTTTTTTGATAATCTAGTATTAAATACTAATTTTAATGGATAAATAAATACTGATAATGGGGTTACAAAAAATTCACTTAAAAATGGTGCAACAAATTCATCAAAATCAGCTATTTTATTTCCTATAACATCCTTCATCCTCGCATATTTATGTTTTATATATTTGGACATTTTATTATTATCTTTTACAATACCTGCAATTTCTATGTAATCATCAAATTTAGCCCAACTGTTTCTAGGGTATTTCATTTTATGTGTATTTTTTATTTTTAATAATTTTTTATTTAAATGCTGAAATTTTAATTTCCTTATAGTTCCTAATAACTTTGAAGTTGCTTTAGACGAAGCTTTACCTATCATCAATGCTGCTTTACCAATCGCACTTTTTGCAACTGCTTTGCCCATTTTTTTTAAACCACTTGCAGCTATATTTGGACCTATAAATGCTAATACAAAAACAGCTCCTGATACTACCCTAAAAGCAACTTGTTCATCGTGAACTTTTTTAGATTGATTGTAAGCAGTTTCAACATAACTCGGAAAATAATAAATGGAACCTATTTTATTACTATAATTATTTGATATAAATCTTGATTTAAAATTATCATAAGATTCAAATTTAATTTTTTTAGATAGTATTAATGAATTTATAGCATACCAATATAATTTATCTAATTTAAATGTAATATCTAAATCATCCAAAGTTACATCAACTGGACAATTTGTAGAATAATCTCCTGTATAGACGTAATTTAATTTATTACTATCAATTCTTATAAAATTTTTAAAATATGGATCAACTGGATCAGGGATTTTGTAAATATTGCTCTTATTATTTATTTTTATATCTGATGAAGTAATATCATCATAAATCTTATTAATACCATAACATTTTTTATCAGAAACCATAAAAGCATTATAATCATAATTATTATCTTTTACTTGCATTGCGCAATCTTTTATATTTTCAACATCCATAAGTTCTACTAATAGATTTTCATTTATAATTTCACCCGATTTTTTATTATTATTGTAAAAAGTATCGTCATCAAGATTGTATTTTGATAAATGATTTCGACAATCATTATTATTTTTACAAATGAAAAAGTAATTTTCATATGGATATAATTTATCAGTAGTTGTTTCACTATCATAAATTCCACTACTATTTAAAACAAATTTTTGTGCAGAACAATTATAAATATTTTCTTTTAATTCTATTTTTTTTGTATCAAATCCTAAAGAACATTTTTTATCTTTATTACTACCAGTATTTATAGCATTATCACTTATTTTAGAATAACATCTTTCCCCAGAAACAGATTCATATAGATCACAACATCTATAATCATCTTGATCAAAATCACTACATTTTTTATTATTTATTATTTCAATCATTCCTTCTTTCTCATTAAGATCAATATCATAAAAATTAGTAATTCTTCTATTATTTTTTAATGCTTCTGGTATTACATAATCATCATCAATATTTGTTTCCGAAAAATTTTCTATTATTTTAGTATTTTCAAATGATTCTGAAGTATCAATATTTAAAAATTTAGAAATACAAATACCATTTTCTAATTGATATAATGGATCACATGATTTACAACCAATCAATGTATCATCATCTATATTACTGTCTTTAGGGATTCCATTTTTACATATATATTTTCTTTTATTTTTACATAAAAACTTTGTTCCATATTCAATATAGTCAGGATCATTACATTCACACATATTTTCTGTTGCAGAACTAATAGCATCTGACTCACAGTCTGCACATATTCTATCTTTCTTAATATTAGGATGTTCATCAGCATATTTATTTACACCACAAACACTCCAATCTGAACATGAAGAACTATTTACTGTATCTGTGAATTCTCCAAAACTACAATCTGAACATTCATTATTACTTGTAGCTGTTCCTTGTCTTGATACATATTTGCCTTTTTTACAATCAGTTGTTTTATTACAATTACCATCAATAGTATATTGTTCATTACCATTAACACATTTATTAACTCTTAAAACACCGTAATAGCCATCATTACAAGAAGCATTCACACTAAAATTTGAATAACTTAAATTATTTTCATTAATTGTCATATTACTTGGTGTAGGATTAATAGATAAACAGTCATTAAATTTACATTCTCTATTAGAATTCGATGTTCCTTCTTTTGATATATATTCATTTTCTCCACAATTTTTATAATCTTGACAAGTATTTTGATTTTTATTATTACTGAACTTACCATCAGGACATTGTTCACAAACTCTATCTTCTAACTCATTACTATTAGAATTAAATTGTCCTGGTTGACAATCTTGTTTAATTGAACAAACTCTATCTTTAGATTCGTCATTTTCTAAAGAAATATATTCATTACTTTTACATGTCTTTTTATTTTGACAATTATAAAGAATATTTTCATTTTTAAAAACTTTATGTTTAAAAAATTTGTCATCAATTAATTTTAATTTTGCAATATCTTCAGTCCGATCTTTCCGAGGACCTTCATAATTAGATGTCCAACCCCCTAAAACAACTTTTTTGCCTTCGTCTTCACTTTTTTTTATACGAGCATCTCTAATTTTCTTATTATGATCTTTAATATCTTGCATAATTTTTGAAACATTTTCTTTGGATAAATAGATTCTACTTTTTTCTAATTTTTTGTAAAAATTTTTAGGAGGAAAGTTTTTATATTCAATTGTAAACTCCTTTTCTTTAATAGATCCATCATTAAAACTTCCATAATTACATTTTTTAAATTCTTCACTTTCTTTATCATAAAATTTACCTTTATCTAACTCTGTTTTATAATAAATATAATTATCTGTTCTATCTTTGCTATTATATTTTGGTTCACAACTTTCATAAATTATACAATTATTACTATTACATAATCTATTAACAGCATAATAATCATATCCTTTCTCTTTAGCTTTTAATCTGCAATTATTTTCGATATCATTACTAAAAGAAAAATTTTCAGATTTACCATGTTTTGAACAAACAAATTTGCTTGAAAGTTTAAATGAATTATCTGTTATAATATCATTTATTTTATAAATCTCATTTTTTAATTTTTCCGCTTTTTCATACAAATTACCTTCTAATGATATATTAATTCTTTTTTCTATAGAATCACATCTTTCCTTATCTGAACAATCTAATTTTTTATAATAATCATAACCCCAATCGTCACCATCTTGAAATTCACATTTCCCATATATTATACAAGAATTATCACTATTAACGGAATAAACTGCACAATTTTTATCATTTTTACATTTATTTTCACATTGTTTTTTTGTTATTGAATCATAAATTTTATAATTACCATCATGAATACAATTTTTCCCTTTATTTATTCTCTTAAATTTTTCACAATCCTCATTGTAAAAACATTTATGTGATTTAAAAAATTTACCTCCCCAGTTATCACCAGATTTGATTTCACATTTAGAATATGTATTACAGAAATCTGCTCCTCGACCTCCAGATTTTGTTGCATATGCAACGCAATTTGTATCATCATCGCATTTCTTTTTGCATTCATTTTCTGATATTGGACCATGAGATTTAAAATTATTTTGATTATTATCGTAATCACAATTTGTATTTTCTCCTAATCTACTATAAAAAGAACACTCTTCTTCTATATCATCACAATTTGTATTAAGAAAGAAAACTCTTTTTTGATCTTCTTTACTTAAATTTTTATTTTCAAGCCAATTTAAACATTTATTTTTTGAAATATTATCATAACAAAAACCACCTTTTCCAGAATAACATGCACCTTTCTCTTCACAATCATTTTTAATACTATATTCTGTATCCGGATCAACACATTTAGTAGCTTTTGGATTTCCTTTAAATCCAGGTTTGCAACTTATTTCAACATTAAATTCATTTTCTTTATGACTTAGATTATTTTCGGAAACATTAATATTTTCTAAAATTTTCTTTTTTACTTTTTTCTCAGATATGCTTGCATATTTTTTACTTTCATTTATATGTTCTTGACAATTTTTAAAAAGTCTACAAGCATTTTTCATATCAGGATGAGTATAAAAATTAAAACCCGAGCATTCTTTATTATTTATACATTTTGTTCTACATTCTTCGACAGTAGAATTTTCATCTATTGACATTGGTTCATTTTTATCGTTAAAAATTCCTTGCTTAACTAATTTTCCATTCTCCCACTCTCCTTCATATATATTATTTTCATCATCATAATAAATTCCTAAACCATGTCTTTGAGCATCTTTAAAATAACCTTCATATCTAGTTCCATCATTAAAATAGTAAGTTCCTTTGCCATTAAAACTATTGTTTTTAAATTCACCTGTATATATTTCGTTTAGTTCAGTAAAATAATAAGAACCTTTTTGTATTATTCCATTCTTAAATTCACCTACAAATTTATTTCCATTTTTAAAATAGTAAACACCTCTACCATCTGGTTTATTATCTTTAAATATACCAACATATTTATCTCCATTATCGTAATTTACTGTCTCTTGACCAGGAATAACTTCTTCTTTAAATAAAATTTTATCTTCAGCATTATAATCATCATTTATATAACATTTTGAACCATTATCAGATAAATTTAAAAATGAATTTTTCAAACTTTTACATTTTTTTGGTTCACAATTATTTATAATTGAATAATTAGTATTTGGATTTTCACAACTATTTATTTCAACTGTTCCATCATAACCATCTTTACAACTACCTTCTGCATAAAAATCATTAATTCCCATACTTATTTCATTTACTTCTACGCTTTCTGGTATTGTAGGTGTTGAACACGGTAAAGGATTACACTTACCTGTTATCGTATAAGAACTTCCGGGTTTGGAACATGGATTAACTTTTAACTGTCCTTCAGCTATATAATTATTATTACAATTTGCTTCAACATTAAAATTTTTATGACTTAAATCGTTTTCAGTAACATTTGAATTTAATGGTTTGCTATCAAGATAACAATCTTTTGGATTACAACTTCCTAAAATCTCATATTCTGTATCTGGACTAGAACACTTGTTAACAGTTAAATTATTTTCAAAACCATTATTGCATTCCACTGTCACATCAAATTCATTTTCATTGAATCCTAAATTATTTTCTTTTATTATTGAATTATCTATTGAAAACTTTTTGTAAAATTTATAATAATATGTTTCACCATCTTGAACATCACATTTCTCATATGTGTTACAATATTTATTACTATTAGTAGCATATGCTTTACAATTTTCATCATCAGAACATTTTTTCTCACATTCATCTTTAGTTAAATTAAATTGTTTTAATGTTCCATGATGATTACAATTTTTTTCTTTACCAAGTTTTACATATGATTTTGGTTTACAATCTTTCGGTTTACATTCTCCTGAAATATTATATGCTGTATTAGGATCTGAACATTTAGTTACTGTTAATTCTCCTGTATATCCAGAATTACAAGAAGCAGTTACATCAAATTCATCTTCATTATAAGCTAAATTATTTTCTGTAACAGTTGAATTTGCTGGTTTATTAGTTGTTTGACAAGGATTAGCATTACAATTTCCTGAAATATTATATTTTGTATTTGGTTCTGAACATTTACTTACTGTTAATGATCCGGTATAACCAGGATTACAAGTTGCAGTTACATCAAAATCATTGTAAGCTAATTTATTTTCAGTAACAGTTGAGTTTACTGGTTTATCAGTTGTTTGACAAGGATTAGCA
>MDTB01047126.1_pt1 | contig 13858 bp, 12 predicted proteins | sample 811161 | NCBI WGS metagenome assembly MDTB01 (sample SAMN05326650, study PRJNA326480) | marine metagenome | isolation source: seawater | place: Mediterranean Sea | collected 2009
AATCAGCGCCAGTTTATAGCCTATATCGCTCGCTAATTCATCCCATCCTGCCGAATACTGATACCGATGACGGTTTACAACTACTCAATTGTCCTCTGATTTACGCCAAGACCTCGTTTTTGCGATCGGCGATTCGCCTTCACAGCGGGACGCGAATGCATCGGTTCCGCAAAAAAGACCCAGAGACCGCCATTAGACAAAAAGGCTTTAGCGGTTACGCCTTCTAAGCCTGGAAAGCCCTTCTGCTGTCCTAAATTCAGTCGGCCGGCACCTCTTTATCTTTAATCCCTCTTATCGTTGAGATTTTTTATATCTAAGACTTCTTCTTTCTGTTCCTAGGCACTATTCCGCTGCGCGCGAACACCGATGCTCTCGACAGTGTCCAAGCGATGAGGCTTATTCGATCACTAAAGATCAAGTGTCTGGCACAGCTCCGCGGCCAAAAAGACGTTACGCCCTAAGCAAACCGTAAAAGAATGCGCAGCCGTCTCAGACGGCGGGATCAAGCGTCGCAACAAAAGTTCTTAAATGAAGAACTATCGAGGAGCTTTAATAAGATTGTGCAAACACCCAACTTTGACTATGTTGCAGGCATGGCTAAACAGAAAATCTCTGAAATTTTTCAACCGCAGGCAAAGCGGCGCCACGTCTCACCCTTGCAGCGGCTCCTAGATCAATCAGCGAAGCAAAAAACTTGGACGGCCGCTGTACGCGCAGTGGTCGAACCCAATCTGCGTGCGCAATTCACAGTGACCTCACTACAACACAACAAGCTCAATATTCTATGTAGCAGCGCTGCTATAGCGACTCGAATGCGTTTTAGCGCCCCAGATTTACTAGCGGACCTCAAATGCTTAGACGAGTTCAAGTCTGTCACCGATATTCAGTGCCGCGTTTCGCACGCAACAGAGTAACCCACACCTCAACGAGATGCTTTCCTGCGCAGTAAGCCGCGAATCTGGACTTAGCGCCCGCCCCAATTAACCATTGACCGACGCTGGATGCGGCTTTTGTGCTTTTTGCGCCGACATAGGAGACACTTCACATCGATCGACAATCGCATATGCATCCGGTGCCGCGAGCAGCTGACGCAACAATTCATTATTAAGGCGATGTCCTGATTTATGACCGGAAAAACGCCCAATCAACTGATGACCCAACAAATAGCAGTCACCAATCGCGTCTAAAATTTTATGTTTCGCAAATTCATCTTCGGCCCGCAAGCCGCCTTGATTGAGAATCTTCGATCGGTCCATAACAACCGCATTTTCCAGACTTCCACCCATAGCAAGGTTCATCGCTTGCATCTTTTCGACTTCATCTAAAAATCCGAACGTCCTGGCGCGGCAGATTTCCTTTTTAAATACCGCAGAATTCAGCGTTACTTGAGCGATGGGGGCGTGAGCTTTAAAGACCGGATGATCGTAGTCAATGGAGTAGCTGAAAACGCTGGCATCGCAAGGTTCGAGACGTATAAAAGCATCGCCATCGCAAACCTGTATTGGCGCCAAGACCCGTATCACCTGCCTCGTCGCAGGCTGCTCCGCGATGCCGGCCGACTCCAGCATGAACACAAACGGCGAGGCGCTGCCATCCATGATCGGCAATTCCGCGGCATCGACCTCAACCAATGCATTATCGACACCAAGACCAGCAAACGTCGCCATCAGATGCTCTATTGTGGCTACGCTATCAACACCAACCTGAAGCGAAGTAGCGAGCACGGTACTGCCGACATGCTGCGGACTCGCCGCGACGGCAAACCCGTTGATATCTGTACGAACAAAAGTAATACCCGAGTTAGCCGGCGCCGGCGCCAAGGTCAAATTAATGGTTTTACCGGAGTGAAGCCCGATGCCGGAAGCGCTGATTCGATTTTTCAGCGTATGTTGATGGTTAGATTCAAACATAATCGACCTTACGTTAGTCCGTCGTGCGCTAATTGCTTGCCCTAAGTGCCGCCAGCGTTTTGGCTAACGAACACATTAAGCAAGCTCTTAGCATGCGGACTTCAATTGAAAAGGCGCACGCGGATAACCACTGCCTAGCAGGATTGGCAGCGGTTACGCCGGTGCGGCAAGTCTGCAGCGACGCGGCTAGTCTGCCTGGCGGCGCAGAAACGCCGGCACGTCCAGATAATCCAGATCCTGGCCTTCGAGCCCTTCAGAGCGACTGGTTTTGTCTGCTGCCTGGTTATTGCGCGAGTAAGTCGGTCGATCCAACTCGCCATAATCTACCTGGCCATTCATCGCGCGACGCGTTGGTGAATTATCGACAACAACGTTCGGGACATCAATTTGCCCGAGTCCAGTTGCCACAACCGTGACCCTCAGTTCGTCGGTTAGATTTTCGTCAATGACGGTACCGACCACCACTGTTGCATTAGGCGAAGCAAATTCTTCAATGCTTTTACCTACGTCAGTAAATTCACCGATATTCAGATCAAGGCCTGCCGTTACATTGACAAGAATGCCTTTGGCGCCGTTAAGATCGACATCCTCCAAGAGTGGCGACCGGATCGCGGCTTCAGCTGCCTCGCGAGCACGGTCTTCACCGACACCTATACCAGTACCCATCATCGCCATGCCCATCTCAGACATCACAGTACGCACGTCGGCGAAGTCGACGTTTATCATCCCTGGGCGAATAATCAGGTCAGCGATGCCTTGCACTGCGCCGAGCAGCACATCATTGGCTGCTGCAAACGCATCTAACACGCTGGTACGCTCACCCAGTACTTCTAATAACTTCTCATTAGGTATTGTAATCAGCGAATCCACATGACGTGACAGTTCTTTAATGCCGAAGTCAGCATTTTGGGTGCGCTTTTCAAAAGCGAACGGCTTTGTCACTACTGCAACAGTTAAGATATCTAACTCTTTCGCTATGCTAGCAACAACCGGGGCAGCCCCCGTACCGGTACCGCCACCCATACCTGCTGTGATGAAGACCATATCCGCACCGGACAGGACCTCAGCAATACGATCACGATCCTCCAACGCCGCTGCCTGCCCAATCTCCGGATTCGCACCAGCGCCTAAGCCTTTCGTGATGCCGCTACCAATCTGTAGCGTGGTATGAGCACCAATACTTTTAAGGGCTTGGGCGTCAGTGTTGGTGGCAATAAAGTCCACCCCGGATACCGCCTGCGAAAGCATGTGCTGCACGGCGTTACCGCCGCCGCCGCCCACGCCTATCACTTTTATCACCGCGTTCTGCGGCACACTATCCACTAATTCAAACATCGTCTTCTCCTGCTAGAAGTTTTCTCGGAACCAGTTCTTCACTTTCGCAAACACGCCGCCAGAGGCTTTCGCGGGTTTATTCGGTGAGTCCTTTTCTCTCTCATACCCGTACTGCAACAATCCAACACTTGTTGCGTATACGGGATTTCTTACGATGTCCTTCAATCCAGCCACGTACCGTGGCGCTCCCAAACTGACCGGCATGTGGAAGACTTCTTCCGCCAATTCGATCAAACCTTCCATTTTAGCACCGCCTCCAGTTATGACGATGCCAGCGGCGATGAGATCTTCATACCCACTACGACGCAACTCTGCCTGCACTAGCTTAAAGAGCTCGTCATACCGTGGTTCGACGACTTCAGCCAGCGTTTGCCGAGACAATTCGCGATCGGGCTTATCTCCTACACCTGGAACTTTTATAACCTCATCTGCTCTCGCAAGCTGAGTGAGGGCACACGCATATCTTATTTTTATTTCTTCGGCATTTTGCGTTGGCGTACGTAACGCCATCGCAATATCGTTTGTTACTTGGTCGCCAGCAATCGGGATGACGGCAGTATGCTTAATCGCGCCATCCGTAAACACTGCTATATCTGTGGTTCCGCCGCCGATATCAATCAAGCAGACTCCCAAGTTACGCTCATCGTCCGAGAGCGCTGAATAGCTGGAAGCGAGTTGTTCCAGGATAATATCGTTCACCGTCAGCCCGCAGCGTTCAATACACTTTTCGATGTTCTGTGCCGCGTTTACCGCGCAAGTCACCATATGCACTTTTGCTTCGAGCCTCACACCTGACATACCTAACGGTTCTTTTACCCCTTCTTGGGTATCGATTATGTATTCCTGCGGCAATACATGGAGTATTTTCTGGTCTGCAGGAATGGCCATCGCCTGCGCCGCATCTATGACGCGGTCCACATCCTGACTAAACACCTCTCGGTCGCGAATCGCGACTATGCCGTGGGAATTGAGAGAACGAATATGTGAACCGGCTATGCCCGCATAAACAGACTCAATTGTGCAGCCTGCCATTAGCTCTGCTTCCTCAACCGCACGCTGAATGCTCTGCACGGTAGACTCAATGTTGACCACCACTCCTTTCTTAAGACCGCGAGACTGATGCGTGCCGATGCCAATTATTTCTAATTCGCCCTGACGATTGACCTCAGCGACAATGGTGGCCACTTTATTTGTACCAATATCCAGCGCGACTATTCTCTGCAGATCTTGATCCATCGTCATGCTTCAGTCCGTAATTGAGTTGGTAAATGCTCTAACTTGGCTTGCTTGGTCGCTCATTTGGCTAATCAGCAACTCTGGCTCTCGCAGATTGTTATCCGCGAATCGAATAGCAACACCACTGGGATAGCGGGCGTCTACATGATCTATCCTCTCACGCGCTGTCCTTAACGAATGCTGATACGCTAACAAGAATCGTTGCATGCGCGGGCGCAGCTGGCGACTGCCTAGGTTAAGCGAAACGCTATTCGCAAAAACAAGCTGCCACTCGCCCTGGCTATTCTCGCTCAGTTGCTGGATACGAAGTCCGTGCTGAGAAGCGAGCCGCTGCAGCAATCGATAAGTTTCCATACTCTGTTTCGGCGCACTGATTTGAGCGTTCAGCATGGGCAAATCATCGATCTGCTCTGGCACGCTCAATATGTTGCCGTCCATTGAAACGTAAGCCGCATTACCCCATCGCGCCACCGGCTCATGTTTTTCGATATTGATAATGAAACGATCAGGCCAACTGCGCTTCACAGTCGCAGAGCGCACCCAATCTAGGTCTGAAACCAGAGGCGCTAAATTACTTATGTTAGTCGAAAGCAGCCCATTCAACTCGACCGATTCTAAAGCAACCTGCACGATGCGTTGTTCTGGCCGGGTTAACTCACCCTCTATAATTACGGTTTCTACGGGCCTGTCCAGCACACGTATAACCCCGCCTAACGCGGCTAGGCTGATGACGATTAAGGCTGCGAAGGCTATGGATCTAAGCATCAACGCCTCGCAAAGTGTTGGACACCTGGTTGACGTTACCTGCTCCTTGGACGAGCAACATGTCATTGTTAACCACTACCGATGCCAGTAAATCAAGCGCCTCGCTCGAATCCTTCACCAAAACTGGAACAAGTTGGCCGCGCTGGCGTATCGCCTGACAAAGGGCTGCTGAATCCGCGCCCGCTATGGGGGCTTCGCCTGCGGGATAGACCTCCAGCATGATCAACACATCAACACGCGAAAGGACCCGCGCGAAATCATCAAACAAATCCTGTGTGCGCGTGTAGCGGTGCGGCTGATAGACCATTACCAGACGCTTATCGGGCCAGACTGAGCGGGCAGTCTTAACAACGGCCTCTACCTCAGTGGGATGATGTCCATAGTCGTCCACCAACGTAACCTGCTTGTCTGCGACAGCCACATCGCCATGGATTTGAAAGCGCCGCCCAACGCCGGCGAAACGCTGCAAACCGCTAACAATCGCCTTATCCGCAACACCTTCATCTGAGGCAACAGCGATCGCGGCAAGCGCGTTAAGAACATTATGCTCACCAGGCGCAGCTAGACAGATGTCCAACGGCACGCCTCGACCTTTGCGCGTCACTGAGAAATACCAACTACTGCCCTCAGATCTAATATCGACCGCGCGAAATTGAGCGTCCTCGGAAAAGCCATAAGTCAATACCGGGCGTGCGATGCGTGGGAGCAGCTCTCGAATCACCGGATCGTCAACACATACCACTGCACTGCCATAAAAAGGCAGTCGATGCAGAAACGCGACAAATGCGCCTTTTAGGGTTTCGAAATTATTGCCGTAGGCGCTCATGTGATCACGATCAATATTAGTAACCACTGCGGTCATTGGTTGGAGATGCAAAAACGACCCGTCACTCTCGTCTGCTTCGGCAACGATATAGCGACCAATGCCGAGCTCTGCGTTAGTGCCGGCACTATTCAATTTTCCGCCGATCACAAAGGTAGGCGACAAATCAGCTTGTCGAAATATTTCGGTAATCAAGCTTGTTGTCGTCGTTTTGCCATGGGTTCCACCAATAGCGATGCCATGTCGATACCGCATCAACTCGCCGAGCATTTCCGCTCGTTCTACCACCGGTATACGCGCCTCTAGTGCGGCCACCAGTTCAACGTTGTCTTCTGCTACGGCAGAGGAAACTACAACGACATCAACCGATTTAATCATCTTGGCATGGTGGCCGACTAATATATTCGCGCCACGACTAGCAAGGCGGCGGGTATTTTCCGAGCACTGCAAATCGGAACCGCTTACCGCATAACCCTGGTTTAGCAGCACTTCAGCTATGCCGCACATCCCGACGCCGCCAACACCAATAAAGTGAATCTGGCGAATTCGTCCCATCTCGGGAACTTGATAAGGTGCTAGCTCAGCCACGGGGTGCCCCCTTTACCGAGTCTTGCTCTTCAATCAGGCAACGGAATACAACCGCGCACATAGCGCAGGAAACCAGCAAACTGTTACCACCGTAACTCACAAATGGCAGCGTTAATCCCTTAGTAGGCAGCACGCCCGTATTTACACCCAAACTGATTAATAGCTGGCAAGCGAAAACCAGGGCGATGAAATAACAGGCATAACCGGCAAAAAACTTTCGCACTTCCAACTGTCGCTTGGCGATCTTCATTATTTTCAGAATCAGTAGCGTAAAGACTAACAATACAGATACGGTTCCAAAAGCGCCAAGCTCCTCGGCAATTACGGCAAAAATGAAGTCATTATGGGCTTCTGGCAGGTAATAGAGTTTCTGAATGCTCTCGCCCAGGCCGAGTCCGAACATTTCGCCGCGACCAAATGCGATGAGCGCCTGCGTCAACTGATAGCCGCTGCCGAACGCAACAGACCAAGGGTCAGAAAATGAGGTGAGGCGCTGCATACGATACGGTTCAATCCAAATCAGCAGAACCAGCAACGCAAGTAAAACCGCGACCAGCAAAAAGAAGTAGCGCAACTTAACCCCGGCCAGAAAAAGCAAACCAGCGCTCGCTACCATAATAACCACAGCTGATCCCAAATCAGGCTCCGCAATCAGCAGCCCCAGGACAAGCCCAACCATTCCCAACGGAATGAACAAACGTTTCGGCTCGTGCGGCAATGTCTGAGCAAAGCGAGCAAGGTAGCTAGCCAGATAAAGCATGACGCCAATTTTTGCCACTTCGGAAGCCTGAATGGTAAAACCCGCAATCCGCAACCATCGCTTCGCGCCATTCACTTCAAGACCGATACCTGGCAACAAAACTAGTACACTAATCACGATGGTAACGAACCAGGCGGGCGTGGCCAAGCGACTCATCAAACTCGTTGGAATAGCAATGATCAGCATAAAACCAACTGCAGCCACAACCAAATAAAATAGGTGCTTTACGAGGTAATTGCCCGGTAATGCAATAGCGGCTGAACCAACCATCACCACGCCAAATATCACCAAAGTGAGCCATATCAGAGCAAACGACGCGACTTCGCCATTGTTTAAAAAAGCGCGGGCGGCTGCGATCATGAGCCCTCCCGCTGCGGCAGCGCCGCATCCAGGCCATCACGCGACAGCCCGCCAACCGCTGCAGCGAATCGACGGCCGCGCTCGGCATAGTTGGCAAACATATCAAGGCTCGCGCACGCAGGCGAAAGCAATATGGTATCGCCAGTGACCGCGAGATTAGCAGCGCGCTGAACCGCCGCTTCCAAAGTGAGCACAAACTCAGAGGGCACCTTCCACAACTTGGCTAACTCGTGCAGAGAATGGCCGTCTTTGCCTAGAGTGAATAAGTGTTTCACACAGCGGCGAAACGATTTTTCTAACACCGTAAGGTCAGCACCCTTGGCATCGCCGCCAGCGATTAAAATAAGCGACTTGTCGAAGCCGAATGCGTTAAGCGCAGCCTCGGTTGCACCAACGTTTGTCGCTTTAGAGTCGTTGATATAAGTAACACCAGCAATACGGGCTACTTCCTGAAAACGGTGATCTAGTCCACGAAACGCTTTTAAAGACTCGCCAACACGCCGCCAATCAACCGCATGGTTTGCCAACACCGGCCAGACCAGCGCGAGGGCTGCACAGACATTGGTCACATTATGTTTGCCCGTAAGAGGCAGGGAATCAACGGCGCAGACCGGCCATCTACCCGCATAAATCCATTGCTCACCACTTTCAGAATCGGGATTGCAGGCAGCGCCGACGCAACAAGAGTCAGACAGCAGCGCCGGCGAGAAATAAATGCGATTCGCTGTGCCAAGCTCGAATTGCGAAACTAAGTCAGGATTTACGACTACGGTTTGCGCCCGAGCATAAATACGCTGTTTCGCCGCACGATACGCTGCCATCGTCTCATGATGGTCCAGATGATCCTCGGAAAGGTTAAGAACAACAGCGCTGGTCAGAGTCAGCAAGCTGCTGCGCTCAAGCTGAAAGCTCGACAGCTCCAGTACAAAGGCATCAAACTGAGCATCCCCGGCCAGCAGATCCAGAGCTGGGGTACCGATGTTACCGCCAAGGCCGCAACGGATGCCTTGCGCGTTCAATATATGCGCTGCGAGTTCTACCACCGTGCTTTTGCCGTTGGTTCCGGTAACCGCCAGAACCGGTTGATCAACAGATGCAAAAAACAGATCTATGTCGCTTTCTATCGTCACGTTCGCTAAGCGCGCGCCTTTGATAACGCTATGATTAAGCGGCACGCCCGGACTTGCCACAAGCGCAGCGACTTGTGCTAACGTTTCCTGCGGCCAATCAACCACTTCCCACAGAATCAACAAGCCCAGCAATTCATCAGGTAATGCGTCAACGGCGTATGTCGGTAACGCCGCGGCCTTACTGCGGGTATCCAAAACAACCGGAGCCAGGCCTTTGCTTCGCAAGTGACGCACAACAGCAAGACCGGTAGTACCGACCCCTAATACTGCTATTTGTGTGTTGTCACGTTGCATGTTCGATTATCTCAGCTTCAAGGTTGACAGGCCGATAACGACAAGAACCAGTGTAATTATCCAAAATCGAACGATGACTCGAGGTTCCGGCCATCCCTTCAATTCAAAGTGGTGATGAAGCGGCGCCATGCGAAACACGCGTTTACCCGTTAACCGAAAAGAAGCCACTTGAATAATGACGCTCGCGGTCTCGAGGACAAAGACGCCACCCATTATTAGTAAGACGATTTCGTGGCGCACGATGATGGCCAGCAAACCCAGTACGGCGCCCAGGGAGAGCGCGCCAATATCGCCCATAAAGATTTGTGCCGGATATGTGTTGAACCACAAAAAACCCAAGCCAGCGCCAATGAGTGCCCCACAAAACACCGAAAGTTCGCCGGCGCCAGGTATATACGGGATCTGCAAATAACTAGAAAATTCAGTGTTTCCAGCTACGTAAGCGATGAGACCCAATGCTGCGCCCACCATCGTGGTGGGCAAGATAGCCAATCCATCCAGGCCGTCAGTTAGATTCACCGCGTTGCTCATACCAACGATCATTAAATAGCTAAGCAAAATAAAGCCAACGCCTAACGGTATCGCAATGCTTTTAAAAAAGGGCACATAAAGCGCGGTTTCCTGGGGCAAATCAGCTTGCTGATAAAGCGCTATGGCGACAGCTAAGCCAAAGATCGATTGCAGTAGATATTTCCAGCGTGCGGGTAGTCCGGCACTGTTCTTCTTGGATATCTTCAGGTAATCGTCAAGCCAACCAATTCCACCGAAGGCTAGGGCAACAGCGATAACTAACCAAATGTATTTGTTGCTTAGATCCCCCCATAGCAGCGTCGTACACAGGATAACCACCAGAATCAGCGCACCCCCCATTGTTGGTGTGCCGGCCTTGCTAAGATGGCTGCTTGGTCCATCTTCGCGAATAGTCTGACCGATTTGCGCCTGGGCGAGCCATTTGATCATCCGCGGACCGATCAGCAGCGACACCGCGAGAGCCGTCACCACACTGACCATGGTGCGCAGAGTCAAGTACTGGAAAACTCCAAATCCGCCAACGTATTGACTGAGATAATCGGTAAGCCAAAGCAGCATTACGACACCTCAGCCAAAAGTTGTGATGCAATAGTCGCATCGTTGAACTCAAGCAGCTCGCCTTTAATCTCCTGGGTGCCCTCATGTCCTTTGCCGGCAATAATCACCACATCGTCGGGACGAGCCGAATCCAAAGCAGCTTGCATGGCTTCACGGCGGTCGATTACAACATGCAACTCGCAAGAGGCAGGGTTCAGTTGCAATCCGGCAATCATGTCGTCAAGTATTTGCGCCGGGTCTTCACCTCTGGGGTTATCGGAAGTTAACCAGATCCGATCTGCGCCATTAGCCGCAGCGCTGGCTATAATCGGCCGCTTACCTTTATCTCGCTCGCCACCGCAGCCCACCACACACATTAAACGGCCGCGGCAATGCGGACGCACCGCTGCCAGGACTTTTTCCAATGCATCAGGCGTATGCGCATAATCGATGATGACCCGAGGTCTACCTGGCACTCGAGGGAGCATTTGGAGGCGGCCTGGGACTGGACGCAAGAGATTAATGATTTTGCTGAGAGCATTGATGTGGTGTCCTGCGCCCAACATGACACCCAAGGCCGCAGCAATATTAGCCAGAGCAAAATCAGCATAGACGGGGACAATACCTTCAATGCGGCCCCAGGGCGTCGTAAATCTAACCCGCATCCCGTTTGTGGCCGGCGCCGCATCCCATTGAATATCGCCTTGGCGCCCATAACTGATGATTTCTGCTGCGCGACATCGCGACACTAAGCTGCGGCCAAACTCGTCATCACTGTTAATGACAGCCAATTTGACGGGCTCTCGACAAAACAGCCTTGCTTTGGCTTCGCCATACGCTTGCATGTTGCCGTGATAATCCAAGTGCTCACGGGTGAGATTAGAAAACACCACGCTGCTGAAGTGCACCGAGTCGGTACGCTTTTGCGCCAAAGCGTGCGAACTAACTTCCATAGCCACGGTGTCCGTGCCACCTGCCCGCATTCGCGCCAAGCTTTTCTGGATCATAACCGCATTCGGCGTTGTCATTCCCAAATCTTGCAGTTGTCCAAGCGAACCCCAACCCAAGGTGCCGATGTAAGCTGAAGTAGATCCCATTAGTTGGGTCATATCCGCAACGTGAAAAGCAATTGAGGTTTTGCCGTTGGTGCCCGTCACACCCACGCAATTCAGTGTGCGACTAGGATCACCATAAAACTTAGCTGCCAATTCGCCGCGACGCGTCGACAAATTGCGAACCCTAACCCACGGTACGCTTGCGGTAGGCGGCACAGTGATCGAGTCATCGACCAACACGACGGTAGCGCCACGCTCCACTGCCTGATCAATGTGTTTTTCGCGATCCCATAATTTGTCGGAAACAGCCAGAAAACCATAGCCTGGCTTGACCATTCCCGAATGCTCAGCAAGTCCGCTGATATCGAGGTCTTTGAGTGTCGATGTATCCAGCAGCTCTGCGATTTTCATCCGCCGACCTCGATTTTGACTCCGCTGTTGCCGGCCATTTCAGCAGGCGGTGCCGCAGTCGAATGAGCGTCTGGCGAAATACCAAGCAAACGTAAGCTTCGCTGCGCAACACGGGAAAAAATAGGTGCGGCGACGCTGCCGCCACCACTTAATCCAGCCGAAGCCTCATTCACCATAACCACCATGACAATCTGCGGGTCCGTCGCCGGAGCCATGCCTGCAAACCAGGCAAGGTGACGTTCGTCGTCGTAACCACCCTCGCCCACGACTCGGGCGGTGCCGGTTTTACCAGCAACCCGATAATCCGGAATGGCGGCAGTAAAAGCTGTACCTTCGCGCGCGGTCACCAGCTCCATCATCGCGACCACTGATTGAGCGTTTTGCACAGAGAAAATCTGCTCAGCTGCTGGCGGCTGCTCGCGTCGCAATATGGACAAAGGCACTTTACTGCCTCCACGGGCCAGCACCAGATAAGCCTGACTCAGTTGCAGCGGCGTGACCGACAAACCGTAACCGTAGGCCAACGTGGCCTGTACGACCGGGTAACGCAGTTCAGCGGCAGACAATCTACCGATGGCTTCGCCGGGCAAGCCAGTGCCAACGTAATCCCCTACGCCGGTTGCTGAGAGCACGTTAAAAACCGCGTCGGTCTCCAGGTCTAGAGCAATTTTGGCGAGTGCAACCTGACTCGACTTTTGCAGCGCTTGGGCAAGTGACAGCGTTGCCCGATTGACCGGATCTTGGATTAGTTTGCCGCCGACGCGAAAGAACCCCGGCGCGGTATCAATTTCGGTTTGCGGGTCGTAGCGCCCGGTTTGCAGTGCGGCAAGAGCAGTAAACGGTTTAACCGTAGAACCGGGTTCGAATGCGTCGGTTACTGCTCGATTACGCATCTCGAACGCGCTCCTGCCAGTTCCGTTAGGGTTGTACGACGGTTGATTCACCAGCGCGAGAATTTCCCCAGAAACCACGTCCGCCATAATCAATGAGGCGGATTTCGCTTTGTGACTTTGCACCGCTGACTTTAGCTCGCGATAAGCGATGAACTGCAGCCGGGCGTCGATGCTCAGATACAGGTCTTTGCCATTTTGCGCCGCTTGCAGGTATTCAAGATCGCGTATTGTGTTGCCACGACGATCCTTAAGCACCGTCTTTGCGCCTGGCCGTCCCACTAAATGTTTTTGGAACGCAAGCTCGACACCTTCTATGCCGCGCTCGTCGATATCGGTAATCCCGACAACGTGCGCAGCCGCCTCCGCTATAGGATAGTAGCGGCGAAACTCCTGACCTAGCGATAAGGACTTGATGCCAAGCGCCTTGATTCGCTGGCTTTGCACCCAAGTAATGCCACGCTTGAGATAAACAAACTGTTTGTTTGCGTCCTTTGCTAGTTTATTGCGGACCCAATCAACGCTGAGATCCAACTCTTCTGCAACCAGACGAATCTCTGCGTCAGTCAAGCTGCCGCGACTTGGATCTGTCCACACCGCATAAACCGGAGTACTGACTGCTAGCGGCTCGCCATTGCGATCGTAAATGCTGCCGCGGATAGCAGATATCGATTCGGACCGGATAGAACGCGCATCACCTTGCTGCTGTAAAAAATCTCGCTCGCCAACACTCAAAGCAATCACGCGGACTGAAAGCGCGACGATGCAAACGGCGAAAGCACCGATTACAAAATGATGCCGCCAAAGCTTCATTGCACCACCTCGGCTACTACCGGCGGAAACTGCATATCGAGCTTAGCCTGAGCCACCTGCTCGACCTGGTGCATGCTGGCAACCGCACTACGCTCTAGCAATAGACGACTGTGCTCCGCCATCAGCGCATTTTGTTGCTTCTGTAGCTCGTCCAACTGTTGATAGAGCATGCGGCGCTCGTGGGTGGCATCAACTAAAGCAAGTGCGGTGGCACCGATCGCAACAAGCGACAGTGCGGAAAGTAGGAACTCTCTTGTAGATACAGTGACCGACATGACAGTAGAGCTGCGCCTCGCTAATTGTGGCGTTTTTTTGGAGCGGGTTGCTTGCAGCATCAGGCGACTCGCTCAATGACGCGCAGCACGGCGCTGCGGGCACGCGGGTTTAACGTCAGCTCTTTCGCCTGAGCTTTGATCGCAC
>MDTB01159542.1_pt1 | contig 13858 bp, 18 predicted proteins | sample 811161 | NCBI WGS metagenome assembly MDTB01 (sample SAMN05326650, study PRJNA326480) | marine metagenome | isolation source: seawater | place: Mediterranean Sea | collected 2009
AGTTCGTTCGTAATGTTGCTGTAACCTACAATGAGAACATGGTTATGACGGCTCAAGTTGATTTTTCTCTTTCAGATAACCCCCTATTTGTTTTTTACTTTGTTCCAGAAGAGGTGGGGGAGCTTAAAGTTAGAGTAGAAGATACACACGATAAGGTTTTTGAAAGATCTGTTTTTATCGGTGAGGGTGTTGTTGCTAGTGGAAGCTAGTATTGGAAAGAAATCTGGTAAAATTAGTTGAGGAAAAAGAATAAAATGATTATCCGAAATTTTCTTTGTATTGTTTTAGTGACAAATTTCTTGTTTTTCACCAGGCTTGGATTAGCACAGGAAGGTGATCCAGATGCTGGGGGGATTAAGAATGCCATGTGTCAAGGATGCCATGGAATTCCAGGTTTCAGAACTGCGTATCCAACAGTTTATACTGTTCCTAAGATAGGTGGGCAAAGTGCCTTGTATTTATCGAATGCACTAAAAGCGTACCGCTCGGGTACCAGAACCCATCCTGGCATGATGGCTATCGCTGCTTCACTATCAGATCAAGATATTGCTGATTTAGCGGCTTATTACTCTGAGATTAACGACACTATTGTATCGAATGAAGAGGGTGTTGAATGAAGTCTATTAATTTTTTTCTCGTCAATTTAGTAATTGTGCTAGCGGGTTTTAACTATAGCGCGTTTGGTCAAGAAAAAGAGCAAACACCTGTTTCGGATGAGCCAGCCAAGCTTCAAGTGTGTTCTAGTTGCCACGGCATCGATGGCAACAAATCCATCACCCCAGATACTCCAAAACTTGGTGGTCAAGCAGCTGATTATTTGGCTGAAGCACTCAAACAGTACCAAAATGGAATGCGTAACCATCCCATAATGGGTGCCATGGCAGCGGGATTAACCAAACAGGATATAAAAGAGCTATCAAATTATTTTTCTGGGCAGTCGAGCCAGTTGTTCACGAAGTACTAGTCATCAATTCCATGACTGATGTCGCTTGTCAGAGTTTTGTTTTGGAATCCACACAAGTGCTCAATTTTGCATACACCACACATGGGGCTTCGGGCTTTGCAGGTGTAACGGCCATGCAGGATTAACCAGTGGTGAGCATTTTTTTTATATAATTTCGGTACACGCCGGTTTAGAACAAGCTCCACCGATAGAGGGTCCTTCCCCTTGGCTAATCCTGTTCTGTTCGAAACTCGAAAAATGTGGGTATCCACTGCGATTACAGCCTTACCAAATGCCACATTTAAAATAACATTTGCCGTTTTTCGTCCTACTCCTGGTAATTGCTCTAATTCTTCTCGACTATCAGGAATTACATTATTATATTTCTTCGCTAATAGATGACAGGTTTTAATTATATTGTTTGCCTTAGTCTTATAAAGACCGATACTTTTTATTTGTAAAATTAGCTTCTCTTTTCCCATCTTTATTATGGCTGCTGGAGTCTTTGCCGTTTTGAATAATTGTTTAGTTACTAAGTTAACGCGAATATCGGTCGCTTGTGCCGACAAAATTACGGCTATAAGCAATTCAAAATGATTTTTGTAGACAAGCTCAGTTTTAGGGTGGGGTATCTGATTTTTTAGTATTTGAAAAAATTCTACGCGCTGTTTATTATTCATGGGTCTTTTTGCGCGCTTGCCTATTTTCCAATCGGTTTTTAGCAATCTCAAGTACATTCATAATGATTTGATCTTTAGTACATTTAATCTCTGTTGATGTCTTTTCAATACGATCTTTTGTGATTGTAATTTGTTGGCGTTTTTCGCTAACGTTTTTACGCTCTTGAGCGCGGATAAAATTGCGAATATTGTGCTGACTTAGTTGCTCATAATTTTTTTTGCTGAGTTGACGTGCGTGGACATTACCCTCATCAGCCATTTCTTCAAGTGGCCTTATAGCAATGCAGTCTACCGGACAAGAAGAGACACACAGCTCACATCCCGAGCAGTCTGCAGTAAGCACAGTATGAACGCTTTTTTTTGCTCCAACTATTGCATCAAAAGGACAAGCTTTTATACAAAGTGTACAACCAATGCACTCAGGTTCATTTATCTGCGCAGACTTATACTCTGCGGTTTGTTTAAATTCCTTGGTCGGACTACTAGACCCTGTTTTCACAATTTCATTCAAAAGTCCGGCGGTAGATCTACCACCCGGAACGCAGTGGTCTGTTGATGCATCCTTTTTAGATACAGCTTTTGCATATTCCCAACAAGTTGGATAGCCGCATTTCTGGCATTGGGTCTGCGGAAGTTTAGTATCTATCTGTTTTGCTAAAAAATTTGTCATCTCAATGAAAGTTTTCGCAAGATTTCACGAAGTAGGGATGGGCCGGTATATATTAACCCAGTATATATTTGAATTAAATTAGCGCCGGCCCTAAATTTGAGTAACGCATCGTCTGCAGAGTTGACCCCTCCGACACCAATAATGGTAGCACTTTGCCCAACTTCTCTACTTACCTGTTTTAGGAAATCGGTAGATTTTTCCATCAGCGGTTTCCCGCTGAGGCCACCTTGGTAATCGCAGTGTTCCTGATATTCGAGGTTGCATCTGGAGATTGTGGTATTCGTCGCGATTATCCCTTCAATGCCTAAACTACTAACGATGTCAGTTGCATCCTTAAGCTCTTGGTAATTAAGGTCTGGAGATAATTTAACTAATAATGGTTTTTTAATTCCTAACTTTTTTGCTGATATGTCTCTTTCTTTAATCACGTGTTCTAATAGTTTCCTAAGCAGTTGTTTTTTTTGTAAGTTCCTTAAGTTATTGGTATTTGGAGAAGATATATTAATTGTAAAGTAGTCACCGAACTCGTAGAGTTCCCGAAGACAAAATGTATAGTCTCGATGCGCATTTTCCAAGGAGGTATCAGCATTTTTACCTATATTTATTCCCAAAATTCCAGTGTAGTTTGATTGAAGTAAGTTAAGAGCTAATTTTTTCACGCCTACGTTATTGAAACCCATCTTATTAATCAATGCCTCATGTTGAGGAATTCTGAAAAGGCGTGGTTTCAAATTGCCATCTTGGGGTTGGGGGGTTACCGTTCCAATTTCAATAAATCCAAATCCTAAACTGCCTAATGCTTCTAAGTGTGTGCCGTTCTTATCTAATCCAGCTGCAATCCCAACAGGGTTTGGGAAGGAAATCCCCATCACATTTACAGGATGATTCGGGGGTTTTTTAAAAAATAGGTTCAATAGCCCGGCCCTGTAGAGAATATCAAATAATTGAAATGCAACTACATGAGCCTTTTCGGCTTCGAGACAGAAAAAAATGGATCTAAATATTTTGTAGAACATATTGCCTTTTTATAGATCTTGGTGGTTTGCCAAATTTAATTCTTGCCAAGTTTGGTCTATGAGGCCTTGCAACGGCCGGAAGCGAATTTTATAGGCCATTTTTTTGCTCTCTGCTATCCAATAACCCAAATATAAATACGGTAGTCCGCGATTTTTGCAATATTCTACCTGCCACATTACGCTGAAAATGCCGTAACTGGCACCATTATCCGTTGGATCAAAAAAGGTGTAGACCGATGACATGCCGTCTTTTAGGTTGTCAACGATACTGACCATTTTTAGGTTGCCATTTTTTTCTCGAAACTCGATTAACGATGAATCGACATTACTTTGTAGTAAGAAGTGTTTGTACTGCTCTTTACTATCCGTATCCATGCCGCCCCCAGTATGTCGCTCACTCTGATATTTGTTATAAAGGGAATAATGTTCAGAGCTAAATGCAGGCTCTTTAACTGAGGTGTATAACAAGGGGTGATGTTTTTTCCAAGCTCGTCTTTGTGAACGAGTGGGAAAATAATCCGATGTGTTTATTCTTACAGGAATACAAGCTGTACATTTTTGACACAAAGGTCGATATGTGAATGATCCACTTCTTCTAAAGCCTAAGCTGATTAATGCACTATAAGTCGATGTGTCTATTGCGTGACTAGGGGTTGCGACCTGCGATCTTGCCAGCCTTCCTTGCAGGTAGCTGCAAGAATAGGGGGCCGTTGTATAAAATTGAAGCGGGGCTACAGGTAAATCATTTAATTTGGACATCTATTCAAGCCTTTCCTCATATTTCCACATACCAAGTTTTGATGGATAGTTTACTAACCTTGCAAGAAGCAGTGCAAATTTTTGCCGCGATATTTCAATTCCTCCCATGGTTTTTAAATGTTCACTCGAGATTTGGCAATCTATGACCTCGAAATCCCACTTTATTAGTTGCTTGGCTAGGGCTATCATAGCTAATTTTGAAGCGTTAGCTTGTTTAGAGAACATCGATTCGCCGAAAAAGGCGCGCCCAATAGAAACGCCATAAAGTCCGCCGACTAGATCATCGCTCTCCCATATCTCAATGGAATGAGCGTAGCCGGCAGCGTGTAGCATTTTATAAGCGTTAGCCATGTCGTCGGTGATCCATGTATTGCTCTCTCCCTTTCTTGGAAGTCGACAGTTTTCTAATACCATCGGGAAAGCTTTATCCATTGAAATTATAAAACGCTTTTGCCTCCAAATTTTATTCAGAGATCTCGATACTTTTAGCTTTTTCGGGAAGATTACCATACGGGGATTGGGACACCACCATAGTACAGGCTCTTGGTCTCCGTACCATGGAAATATCCCTTTACGGTAAGCCTCTAATAACCTTCTCTGGCTGAGGTCACCCCCTACTGCCAATAGTCCATTAGGACTTGTCAGAGCTGTGTCTATGTCTGGAAAGGGTGTTTTTCCAGATATCCAGGGTATGTCAGAAGGTTTATTTTTTAAAGACATGTTTTACGGCGCCGTCAAATTGCTGATCTATAATAATACTAATCTATTGGTGTTATGGTGAATAAATATTATAGTAGGCGCGCAATAATATCGTAGTAAAATGCATCCTTAGTTAATGAGTGGGAAATCCATAAACAATCATGTTTTTCGATAAAATGGTGCCGTCAAAATGGGTTATACGGTGGGCGAGTCTTATCCAACAAGGCGGGAGAGTCTTAGATTTAGCATGTGGTAATGGGCGACATTCCATTTTTCTAGCCAGTCTCGGGTTTGACGTTGTAGCAATTGACCGAGACGAGCAAAAATTAACAAATTTTAGCCAATTTAAAAAAATTACTCCGATTTGCTCAGATTTAGAGAAAAGACCCTGGCCACTATCTGATGATAAGTTCAATGGAATTATAATCACTAACTATCTGCATAGACCTCTTTTACCACATATAGTGCGAGCACTTGATAAACCAGGTGTTTTGATATACGAAACTTTTGGTGAGGGAAATGAGGCTTTTGGTAAACCCACCAACAAGGACTTTCTACTCCTTAGGAACGAGCTATTTAACACTTTATCGGAGACGCTGCATATTGTTAGCTTTGAGCAAGGATATGTTGTCAACCCGAAGAAAGCCATCGTTCAAAGAGTGTGCGCAATTTTTAATGATAACTCAATGAATATTCAATTAGACCGAGAAGGGTAAAATCTTGCCAAGATAATCGGGTACAATGAGAGGCGAGGGAGAATATTATGCTTAAAGGAAGTATTGTTGCAATAGTTACGCCGATGAAGCCATCAGATTTGTCCATATCATACGAGGAGATGGGTGATTTAATCGATTGGCATGTTAACCAAGGCACGCGGGGAATTGTTGTAGTTGGCACGACAGGAGAGTCGCCTACGGTGAGTTTTAATGAACATTGTGATCTAATTAAATTTACTGTTGACCGAGTCGCGAAGAGAATACCAGTTATCGCAGGTACCGGTGCTAACTCTACTCAAGAGGCTATAGATTTATCAAGATATGCAAAAGAAGTTGGAGCTGATTTTGGGCTAAGTGTGTGTCCTTATTACAATAAGCCTACACAGGATGGAATGTATAAACATTTTAAAGTTATAGCTGAGACTGTTGATTTGCCACAAATTTTATATAATGTTCCAGGCAGAACTGTTACTGATATTTCTAATGACACCGTTTTAAAATTGTCGGAAATTACAAATATTATTGGATTGAAAGATGCGACAGCGGATTTAGAGCGGGTCTCTGATCTGCTTGGAAGAGTCAAAGAAGATTTTGCAATTTATAGTGGGGACGATGGCACTGCTTTGGCGCTGATGATGCTGGGTGGTCATGGCATAATTTCTGTTACCGCCAACATTGTCCCAAAAATGGTGAGTGAAATGTGTGATCTAACATTGGGAGACATCGATCTTCAGGGTGCCAGAAGAATTAACCGACGGTTGGTCGATTTGAATAGAGCCCTTTTCGTGGAAGCAAATCCTATTCCGGTCAAATGGGCATTATGCGCTATGGGTAGAATTTCCTCCGGGATTCGATTGCCGCTTACTGCTATGTCGAGTCAGCTAGAGGCTGGAATGCGGGGTGCGATGATTGAAGCTGGTTTAGACATAAAATGATTTAAAATATAGATTTATCAAAATGGTAATAAAATAATATGGCATATTTAATTGTAAAACAATTCCAAAGACGGCTTTTTAATTTGCTGCTGATTACGATAACTAGCAGCAGCTTGCTTATCGGGTGTGGTGATTCTGTGCTGAAACGAGGTGGTTTGGATTATAAAACTATCAATGCAAAAAAAACCGCACCTTTGGTTATGCCGCCAAATTTTGTCCGTCCGATAAGAGATGATCGGTATGACATACCCCAAGCTGGTAGCTCTACATTCTCTGAGTATTCGCAGACCTCAGAACAAGAACAAGCGTTGTTATTTACTCGAGACGGTAAGCAGCCAATTTTGCCTACAATAGATGGAATTGAGGTTAAAGGAGAAGGAAGGCTGAGGTGGGTGGTGGTAGAGAAAAATGCTCAAGTGCTTTGGCCACAAATAAAAAATTTTTGGGAGAGTAACGGCTTTGTGATTGAAAGAAACTTACCCACTGCTGGAATATTAGAAACTGAATGGGCGGAGAGAAAGGCCGAAGCTCCAACAGGAACAGGAATTAATAGGTTTTTTAGCGATATATTAGATAACATTAATTCATATCCAGAACGTGATAAATTTAGAACTCGGCTAGAGTTGGGCGAGGATGAGAATTCATCGGAGATATATATTACTCATCAGGGACTCGTAGAGAAAAGAATAAAGGTAAGTGTAGATACAGTGAGAAAAAATTGGGAGGTTCGACCGGCGGATACGGAGTTAGAGGCAGAAATGTTGTATCGGTTATCGATTTGGCTGGGGGTAGAGGAGGAGAAAGCTCGAGCAATTAAAACTGCTGAATTTGCGAGCGATGTTAATAAAATATTTGAGACGGAAGGGGATAAGCCAGCCCACCTTCTTATCGAGAAGTCTTTTGGTCCTGCTTGGAGATCGGTGGGCATAGCTTTAGATAGACTAGGATTTACTTTGGAGGATCGTGATCGATCCAAAGGCATTTACTATGTTAGGTATATCGATCCATCTATCAAAGAGAAACGTAAGAGTTTTTGGCAAAAACTAGCATTTTGGAAAGATAAGAAAAAAAATGTAGAAACGCAATACCAAATATCCGTCAGAGGGTTTGATGGGGGAAGCAAGGTTTTCGTGCTAAATAATCAGGGAGAAATAGTTTTAGAGGCGGTTGGCATCAGTATTCTTAGGCTTCTGAAGAATGAAGTCTAGTTTGGTATTTGGCACATGAAAAAAAAGAGAAAATGCATTTAGGCAGGTTTCGTTTCGCAAGCATTGGTAGCGGAAGTAAGGGGAACGGATTAATAGTGGAGGGAGGAAAAACTAGAGTTTTACTCGACTGCGGATTTGGACTCAAAGACTCTATAAAACGTATGTTGTTCCATGGTGTTGAGCCAAGTAGTCTGGATGCCATAATCGTGACGCATGAGCACGGTGATCATGTCAGCGGTGTTCAAAAATTATCGAGCAAATATAAACTGCCTGTTTTTCTCACAAACGGTACTCTCCAAGCTGTAGCTGAAAAATTTACTTTATCCAATACGGTTATAATTGAAGGCTACGAAAGTTTTACTATTGGAGAACTATCAATAAATCCCTTTCCTGTGCCCCACGATGCAAGAGAGCCAGCGCAGTTTGTTTTTTCAAACGGTAAAAAAAAACTTGGAGTTCTTACTGATTTAGGTCGAAGCACTAAACATTTAGAAAGTATGTTGTCGGGCTGCGATGGTTTGGTCCTTGAGTGTAATCACGATAGATACTTGCTCGAAAAATCAAACTATCCGCTTAGTTTAAAAAATAGGATCGGTGGTAGTTTGGGTCATCTAAGTAATGACGCTGCGGCTAATATTTTGCTCAATATTGATACGAAGAAGTTGAAAAAGATAGTTGCAGCACACCTATCAGAATCAAATAATACTCCCCAACTGGCGAAAACTAGTCTTTCGCAAGCATTAAGTGTTTCTCCAGATCATATTGAAATTGCAGATCAAGAAAGTGGTTTCGATTGGATAGAGTTGTAGTTACTCTTTATCTAAGCGAAGTTGTAATCCTCTTTATCAATGGCTCTTGATTATTATCTCGACTAAAACGCCAACTCGATAATAATACCGAGAAAACAATAAAAATCAGTAATACTAAAATATCTAAAATTATATCAAAGTCCCCTCCTGCAAAAGAAACCGAGGAGGGTGTGGCCAATGAATGTTTTAGAAGGTCTACGGCATAGGTATAGGGATTGATTTGCGCCATCATGCGAAGTGGAAAGGGAAGTTCTTGCACGGGATATAAAGCACCACTAATAAAGAAAATAGGGAAAATAATAAAATTCATAACTGAGGCAAAATTGTCTAGTGACTTTGAAAATGATGCGGTTAGCATCCCTATACCTGCACAAGCAAAAGATACCAATATAATACTGATAGTTATGAAAAATAGAGATGAGTCTAGTTTGATGAGGCCGAGTAGTACCAATATGATGAGTAATATAAGTGCTTGTAAAACACTTGCGACTGAAGCAGAAAGGGTCTTCGCAATTATTATCCAGTAGTGTGGAAGTGGGGCAACAATCATCATCCGCATGACCCCCGATTCTTTATCGTATACTGTAGTCAGCGCAGCTAGCATTGCTCCGAAAAGCACGGTCATCCCCAAAACTCCAGGAATTAAATAGGTGATATAGGATTGTCCTTGTACAGTATCGACCATTGACCCAATGCCTGAGCCGATTACCAGCAACCAAATTAGTGGTCTGACCATAGCAGCAACCAATCTTGCTTTTTGTCGGATCATTCTAATAATTTCCCGCTCAAGGACTGCTGTAGTGGCTCGTAATATCATTTATATTCCGTATTATTGTTACTTGTGGTCCATAAGAAAACATCATTCAAATTCGGTTTTCTTATTCTCCACATTTCTATCTCTTTTTTATTTTCTTTTTGTATATCTGTCAGACTATTCAAGTCTTTCTGCAAACATCTAAAGTAAGAAGTGCCTCCGCCATCTAAATATTCTCCAAGTAGTTTAGTGATAATTATTTTTGTAGCCGTGGGGGCCTGTACTTCGACTATATAATCGCCTAAATCTGTAATTAAAGATTTTGGATTTCCCTGTTTTATAATGGTCCCAGATTCAATAAAGGCAACTTGATCGCATGGCTCTGCTTCTTCTAAGTAATGAGTGGTCAGAAGCACAGTTAGGCCAGATTTTTGTCTTAAGTCTTCTATAAATTTCCAGATCTTTAATCTGTTGGGTAAATCAAGACCAATTGTGGGTTCATCAAGTATTAGTATCTCTGGTTCGTGGATTATTCCTCTGATAATATCAACCGCTCGCCTCATTCCTCCTGAAAGCTGGCTAGTTGGTCGATTGACATATTTCTCCAGTCCAAAAAGGCCAAGCAGGTTTTTTGATCGCTCATTTATTTTTGCTTTTGATAGCCCATGTAACTGTCCAGCAAAGTGAAGGTTTTGCATTAATGTAAGTGATCGATCGACAGTAGTTTCTTGAAATACTAGGCCGATTTTTTTTCTTATTTCTATCGGATTTTTTGATGGATCGTATTTCGCTATTTTAATCTCGCCATTACTTGGGCTAATAAGTGTTGCTAACACATGAATGCTAGTTGTCTTACCTGATCCGTTTGGTCCAAGTAACCCGAAAAACTCCCCTTTCCTAATTTTTATAGAAAATTGATTAAGTGCGCGAACATCTCCATATAATTTTACGATATTGTTAGCAACCACTATCAGATTAGAGCGATCGACCTCTTTGGTAGCCATCAGGGGAATCGAATTTCTTCTTTTGACATCTCTTTTGAGTTTTTGTCATTTCGATAAAGAATAATTGGTTTTTCATTATCGACTTTTTTTTGTACGGTTTGTGCAGTCGCCACCTGTTCTTCAAGAATATAGTGGTGATCGGACTTTGAGCACACTGGATCTGCGTTTGTGGCATCTCCTGATATCATGAATGCCTGACACCTACAGCCTCCGAAATCTTTTTCTTTCTCAGGACATGTTTTACAGGGGTCTTTCATCCAAGAATCGCCGCGATACGCGTTGAAACCTTGAGATTCATACCAGATTTCTTTGATTGACTTCTCTTTAACTGATGGAAATTTTAGGCCGGGAAGCATCCTTGCCTCATGACAAGGCAAGGCTACACCATCAGCACAGAGGTTGAGAAATATTGATCCCCAGCCGTTCATGCAAGCTTTAGGTCTGGTTTCGTAGTAGTCTGGATTAACAAAATATATTTTCATCTTTTTGCCGATCTTTTTTCTAAACCAGTTGGTTTTTTGCTCGGCTTCTTGTAGCTGTTTTTTTGTAGGTATTAAATGTTCTTTATTTTCATACGCCCATGCATAATACTGGGTATTAGCAAGTTCTACATGATCTGCTTGCATTGCCTCTGCCATTTCCAATATTTGACCGATATGATCGATATTCAATCGGTGAAGCACTACATTTAAGACCATTGGGTAATCATACTCTTTGATAAGTTTCGCAACTTTTGACTTAAGGTCAAAAGTTCGCGTGCTCGATAGAAAGTCATTCATTTCTTTAGTTGAGTCTTGAAATGAAAGCTGTATTTGTCCGAGACCCCCTTCTTTAAAAGCTGCTATTCGTTTTTCAGTTAGACCTATGCCAGAGGTGATCAAATTGACATAAAACCCCATCTTCGTGCTTTCGCTGACGAGAATTTCGCAATCTTTGCGGACTAAAGGTTCCCCTCCTGATATCCCGAGCTGAACAGCCCCTAAATCTCTACTTTCGCGGAAAACTTTTAGCCACTCTTCTGTCGTAAGCTCCGGTCCATACGAGGCGTAGTCCACTGGGTTATAGCAAAACACGCAGTGCAGTGGGCACTTATAGGTAACCTCCGCGTTTAGCCAAAGGGGTGGTTTTATATCATTCTTCACGTATCCATCCATTTGAAAAAACTTTTTTAAGGAAAACGATTACATCATCTCGGAGATTAGTATCCGGGAACTTTCTTTCTAATTCGGCAACTATTTCTTCGGCTGAGTATTTCCCATTTACCAACTGCATTATCTCTCCGGAACTCCCTGGCAGTTTGACCATACCCTCTGGATATAAAAGGACGAAGCAATCTTGAGCTTGCTCCCACTGAAGTCGGTACTGATGTTCAAGTTGAATTTTGTTGTTTAAATTTAGATTTTCAATTTCACTGTTCATCAGGCATTTTCTCCCCGATACCGATACGACCTTCGCCAATCCCATACGCAGTTTGAATTGCATCTAACATCGACCATAATACATCAAGCTTGAATTGAAGAATCCGAAGCGCCTCATTTTGCATTTCTCTGTTTTCGCCAAAGTGCTCTAGAGTGATCCTTAGTCCATGCTCAACATCTCTTCTTGCCTCAGATAGTCTCTTGCGAAAATAGCTATAACCATCCACCTTTATCCAATTGTAATGTTGCGGCCAATTTTCAAGTCGTTTTTTGTGAATTTCTGGAGCAAATAATTCGGTGAGGGATGAGCAGGCTGCCTCCTCCCACGATGCCCTTCTCGCGAAATTTATATATGCATCAACGGCAAATCTAACCCCCGGAAGGACGTTATCTAGAGATACGATATCTTCTCTATTTAACCCGCACGCTTCTCCAAGTCGAAGCCAGGCTTCAATACCTCCCTCTTCGCCTTCTACGCCGTCATGGTCCAGAATCCGCTGGATCCATTGCCTGCGGTGTTCTCGGTTGTCCATGTTAGCTAATATTGCTGCATCTTTTATGGGAATACTGATTTGGTAATAAAATCTGTTATAAACCCATCCTTGGATTTGCTCTCTTGTGCAGCCTCCGCTATTCATTGCAATGTGAAAAGGGTGATAGATGTGATAACGCCTCCCTTTCGCTCTGAGTCGTTCCTCAAATTCTTTGGAGTTCCATGGTTTTGATATACTGTTATTCAATTTTCTTATCTTAAAGTTCTATGTTCATGCCATCAAAACTGACTTCCCACCCGGCATTTTCCACTATACTGCGTTCGGCTGTATCGGATATCAATATCGGATTGGTAGTGTTAATGTGTATAAATACTTTTCGTTTAATAGACAGCTTTTCAAACGCTGCCAATGTTCCATCAGTTCCCGAAACGCTCATATGCCCCATTCGTTTGCCTGTTTTTATCCCAACTTTTTCGCGAATCATTTCGTCGTCAACCCAAAGGGTGCCATCAAAGAATACGAGATCTGATCCCTTTATTCGGTTGGCTAACTCCTCTGTCATCTTTGCGCATGCTGGTATATAAAAAAAGCGTTTGCCACCAGAGGTTACTTCTATTGCAATGGTATCTTCATCTACCGATCCAAAGTCTTTACCTTTCGTTTCATCCTCAAGCCATAAGGCGACTTTACCAGGAACAGCAAATGGTTTTATTGTTAATTTTAGGTTGTTTTTGTTTTGCTCTTTTAGATCTTGAGATGTTTCCAGTTGCAGAGGAATACGGCTCACAAACTTGGGATTTAAAACATTAAAGATCGTATTCGACTCAAGTACTGAAAGCACTCTGGTGGTACCGTAAATATTAAGGGGTTGTGATTCTCGCAAATTAAGTAATCCGCCCACGTGATCGACATCAGCATTTGTGAGTACAACTGCTTTTATTGGACTATCTCTAAGGAGATCTTTCGGATGTAGAATATCGTTATCCGCTATCTGCTGCCGAAGATCCGGAGACGCGTTGAAAAGGACCCATTTTAAACCGTCTGCGCTAACCGCGATTGATGATTGAGTTCTCTGTGGAGCTTCAGGGGTGTTTTGACGCGCCTTGCGACTGTTGGGGTGGTTACAATTCCATTGTGGGTATCCACCACCAGCTGCTGAACCAAGAACTCTAATATGCATACTTAAAATCTCATAAATAAAAAGCGGAAACCCTTAACAAATAGGGATTCCGCTTTCTACAATAAACGCTTAGCGGTTTGCGATGTACATTGTTACTTCGAAACCAAAGCGCATTTCTGTGTATTCAGGTTTTGTCCACATAATATTTTTACTCCATTAAAGATTATTTTAAAATAAATTTTAAAGCTTAGTAGTACAATAAGTACTTCTAAGGCTTCTTTTTGAACAAACAAAGAAGCCATAAGAGTCTGATTTACGGTCAAATATAATGCTGCAGAAAAATCAGCAATTAGCGCTAATGATTATCATTAGAATTCTTCATATGCTTTACTTTGTTGTGGTCCTTGCTTAGTCTCGCCCAAATATTCCGCAATATAATTTTGATTAGGAAAGCTGTGTGGTTTCAAGAGTAAAAAATAATTTCCGAAATAATCTCTTCTTATGGACAATGGCAGGATCTTTACTGGTACATTTGATAACGTTATTTTTTCTTCCTGATTTAAAAGCACCCACCGCAGAGAAAAAAAAAGATTTAACCATCATTATTGCTCAAAAAACTGAGCAGAAGAAGGC
>MDTB01025317.1_pt1 | contig 13856 bp, 11 predicted proteins | sample 811161 | NCBI WGS metagenome assembly MDTB01 (sample SAMN05326650, study PRJNA326480) | marine metagenome | isolation source: seawater | place: Mediterranean Sea | collected 2009
ATAAGTTGAACTCGATGAACGGCAAACGACCTTGATACTCGTCAAGCACTGCCAAATAGGAGCTCTTCGGTTTTGCGAACTGATCAGTCAGCCAAGACGAAACGCCGGTTGCTTCCAAATTATCAAGTTCATTACTTTCAGCGCCAAAAGTCGCCCTGCTCAGAAATTTTGACACTCGATTACGGTCGACAAATGGCGCTAGATCATTGATGACGCTCGTGATGTCGGGGTTCAGAGGTGCTGGGTCATCGAGGTCAGGGAAACCATCGTTATCATCATCCAGATCTTTGTTATTACCAATGCCATCGCCATCGGTATCTAACCACTCAAGCTGGTTGTCTGGGAACACATCCTCAAGATCAAGCACCCCATCGCCATCACTATCGATCGAATGATCTCCCAGCAACAGTATTGCAGCTAAGCGATCATTCGAAAGCTTGGATGGTTGTGCAAATCCGCTGGACCCAAGAAATATAGCGCTCACCAACAGCGCAAAAAGAGTCATCAAAAAAGAGCGATAGAGCCCACCCAAAGCGTTCTTTCCGCGAGCCAAGCTGAACTACCTCCAACATCCAGTTGTTTAATCGTCTATCCACACAGACCTTTTTTAGTTTAGATTCAGTGCGCGCACAACGCCAAAAAAAAACTGCAAGTCACCAGCGAGGCATTGTAAAAAAGCATCAAATCGTCGTGCACTGAGGATGTCAGTGCCTATCAACGAGAACGAAACCCACGTTAGCTAATGAGACTGTAGAACTGCACTTGGTGCCATCTTCAATAGTGCGCGCAACAACCTATTTTGTTGGCTTTGATAATGTCGCAAATCGAGGCTGTTGTGCTATTCTCACGCCCCACGGAGAAGTGGCCGAGTGGCTGAAGGCGCTCCCCTGCTAAGGGAGTATACGTTAATAGCGTATCGAGGGTTCGAATCCCTCCTTCTCCGCCACCTCTATAAAGGGGACTCAGCGAGTCCCTTTTTGTGTGGTTGTGAAAAGGTGGTTTGATGAGAATCCTGCGCCTCGCTCGAATTTCACCAGAAGAGCATTTGGCACTGAGCCGCTCAGCGGTTTCTCGTTGCTGATAAGCGCCTCGCGATCTGCTAGGCGGCTTCGCTGCCATCAAAATACGGTTTGTCACCTGCAATTGTCACACGCTCCATTTTCCTAACTTGCGGGAAGTAATCAGATGCGGCGAAATGCTGACACGCCCTATTATCCCAAAATGCCAGCGATCCCGGTCGCCACTTAAATCGACACTGTAATTCCGGATTCCAGGCAGTGCGAAACAGGTCAGCGAGGAGCGCATCACTCTCAGCCGAGTCCATGTCTTTGATATGTGTCGTGAACGCCACATTAACGTACAGCACGCTACGCCCTGTTTCTGGATGAGTCGTGACCACCGGGTGCTCCGACAGTGGGTACTTCTCGCGTAACTCGTCCTCGCTCATGTTCAGACGTCCCGCAAAGACCCGTGCAATATCATGAACTGCAATGCGATCTGTGATCTTTTCCTTTATTTCGTCTGACAGCTGATCGTAGGCAAGCACCATATTGGCGAACAAGGTGTCACCGCCAACCGCAGGCACCTCTACCGCCTTCAAAATCGAGCCTAGGGACGGTTTATCACGCCAGGTGACATCGGAATGCCATGCGCTCTCACGCCCCTTTGAGTTTGGGCCATGAGCGATATGAAGGACCTCGGGGTTAGCCTGACCAGGTGGTGTTGCCGGGTGTATTTCCAGATCGCCGAAATGCCTCGCAAAAGCAATGTGCTGCTCCTGATCCAATTCCTGATCGCGGAAGAAAATGACTTGATATTCGAGCAATGCGGCTCTGATCGCTTCAATCTGGTAGTCGCTCACTGACCGCAGATCGACATTGCCTATTTTAGCACCGATGGCCGGCGTGAGTGGGGTAATCGGAACGCTATCAGACATTATTGAATACCTGTTTATTGTTATTGCTGTGAGGTTAGCCAAGCGCCTGGGACTTGGCAAACGCCAACCTAGGATTGGGTAGCGACTGAGGACTGATTTTATTTAGGTTCTTTGCCCGGGGGGTGAGCGGTATAACCGCCTCTCGGAACAGTGGTCGGCTTCTCGGACAGCTCTTCTCGATGCACCGCGACGTCTTTCGGGGCAGCAACACCGATTCTTACTTGGTTGCCCTTGATGCCTAGGATCGTAATGGTGACATCGTCACCAATGACTAAAGATTCGTCGATCCGCCTAGTCAGAATTAACATCGCATACGTCCTTGTTCCGATGAGCTATGTTTGCAGGCTACACGCCCGATGTAGCGGATGCCAGCGTTTGCCGCAGCGCTAGTCCTCCTCATCATCGAGACCGAATCCCGAGTGCAAGGCACGAACCGCGAGCTCGAGAAACTTCTCGTAAATGATGACCGAGATCTTAATCTCAGAAGTGCTGATCATCAGGATATTGACACCCACGTCAGCCAACGATCGGAACATAGTCGCAGCAACACCTGCGTGTGAGCGCATGCCAACGCCCACGACGGAGACCTTGGCGATATGACTATCCGAACTCCACTCGACCGCCCCCAAACGCTCAGTTTGCGCCGCCACTATCTTCTCTGCTGCAGCCAAGTCGTTTCGAGCAACTGTAAACGTAAAATCGGTTTTTCCGCAGTCGCCGGTGTTTTGCAGAATGACGTCGACTTCTATATTTGCTTCGCCAATAGGACCCAGAATCTCATACGCCATACCGGGTGTGTCGGGTACGCCGACAACCGTCAACTTAGCCTCGTCGCGATTGAAGGCAATTCCGGCAATCTGTGGGGCTTCCATTTCGTTATCCTCATCCATGGTTATGAGTGTGCCCGGGCCATCATCAAAGCTGCTTAAGACACGCAGTGGCACATTGTATTTACCGGCAAACTCTACCGAGCGTAACTGGAGCACCTTCGAGCCCATGCTGGCCATTTCGAGCATCTCTTCAAAGGTAATTTTTTCGAGCCGCTTGGCGCCATCGACCACTCGAGGGTCGGTGGTATAGACGCCATCAACATCGGTATAAATCTGGCATTCATCGGCCTTTAGCGCCGCGGCGAGCGCCACAGCCGTAGTATCTGAGCCACCTCGACCAAGGGTTGTCACGTTACCGGCTTCATCGACACCCTGGAAACCGGCCACCACAACTACATGTCGACTCTCCAACTCACTCGAGATACGACGGCTATCGATATCCTTAATACGCGCCTTTGTGTGGGAATCATCGGTGAGAATGCGAACCTGACTACCGTTGAGCGACACCGCACCGACACCACGCTTGTGCAGAGCCATGGTCAGCAATGCCATCGACACCTGTTCGCCCGTCGACATCATGATGTCTAGCTCGCGCGGTGTAGGATCGTCGAGAATACTCGTTGCGAGTCCAAGTAGCCGGTTTGTTTCGCCTGACATCGCCGACACGACGACCACCAGTTGTTCGCCGGCGTTGTGATGCTTAGCGACGCGATCTGCAACCGCCTCGATTCGCTCCACCGACCCAACCGATGTGCCGCCGTATTTTTGGACTATCAACGTCATGCTGTTTTGCTAGTGTTGTAAAAAAGGCGCGTATTAAACACGCTTTGACTTAGGACTTAAAGGGAGAAAGGTCGCACCTCTCGGGGCCCGCAATACACAGAGGCAACCATTAGTATTGCTCGCGCACCCAATCGGCCAGCTGAGCCATAACGGCGGGCAATGCCGACACGTCAGATCCACCGCCCTGCGCCATATCGGGGCGACCGCCACCTTTGCCTCCCAAGCGGCCAGCAAATTCACGCATCAAGTCACCTGCCTTGATTCGATCAGTGAGGTCGGCAGTAACCCCAGCCACCAACGTGATCTTATCGCCATCAACTGCCGCCAATAGCACCACAGCGCTCTGAAGTTTGTTTTTGCAGTGATCAAGCGTCTGTCTGAGAGTTCCGGTATCCGCACCCTCGAGTGTCGACGCCAATACCTTAATTCCGTCAATATCGACCGCATCGGCGGTAAGATCACCGCCCGACGCCGTCGCGAGTTTTTGCTTGAGTTGCGTGACCGTCTTCTCAAGCTCTCGCAATTCTTTTCGCAGCCCGTATACCTTGTCGGCAACGTTATCGGGCGTGCCTTTCACTGCCTCACAAATCCCACTAAGCGCTGAATCAGAGCGCTCTATATCCATCAATGCTCGCTCACCCGTTACCGCCTCGATCCGGCGTACGCCCGCCGCAACGCCTGCCTCGCTGGTAATGCGGAAAAGGCCAATCTCACCGGACCGCTCAACATGGGTGCCGCCACATAGTTCCACCGAGAAGCCCTCGGTGCCCATAGTTAAAACGCGAACTACATCGCCGTATTTCTCGCCAAATAACGCCGTTGCACCGGCGGCGATTGCATCATCCATCGACATCTCACTGGTGTCGGTCAAACGATTAGCACGCACCTGTTCATTAACAATCCTGGAGATCTGCTCAAGCTCATTGGCAGAGACCCCCTGCGTGTGGGAAAAATCAAAACGGAGTTTGTCAGAATCTACCAGCGAGCCCTTTTGCTCAACATGAGCTCCGAGCACCTGCCGCAACGCGGAGTGCATCAGGTGAGTCGCTGAGTGATTCGCGCGAATTTTAACCCGCAGATCGTTGTCGATGGCAGCATACACAGTGTTACCAACCCCCAAAGTGCCCTCAGTGACCTGAATGTGGTGCAAATGATGTCCCTGAGATTTAGTGGTATCTCTCACCTCCACTCGAAGGCCTTCCGCCGTCAACAAACCAGCATCACCAACCTGGCCACCGCTCTCGCCGTAGAACGGTGTCGAGTCCAGAATCGCAATACCCTCCTGCCCTGCGTTGAGCTCCTGCAAAGACTCGCCATCAACATAGATAGCCATCACCCGGGCATCGGTATCGTTGGCGACATAGCCAATAAAATCTGTCTCACCTTCCAAATTAAGGACCGCGTTGTAATCAATCTTGAAGGCGCCGCTCTCTTGCGACCGCTTTCGCTGCGCCTGCATCGCTGCTTCATAGCCCTCGACATCTAGGTCGAGACCGCGCTCGCGTGCAATGTCATTGGTAAGATCTACTGGGAAGCCATAGGTGTCGTAGAGGCGGAACACCACCTCGCCCGGGATTGTCTTGCCTTTGAGACCGGACAATGCCTCGTCGAGAATAGCCATCCCTTTGTCGAGGGTGCGAGCGAACTGCTCCTCTTCCGCCAGCAATGCGTTCTCGATGATCGACCGTTTCTCATTTAACTCAGGATAGGCTGCCCCCATCTCGGCGGAAAGTGTTGCCACCAACTTGTGGAAGAAAGGCGCATCGGCGCCGAGCTTATTGCCATGGCGTATCGCTCGTCGCATGATTCTGCGAAGCACATAACCCCTGCCTTCGTTTCCGGGCATTACGCCATCACAGATCAAGAAGGCACAAGATCGCAAATGATCGGCAATCACCCGAAGTGAGGTATGTTGTCTATCCTCGACTCCCAATACGTCGGCCGCCGCGGCCACCAGGTTGGCAAATAAATCGATGTCGTAGTTGTTGTGAACGCCCTGCATCACCGCTGCAATTCGCTCAAGGCCCATGCCGGTGTCTACCGAGGGCGCGGGCAGCGGATGTAGTTCACCGTTCGCATCCCGGTTGTATTGCATAAATACGAGATTCCAGATCTCGATATAGCGATCTAAGTCATCATCTGGAGAACCGGGTGGTCCACCTGGCACGTCAGGACCGTGATCATAAAACACTTCGGAGCACGGCCCGCAGGGACCTGTATCGCCCATTTGCCAGAAATTATCTTCATCGAGACGCGATAGACGATTGGGGTCAATACCGATTTCATCAATCCAGATGGCGGCTGCTTCATCGTCGCTGTGATGAACGGTAATCCAAAGTCTGTCCTTGGGAAGCTGCAGGTGCTCGGTCAGAAACGTCCAGCAGAAATTAATCGCCTCGCGCTTAAAGTAATCACCAAAACTAAAGTTGCCCAGCATCTCGAAAAAGGTGTGATGCCGAGCGGTATAGCCGACGTTCTCTAGGTCGTTATGTTTACCGCCAGCACGCACACAGCGCTGACTAGAGACAGCCCGGTTGTAATCGCGTTTTTCCACACCTAAAAAGGTGTCTTTGAACTGATTCATACCCGCGTTAGTGAATAACAGGGTGGGGTCGTCATGAGGCACCAAAGAACTCGATGGTACTCGCTCGTGTTGAGCGGACTCAAAATAGGCGAGAAATGCTTCTCGTATATCAGCAGTTTTCATGACTTATCTCTAAAACCGTGTGGGTAACAATTAGGCGAGCCTAGAAGCGAGTTCGCCCTCTTTCATCTCGCGACCTGCGAGTATATGTAAATGCAGATGGAAGACTGTCTGACCACCGCCCTCGCCATTATTGATGACTAAGCGAAATGCATCACCGACACCGAGTTGATCTGCAACTTTGCCGGCAACCAAAAGCAAGTGCCCTAGCAAGGCCTGATCGTCAGCGTCGGCCTCGCTTAACATCGGAATTGGCTTACGCGGGATGATCAGCACGTGCGTAGGTGCTTGCGGATAAATATCCTTGATGACGACACAGTGCTCGTCCTCGTAAAGGAATTCTGTTGGGATCTCACCGCGGGTGATTTTCCCAAAAATGGTATCTTCCATCGCGCTTAACCCAACTTCTCGTCGGCTGTCAGCTGTCTCGCTTCATCTTCGAGCATGACGGGAATACCGTCGCGGACCGGGTACGCCAGTCCGCTTGCTTTACAAACGAGCTCCTGCGCCGCCTCATCGTATTCCAGCGGTGCTTTCGTGACTGGACAGACCAGTATTTGCAATAGCTTTTTATCTAACACAGCAATCTCCTTACAGGGGCCGGAGTATACGCGCTAATCAGGGCTTAGGCATCGGGGGGACGAGTAGTTGTGGATCAACGCGTTGATCGAACCAACTCATCCGCCAATCGAGGTGCGGACCTGTCGCGCGACCCGTTGCGCCGATAGCGCCAAGCTGATCGCCTGTGGTGATTACATCGCCCACCTTCACATCAATGCGACTCATGTGTAGAAACGAAGAACTGAGGCCATAACCGTGATCGAGAATCACTGTCCCCCCCGAATAAAATAGCTCGGGCTCAGCCAGAGTAACGACTCCAGGTCCGGGTGAGAGCACTGGATGTCCGGTGGGCCTGGCGATATCAACCCCATAATGAGGGTTGCCCGGCGTGCCGTTATAAAACCGCTGGCTGCCATAAACGCCGCTGATTCGTCCCATCGCAGGCCATGTTAAGCCGTCTCTAACGGCATGCAGAAACTCAACTTGCTCGATTCGTTTAGCTTTTGCGGCTCGCACCAAGGCGCGCTCGCGGCGAATTCGCTCAAGCTGCTCGGGTGGCGGCGTGACTGTTCGCTGCGACACACCCTCGACTCTCGATATTCGATACTCGCGTGAGCTGATGGCGATGGGACAGCTTAGGTTATCGACTGAAAGAGTTTGTCCGGTATCGGCATCGCGCCCGAGGCCAATGACAAATGAGCCGTCAGGTAACACAGGTACGGCTCTGTCATTAAATACAATACTCGCCTCTGGGCTGACCTCTCCCCATAGCAAACCACCCTGCTTAAAATCACCGGTTAACTCGGGACATGCCTCCTTGGCGATCGCTTGCAGTTGGATACTCAAAGCGAGCGCGATCAACGCGGTTGTCAGAATCCATCGGTTCATATTGCCTTCCCTACCATCAGACCGGATCATGGTACTTACTCACACACGATCGTCTAGATCACTCAAGCAGAAAAGTAGCGAAACGATGGATCGATATCGTCCACCAAGAAAAAAGGGCTCCCCTTACATTACACCGGAGGGCGCAAAAGCGCTGGAAGACGAATTACATCAACTGTGGAAAGTCGAACGACCGATGGTGACCGCAGCCGTCCACGCAGCAGCACTGAATGGCGATCGATCAGAGAATGGTGATTACATCTACGGAAAACGCCGGTTGCGCGAGATCGACAGCCGAGTGCGATTCCTGAGACTAAGGCTCGATGAATTACAGGTAGTCGACTCTGTTCCCAGTCAAAGCGACAAGGTCTACTTTGGAGCCTGTGTGCGTCTTGAGGATGATGATGGCGAAGAGAGGCACTTTCGCCTCGTGGGCCCCGACGAGTTTGACCTCAGTCAGCAGCGTCTCAGTATCGACTCGCCAATGGGGCGGGCTTTGCTGGGCAAATCGCTCGACCAGTCCTTTGACCTAGCAACGCCCGACGGTGTACAGCATTGGACCGTGGTCGATATCACTTATAAACCGAGGGGGTTTGAGTAGCTTTAGAAGCGCCACTCAAAGCCAGCAATAACACTTTGCGGCTTATTCGGCCTTGCTCCATCGGGTTGCCGCGAGACAATGGCTCGCTTATCCGTCGCATTTTCCAATTTCACAAAGCCTGACAGCGAGTCGCTAAGCTCACGATGCAAGGCAAGATCGACAGACCAGTAGCTATCAGTTTGCGACAAGGCATCATTATCGCGGTTACAACCTGCCTTGACGCATAGAGCATCGGTGAATTTAGCGATTACCAAAAATTCGGTACCTGTGGCAAACACAAGACCCGTTCTGATCGCAGCTATGGTTCTCGGTACTGCAGCCAGGTGATCGCCGTTTTGTACTCCGCTCAGCCCTCTTGCACTGGTGATCTCAGCATTAGTTTGGGTAAAGGTCATCGCCAGCGGCATGCTAGCAAAGCCGAAGTCGTGTTCACTCGACAGACTCAATTCAACGCCCTGTATCACCGCCTCACCAGTCACAAAGGCGCCCTGCTCAGCGCCATTAGAACAAGGCGATGCCACCGAGCAGATTTCGGCTTTATTATCGAAATCGCTGCGAAATACAATGACGTCAGCGTCGACAACGCCTGAATATCGAAGCCCCATCTCCCAGTTCATGCTGAGCTCGGGTTTCTCATCAGACTTGGCGCTTGCACCGAGCGGTGAGAATCCTTTGTGAATCCCCGCCAGCAAGGCGACTGATGGCGTAAGCTCGTAAAACGCACCGATACCGGGCAAGGTGACTTGTGTTCGGTTCCTGCGTTCGTCACTTAGCTCGTCTCGACCCACATCTGAAAATCGATCGCTGAAAGACTTTACCGTCTCACGTCTCAATGCCAGATCCAGTCGTAATCGATCATTCACTTGCCAAGCGTCAGTCAGCGCTAATGCCAGCGCTGTTGCGCCTTCCAGTCGATTATTGGAGCCGCTGGGCGATGCGCTCTCTCGAAATATCAACTCGCCGTTAACCTGATCGTAAATGTCAGACGGCTGCCATCGATCGACACGATCGTCATGCCACCGAGAGCTCAGTTCGAGGGTGTGCTGATCGGTAAACCATGACACGGCGAGTCTCACACCCTCGGCAAGGTACTCTCGATTGTTGTGCTTATAGTGCAAACCTGCGACGTCGGCATCACCCCGTAGTATTGACGCGGCGAGGTCATCACCTGCGTTAGCCTCATCAATCCAGGTCGCGCCGTTACCCAGCTTGTACCAGTCACGGGCGAAATCATTGCGGTACCATTCGCTGCTCAACTCGACATTGTCACTAATCTGCCAACGATGGCGCAGTGACAACGATGCGTGGTGATTGTCCATTTGATCACGCGCGGTCATTCGGTAGCGCCGATCAGCGTTGGCCGCAAAATCGCGATCGCTCAATCCGGTATAGGTCTCATTGGAGGTCTCAGTGGAATACTGCGCTTTGAACAATAACTGTTGGTTATCGCCCATCCACCCGAGCTTAACTAGATAATCTGCGATATCGAAACCCGTGTCAGATCCTGCACCGTCTAATGATTTAAAACCGTCACTGTGACGCTGAGTGGCTTCCACCAGTGCAGATAAGTCCGTACCTACCATACCGTAGCTAACGGTCGTATCGGCGCTACCGAACGAACCGAGCGACGCTCTAAGGTTGCCGCCAGTCTCCGTGGGGAGCGGCGTAGAAATCAAGTTGAGAGCGCCACCTGTGCTCTGAGGGCCATGCGCCAGCATGCTCACGCCCTTCAATACCTCGACCGAACTCATGCGGGCAAGCGTCGGGAAGTAATACGCAGCCGGTGCCGCGTAGGGTGCCGGCGCAACGGGTATACCGTCCTCAAGTAAGAGGATGCGCGCTGAACGCTCCGCGGTAGCGCCTCGGATCCCGATATTAGGTCGCAAGCCAAAGCCTTCTTCTTCCCGGATGTAAACGCCCGGTACTGTCTTCAGGACTTGGTTAATGTCAGTAGCGACTTCGAGTCTCAGCTGTTCTGATTCGATCACAGCGCCCGATCCTGCCAAATGTTGCTGAGCTAGGGCATCACCAATAATGGTAATTTCTTCAAGCATCGAGTCCGCAAAAGCAGACGAGGCGATCCCCGCCACCGACAGCGTTAAAAGTGCTTTTGTAATCGAAGCTTTGCGCACCAATTTTCTCTACCGATATCACTCACCTAACTGATGAGCGAAACTGTAATAGGAATCATTATCATTAACAATAAGAAATGGTGAAAATTGTAAAAAAACAGGCAGAAATCCCATTTTTTTGTCGAGCGACTGGTGGCTCTGGACCGAAGCGCCATGTAACGACAAGCTAAGATGTGCAACGGACCAACAAAGCCCGGCGCCCCGCCCTACCATCGCCATACCCTTGCGGATCGCACCGGACAAGGCATTAGTCGGTAGAAACTATCGGACAGACTACGAGCTAGCGCGTAGCTCGGCCTGTGTTTAGCGGAGGACTAGGATCTGGCTAGACCGGGATCTGACTTACATGTGAGCCTGTCGCTGAGTCTGGCACCAGCCCGGACAAGACAAACAGGCTGGAGCAATTGATCTCATCTATCCTGATAAAAGTGTCACATAGGTGGATTCGTTTAAACAGGAATCTCGCAATAGCGGCGCGGCTATCACACGCAACTGAGCATTAACGCGGGGTTTGATATTTAGCCTTCCAGTCCTCGTAGTCCATGCCGTACACGAGACGACGAGCTTCGTCCTTGCTGATATCTATCCCAGCCTCACCCGCCTCTTCCGCATACCACTTCGACAGGCAGTTGCGGCAGAACCCCGCTAGCTCCATCAGGTCAATATTTTGCACATCGGTATTATCTTGAAGGTGCTTGACCAACCGTCGAAAAGCCGCTGCTTCAATTGCCTCGTTACCACTCACGATTCTTTTGCCTTTAATAGCTCGTTTACGACCAGCCCCTGCTGAGGGTAGCGCCAGCGAAGCTGCATGAATCCCTCAGGCGTATACCAGTCAGCCGACATGATCTCCAGGGGACGCTCGATCGTAATTTCGCGACCACTCATAGACTCACACCAAAACAGATGGAATCCATTATCGAATTCCATCGCCAACTCGCCGGCTTTCGCAATTACTCCGGTTTCTTCATAGGTCTCGCGCTCTGCCGCGCATTGTGCAGACTCACCGGTACCAGTCGATCCACCTGGGGGACCGTAGGTTCCACCGGGTATTTCCACCAACAGAACCTGTCCTTGATTAACCACCAAGCATCCCGCACTAGGGGCGCGTAGGCCCTCACCTTCAAAACTACAAGGTGGTTCGCTCTGACATCCCAGAAGACACATCGCCAAAGAACCCACGAACAGCACCCTAACGCTCGTAAACCACTTCAACCTGTTCATGTCCGATCAACTCCTTTAACCGGTCTAACAGCGAGTCTGTAGGCGCCACCCGCCAACGCTCGCCTAACTTCACTATCGCCGACCCTGCAGGCTGGCGATACTCCATCACGACGGGGCACTCACCTCTATGCGCACCAAAGGCATGCTTAATTTCAACGCCTAAACCGTTTGATACAGAGTCGGCATCGACCCGCAACAACAGTTCTCGGACACGCGTTTGCCGCGCCTCCTCAAGCGTCGAGAATGATTTTGCCCGGAGCGATAGCTGACCGCGAAAATCATCCATTTGCAGACGACCATCACACAATACGATCTGATCTTTCACCAAAAGATCCCGGTACTGATCGAAGACCTCACTGTAGGCGGTAACCTCGATCTGACCCGTGCTGTCATCTAACTGTAACAATGCCATTGTGCCACGCTGGGTCTTCACAAGTCTCACATCAACAATCAAACCAGCGACCCATTGCTTATTATTGTGATGCAGTTCACGAATAGAGCGCGGTGCAAATTTACGGATTTCGGCTCGGAACTCATCCATGGGGTGACCGCTAAAAAAACTACCCAGGCTTTCTTTTTCGCCCGCCAATACCTCGCGCAGAGTCCAAGCACGTGCTCGACGATGATCGCGGTAGGGATCGCCACCCGTCGCCGCTGGCACCACATCACCAAAGAGATCGCCCATACCGGCGGCTTTGTTATCGGCCGACTGCTCGGCCGCACGCAAAGCATCATCGAGCGCCGAGAGTAGGACCCACCGCGGCGCACCAAGACTATCCAGACCACCGCTTTTGATCATTGCCTCCAGTGCGCGCCGATTGACCTTCTTAGGGTCCGTTCGAGTGCAAAGGTTAAATAGGTCTGATATCGGCTCTTCAACTCTGGCTACTATCAGATCGTCGATAGGCCCTTCGCCCAAGCCCTTGATTCCCCCCAAACCATAGACGATCTCGCCGTCGCAGTTTACCGAGAAATGGTGTAACCCCTCAGCAATGTTCGGCGCACGAACAGTTAAACCCATGCGTCGACACTCGTCGCGCAAGCTCAACAGCTTATCGGTATTGTCGATTTCCGAGCTCATTACGGCGGCCATAAACTCCGCGGGAAAATGAGTCTTGAGCCACGCCGTTTGATAGGACACCAGCGCATAGGCAGCCGAGTGGGACTTGTTAAAACCGTAGCCTGCGAACTTTTCCACCAGATCAAAGATTCGCATCGCCAAGTCTGGATTGACGCCCTTCTCTTTGGCACCGTCCTCGAATACCGAACGCTGTTTGGCCATTTCTTCGGGCTTTTTCTTACCCATGGCTCGGCGCAAGAGGTCGGCACCTCCCAAGGTATACCCAGCGAGCTCTTGGGCGATCTGCATTACTTGCTCTTGGTAAAGAATAATGCCGTAGGTGGGCTCAAGGATCGGCTTTAACCACTCGTGCTGGTATTGAGGATCTGGGTAAGACACTACTTCTCGGCCATGTTTTCGATCGATAAAGTTCTCAACCATGCCCGATTGCAACGGTCCGGGTCTGAACAAGGCGACGAGGGCAATAATATCCTCGAAAGTATCGGGCTTGAGGTTTTTAATTAACTCCTTCATGCCCCGGCTTTCTAGCTGAAAAACAGCGGTTGTCTCCGCACTTTGCAACAACTGATAGACGCGCGGATCATCGAGTGGAATATGATTAATGTCGACCGCCTCGGTGACATCGGGTCGCGCATTAATCATCGCAACCGCCCAATCAATAATGGTCAGGGTCCTCAGACCCAAGAAATCGAACTTAACCAAGCCCGCTTCTTCGACATCGTTTTTGTCGAATTGAGTAACGAGTCCACCACCCTCTTCGTCACAAAACAGCGGCGAAAAATCCGTTAATCGAGAGGGTGCGATCACCACACCGCCGGCGTGTTTACCTGCATTACGAGTGAGCCCCTCGAGCTGCACCGCCATATCCCAAATTTCTTGCGCCGCCACATCCTCTGCCAGCAGCGTGACCAACTGTTCCTCTTGATCGATAGCCTTGGCGAGTGTCATCCCAACCTCGAACGGAATGAGTTTGGACATCTTGTCGGCGAGCGCGTAAGGCTTATCCTGTACCCTAGCGACATCCCTAACCACCGCCTTAGCCGCCATAGTGCCAAACGTAATGATCTGCGACACCGCAGCTTTTCCATAGGTATGGGACACGTACTCGATCACTTCATC
>MDTB01061013.1_pt1 | contig 13856 bp, 11 predicted proteins | sample 811161 | NCBI WGS metagenome assembly MDTB01 (sample SAMN05326650, study PRJNA326480) | marine metagenome | isolation source: seawater | place: Mediterranean Sea | collected 2009
ATCCACTTTGATCTTTCTTCGAGAGGTTTTGAGTAAGAAGTTTCTTCCTAAGATCAAATAAATACAAAATATCAATAGGTTATTATTTTTATTTTAATAGCTAAAGGCATACTTATATAAATGATCTGGATCTCTTCTTTTCATATGTGAATTAGGTGGTTTTCTATTTATTTTTTCTAAGGAACTAATAAATTATTGATTACGAGTATAACTTTATACTTTTATTTAAACTTTTATTTTTAATAAGCAAGTTAAAAATTGCCTTTTTGTTCTAGTTTTAGTAGTATTAGTATTATATTTTAGTTATTGAAAGCAGATGTCAATTCTTAATTCAATTAAGTCAAAAGCAAAGAGATCACTTGATAAACCTTTTTTCCTAAGCCCAAAAATCAGGCTTAACAAGATTAAGAGTCTTTCATTAAGTGATTTGAATAATGAAGAAGGGTTCACGCTAGTAGAGTTAATTGTTGTAGTCATGATGATTGGAATCCTTTCATCAATAGCAATTCCTCAATTCATGACTGCTGCCGATAAAGCGAAGCAAAAGGAAGCTACTGGAATTGTGGCTGCATTAGTTAAAGCTGCTACGGCTTATCAAACTGAATATGGAGCACTCCCCGTAAATGCAGGTGAAATTGAAGAGTACGCTAAATTTCAAGAATGTACAGATACCGCAAAAATAAAAAAAGGAGGTAAAGTTTGCAAAGGTTCAACTCCTGGACCTGTCCCTGACGCTGCCGTTAGTTTTGTGACTTCTTCTGGAAACTACCTTGTTGAATTTACAACAGCTACAGTCAGTAACGATGTCATTTTCCAAGTGAAAGCGAATCCAAACGGTGAAGCATATGCAACGAATGGAAGCGCAGTTATTGGTTGTTTTAATCCAGTTGACTCCGTTTCAGAGGTATATGAATATACCGCAAAAAAATCGGATAAAGGGAATGGGAAGCCTTATCGAGGTTGTTAGATAAAAAAGTATCTAAGTAATTAGATAGTAGATAGATAAATTTAGACGTTAGTCTTTTTATATCAACGTCTATATAATTAAAAATATAAGTACTTCAGGCGGAGGGGCTTAATGAATTTTCCTCTAAAAAATGAATTATATAATATAAAAAAATTCAATAAAGGATTCGCGATACCTCAAGTACTTATTCTTGGTGTTGGTGTTGCAGTAGCAGTATCTGGATTAATATCTGTTTCTATTTTAGGCCGTACTGGATCAAGAATTAAAAGACAAGAGCTTATAGCTAAGGCATCCTCTTTTTCCGGCATAACATCAATTAGAAGCCTCCTAAATGATAGTAGTCAACGAGGTAATTTTCATTATTTTTGGCTTGTTAATAGCTGTTCAGAAGAAACTAATGAATGTGATAATTTTAAAACGAAAATTCCAAACCCCTCTCAAGATTATTGGTCTGATGATGAATGGTGTAAAGGATCCATCAACTGTAATGGCCGCCAGAAAGCCCCTATATGTACTCATAATGAAAAAATAGATTGGGATCAAAAACTAAGTGTTTTTACGAGCCTATTGGATAGTCGACCTGACAAAGTTGGATTAGATTTAGAAAATTCTGAAAGAGATTTTGATCAAGCTTTCAAATTTATTTCTACAAAATATATCGGCACTGAAAAATATGGGGTTAATTCTATGCTTATAGAGGGAATAGCAACTTCAAATAAGTCCAAAGAGCAAACAGCAGCTAACAAGTCAAGAGTCAATGTACAAGTAGTTAGCGAAACTACAGAGGAAGGGTTTGGATTTTTATCTATAGGAGAAAATCAATTAGATGGTAAAGAATCTTTATTCTTAGGCAATTTAAGTGTTACACCAACTAATGATTCAAAAGGTTCAATAATATGGCGCCGGAATTTAAATAACAAAAGTGAATGTGGAAATTTCAAAGAAGAAGCTAAAGCTAACAATTCATCCCTTCCATCAAATGGTAATGGGGGCATTTGGGTGCAGCCATTAGGATTACCAAAACAGCCTAGACTTTCAAATGTGAATGATATTGGTATTTTGATTTGTACGCCAAAAGAAATTAAGAGAAATCCAACTAATTGTAGGGTTAGCTCAGAAGATGAAGCAGAAAAGATTTATAGAATTCATTCTCTATATGTAAAGGGACCAGGATCTAAATTCGAAATATCTACAACAGATTATTCAAAAATAATTTTAGAGATAATGGGAGATATTGATATAAGTAATGGAGGAATTTTCTGCCATAAAAATGGCTCTGATTCTTGCGGTACAGGAAAACCAGAAAACCTAACGATACTTTTCAAACAAAAAACAACTTCTGAAGGGAATAAAATTGTATGCAATGATATTGCTGGAGGGGTTAAACTAAAAGACAATATCTACTTTGCTAATAATCGATATCCAATTGATAACAATCAATTACCAGGTAGTAGTTTTTTAATAGATAATACGGGAAATAATTCTTCTGATGAATTTGGGGCATTTATATATGGTCCTAAAACAACATTTTTATCAGTGCTTCCTAAAAGCGAATGGGTACAAATTTCAAATTCAGAAGAAATAAATGGTATTGCTGGAATGGTTGTTACTACTAGATCTTCTTATGGATGGATTAAAAATGCTCTAGGTGGATCTCTTGAAGATAAAATGGTGAATATAGTCTTAACACCTAGTGGAGCACTAATACCTTACTTAGGACATAAAGTTTCATCAATTTCTAATGAAGATGAATATACTAATATAGAAATTATTGGAGTTGGAAACAAGATAAATCCACTTCCTTTAGGAGCAAAGATTAATATATCTGCCGATAAAGTATTTCTTATATATGATCAGGAAACTAAATCATATTATTTAAGAACATTTAAAGTGGAAAATGCTAATCCTATAGGACAAGAAAGTTCAGAATATTCTTATCCTAGAGCATTTGCAAGAATTGATGCTAAAAGTTTAAATTCACATGTTGATTTACAGGATGGTCTTGATAGCCCCACTGCAAAAACTTGGTTAGAAACCTTTAATATAAAGGTGCAAAAGTCATCTCCAATTATTACAAGAAATTTTTCTGGAGCGGCATGGGTTAAGAATTTATGCCTGGATAATAATGGAGAAAAAAACTGGAGATTTTCAAAAAACTTTATAGATAAATTAAGCGCTAGGCATGGAGAGGAATTTAATTGGGGAGTTCGAAATTATAAAGGGAGATCTATTATCCTTTGGGATACTCTAAGAGACTTCAAGAGTTGAATTATTGAATTTAATGATTAAGCAAAATTCATCAAAATTTTTATCTTTTCGGACTATTAATGATGATTTTGGTTTTGGCTTGGTTGATGCAATTGTTAGTCTTAGCTTATTAACTGGCGTTATTACCTATGGGGTTTATTTCTCATCATTAAGATTAAGTACAGTCTACAATACAAATTTAACAACTTCCATAAATAAAGAGATTGAAAGAGATATAGAAAGACTAAAATCTGATTTTTGGGGACTATATTTTGAAGGAAGTGAAAACTGTAAGGGTGAATATTGCTTAGCGAATGGTGATCGCTTATCTTCAGTTTATTGTGAAGATTTTACTCAAGATATATTTTATTTACCAAGTTGGAATATCCAAGAAAAATCTTCTAATCTAATGTCTCAATCATGGAAGCCTGGAGCCAAGAGAAGTAAGGTTTTCCAAGGTCAACCTGTTACTATTTCAAGGGAATTATTAATAAATTCACCACTTGATGAGCAATTCCTCAATAAAACTATTGCCTCTATTAGTTATAGAGTTCTATGGTCTGATAAAAATATCCACTGGTTAAGTATTTTGATGTCACCTGAGGCACATAGTTGGTGTGAGAATATTTTTTAATATGATAAAGAATAAAAGAGAAATCTCCTCAAAATCTTTAGGAAAAGATAGCATAAATGAATCTGGATTCTCTCTTGTTGAACTTGTTATTATTGTTGGTATAATTTCTACTTTATCTGGACTTGCACTTCCAAGTTTTCTTAACTGGGTTAGGACTGAAAGAGTTAATTCTTATACAAGAGAAGTTAAAGAGTATTTTAGGATAGTTCGACTCGAAGCAAGGAGATGGGGAGCAAGTTGTTTTATTAATGTCATCCCAATCGGTTTCAATTCTATTCTTAGAGGTCAAGATTATAATGGTTATGAAGTTAGTTGTAAATATTCTATTGATCAAAATAGTTCAAAAGAAAATCAATCTAAGATTGGATCTTTAGTTCCAAAAATAAACAATTCTGTTTTTCAAGTTATTAATCAGAATTTCCAAATAACACCTAATGGTCGCATAAGTGCAGACAAATCAGTTGTTGTTGTTATTGGATCTAAGTATAATAAAACTGGTCCCAAGATCCTCAACTGTCTAGTAATCAAATCACCAACAGGTCACATCTCACAAGGTAAATTTTATTTGAATAATTGGATATCCAAGAATATGCCTATCAGTAAATTATATGATGATGATATTATAAACCCTAACAATTGTAAATATTAAATATTTAATGAATACATCTAAATTCGATAAAAATGGTTTTACTATTGTAGAATTAATAGTTGCTAGCGCTATATCAATTACAGTAGTAAGTGTTGGATTTTTTATTCTTGAAATAGCTTTAAAAGGAAATAAAATTGATGAAGCCCAGAGAGGCTTAAATTCAAGATTAAATGACACTCTTGATTTCATCTTAGATGAAGTAAAAGTAGGAAGAAGAATTATACAAAATGAATTAGATATTACAAGTTTAAATAGCAACTGTATATATCCAGAGTCTGGTGAATTCTTATTTGGAATTAGTTTGCCCGATCAAGCACTAGTAAAAGGTGATTATAATCCGTTGGGTGAGAAGTTTAATTTAAATAGAATAGAATGCCCTATCGTTTACACCATTAGACCAAGTAATAATAATGAAGTCATGCCGTATTCCTTAATAAGATATGGCCCTAAATATAATGAAAAAGGATTCTATATATCACCTTCATTCAAAGAATTTCAGGAAACAGTTTTATTAGATGGAATAACATCAGAACAAAAATATGAAAAGATAGTATGCCCCCAAGGTTGGAATGATATAAAAACTATTAAGGGGGTAACTTTTTGTATAGATCAATTTAAAAAATCAATAGAGCTTCAAATAGAAACAGAAGCTGCTTACAAAACTAACAATGAAAACAAAATAAAGTCAGTAGCTTCTACTGGTGGTTTTAGCTTAATCCAGGATGAGACACAAGTTAGTCTGCTACCAACGGATTTTAAAACTAATTCTAATTCGCCAATTTGCAAAGGAGTATCTTGTTGTTGGATGGGTGTTTGTTTAAAGTCAAACAAAATAACTTATATGATTGATAGTTCATATTTTATGAATGAGAAATATGACCAACACCCTAATGGTTCAATTTTGAATGGCAAATGGACTCAAATTAATGATCCCCAATATATATCACCTGAAATTAATGGAAAGAGTTTAATATCAACTGCAGTATCTAGTCTAAAACAACATATTTATAAATTACCTACATCAAATTTGGTTGCAGACGGTAAAAAAGTTTTTCTACAAATAATCGCTTTTAATGATTCTTCTAATTTATTATTTGATGATGGTCCAAGAGAACTAACAATTGAGAATAAAATTACTGCATTAAGTTTCTTAGATAACTTATCAGCTGAAGTTACAAGTATTGAACCTTGGAATGAACTTTGTTCAGCTCTTGAATCAGATTCCGTAGGACAAATAATCATACTTAGTGCTTCTATTCCCTCAAAAGAAGAAGGGTATTGTGCTGGCACTAATGGAAATTATGCTGAGATAATTAATAACTATAATAGAATTACTAGAAGTAAAAGCCCATTAGGATCTTTAATTATAGATAGCATTTCATTATTTCATAATTTCTGTGAAAAGAAAAAAAATTACTATGAAAATAACTGGCTTGGGTTGATTTCAAGTGGTGAAGAATCAGTTTGCACTCATATTAAATAATGCATGTAATTTATTCAATTTGATTCAATAATTCCCTAGAATCTTTACTGGAAAATTTAAGATTATAATCTTCCAAATTGGGAATTCCTTCATTAATTATCTTTGGTGTAACAAGAATAATTAGCTCTCTTTTATATTTTTCATTTGCCTTTGATCGAAAAAGTGAGCCAAGAATTGGTAGATCTCCTAATATTGGATATTTATATAGTTTTTCGATATCCGAATCTTGAATAACTCCTGTCAAAACAAGAGTTTCTCCATCTTTTATTCTTACTGCACCAGTATCAACTTTACGTGAATTAAGCATTGACACTTCACCACATCCAACAATATTCCTAGTTTTAGAGATACTAGTGACAATAGGAGACATGGTAAAAGTTATATTTTTATTTTGATCAATACCTAAAACCTTTGCACCTAGCTTCACTCCAACATTGTCATAAGAAAGACTACATACTCCTTCCGAATAAGTACCATCTATAGCAACTTTATCACCAACTTCTACATAACCTTCATTGCCAAATTCTCTACCAATACCTGAGCCTCCAGCCGCACCCGAAGATTCACTCAGAAGCAATGTTGGACTGGCTAAAACCTTTGTAGAGCCATTTTCAATACTTGTTTCAAGTAAACCAAAGAAACTATCACTGTTTTTTGTTGAATATAAATTTCCAGGAGTTTCTTCTGGAGTACCGAAATTCGGAATATACTGACCTATTGAAGATTTTATTAGTCCACCAGTCCCAATAATAAATGGAGAGCCTTGCTTAAATGCCATTCCCCAACTTGATGTAAATTGATCCTTATCTGTTAAATTTATATCTAGTACACGAACATTTAAAGCAACTTGTTTTTGTTTTTTATCAAGCCTTGCTAGGAATATTTTAGCCATATCAATAATACTTTTCTCTCCCACCATAGTGACAGTTCTTAGTCTTTCATCAGTTGTGGCTATTAATCCAACTAAAGGTCCTATTGTTGCTCCATAAATTTTCACAGATGTCTCTGACTGATCAGTTGTTGTAGAAGCAGTTGAAGCTCCTTGAACAGCTTGGGACTGAGATGCTCCTTGAGTAACTGAAGTTTTTATAGTATAAGTTTTAGTAACACTAGCTCCCAAGTTAGCTAGATAATCCGCAGCGGCACTAGCGTTAATCTGGTTCAGCTGATAAACGCCACTACTTCTTGTTGTAAATACTGTATTTCGTACATTCGGTCCAATATATAGTACATTTTTATGCAACTTTGCTTGAAGTCCACTGGAAAGTAAAACCGCATTAAATGCTTTTTCGAAACTGACATCCTTGAGAGTTAATGTAATTAAACGATTTGTTTCTGAACTATCCTCAATTGGATTATTCTTTACCCAAACAAAGCCATAATTTCCAATTCCAGCAAGATACTCAAAAATTTCTTTTGCCTCAGTTTGCTGGAAAATTAGTGAAACATCAGGTCCCATTATCTTTAACAAATTAGGATTTAAAATTGAATAGTTTTCTGGATTATCCGGTATATTTTCTTCTGATATTTCTTCTTTAGTAGGATTAGTGGAAATCAAATTTAAATTATTTTCCCTATTAAATCTTAAGAAAGAATTTGTATAATTTCTGCCTAATAGTTCTGACGAATAAGAGACTTCTCCTAGTAATCCAGTTACAAGGAATAAAATAATTGATATACGTTGAGATTTGCGCTTTGACAACGACATGTATTAATTAATAGTATCTTAGCAAGTTCAATTGTTTTTGCCATTCTCATCTATAAATAAGATATTTTAGGATTTAATTCCCTACAATAATTAGGATTAAATTAAATATTATCTTGAATGAGAGGGTATTTTTAGAACTAATCTTATTTTAACTTGATTAAAAGAACCATCCAGATTCAAATTGACGTCAGAACGGATGGGATCAAGAGGGACACCAGACTCGGATAATGATATTATTTTCGAAGGAGAACTATTTTGAGTATCTTTAGAATCAATTTTATTATAATTTGTATCTTCTACGATCAAAACTTCTAGGCAGTTTGGAAGCATAACTACATCATAATATTGAATAATATTAAGGAATTTAATTAGGTCAAAATAATTTGATAGAAGATTAATTTCGAAGAAGTTCTCTTGAAAAGACCCTTTTTTGCTTTTAATTTTTCTTGACTGCCTAGAACTTGCTGACTGATTAGGCTCTTTACATAGTTGACCAGAACGTGAAGCTTCAACTGGTACAATTGAAATTACATTTACATTAGATTTTAGTGCAGTTTGGTTAATTAATTTAGATACAAATATAATATCTTTTTTACTAATAATTGATTCATTTAATTCTGAAAGCAATAATTTAGAATTTGTAATTTTCGAATCTAATTTTTTTAGCTTAAGACTTTGAGATAAAAGACTATTTGATTCCTGCTTGTATCTTCTTGATTTATTAAATGAAGAAATAAGTTGATCAACACTAGGAATAAATAGTAGTGTAAAAAATAGCGCACCTCCAATAAAACCTATTGAGGGCTTAAAAAAATAAGATTTCTTTATCTTTGCAATCAAATCCTTTATATCAATCTTTTTTAAATCATCAATATTTATATTTTTAAGTGATGAAATTAGAGAATTAATATCAATTTCATTTAATTTTTTAATATATAAAGAAATCGAATTTTTATTTTTTAATTTTTTCATAAAATATTTATCTTAGAGATTCAGAAAAGGATTTAAATCTAGAAAGTTTTTGTAATAGTCCATACGCAGACGAATCCTCATATAAAAGTTCACGCTTATCTTGTGTAAGTTTTAACATTTTTCCTTTTATATTAATAGTAAAATTAATCTTACCATTAAATTCATCTTGACTAATCTTACTAATAGATGTATCCGATCGATTTATAACTGGCGAATTAATTAATAATGTTACCATCTCATTTAATGATTTTATCTCATATGCACTTGCTTGTATATCAAAATAATTCTCACTAATAAAATAATCATTTAATTGGACGCCACTTGGTAGAGAATTTTGCAGGTAAAAGGCAAATAGATATGGTGACATAGACTGATTATAAAAATCTTTTATTGATTGTGAATATTTTTTCATAGATTTAATCGTAGCCTTAGAATTAGCTATCTTTTGAGAAATAAGTTCATACTCTATATGTTTACTTTCCAATTTTCTAACTATATTTTTAGGATAAATAGTAATAAGTTCAATCGCAAGAACAAATAACAATATAAGGGTTGACGGATAAAATAACTCTGGATTACTTGTATAAATTTGATATAGATATAAAATCTTTTCCTTATTAGTTCTTTTAGAAGCTAATATATTCTTTGCCTTAGGTCTTACCCAGCTTTTTAATTTCGAATTTTTAAATGCAAAATTATAATTTAAAGGCATGATGTAAGTAATGATAAGGTTTCTATTGTCGATTCAATAGAATTTGATTCTGACTCATAAAAATCCATCGATTTAGGCGCATATGAATAATCTACTAACTTCATATCTGATAGACGTTTAAATCTACTTGGCAAAGGAATATTCTTAGCTAACAAGTTATCTAACCCTTTTCCATAAACATATATATACGAAGGCAGCCTTTCTTGATATTCAGAAGTTATTAATTCAATAGATACTAAAATTCTTTGAAAATAATTATTACTTAAATCAGAATCATCTGCTGTAGTATACAAACTAGATCCATATGGAATAATATGAGAACTTAAATCATATGAGTTCCTACCTAACATTACTATAGTTTTTGTTATTTCTATATCAATCAAAACGGTTGTTTCATCTCGCACTTTAGTCTTTAAGATATCAAAAATATTAGGAGCACTCGGTACTATACCAATTATAGGACAATTCATACTCTCTAACGTATCGGTCCAGGATTCAATTAGTTTTCTATTACAGTATACAGTCCTTATTAGTTGATCTTCTTCTGATTTTTTTGACAACTTAAGAAATTCAATAAAAGTTTCATTAGGAAGATAAGGACTTTTAGATTGCACCGTATTATCAGTATTAGAGATTTGTTTCAATTCTGATGAATAAAATGTATGTACATTAAAAAATGATGAGGACAAAATAACAAGTAAGGGATATTCATCTAATTTTAAAAGACCAGATAAATCCAAAAATATATTTGATAGTTCATTTTTGTTTTCTACAAATTTATCTCCAATTACATCTCCTGGAATAGGTACTTCTATTACAGATTTGACTATTACTTGATTATCCTTATTAAGAATTACTCTTGCTAATGTTAGTAAATGATCGCTATAAATTGCCACTCCAATTGTATATGATTCTTTATCTATCTTTATCCTTTTATTTCTTATCGGAATATTAATTTTGATATTTTTAATATAATTTAAAGGGGCATTGAATTGCTTAATAAAATCATCCCTTAAATCATGCTTTATAGAATTTATTTTGTTTTTAGCAAGACGTATTAAGTTGATATTTAAATCTTTGGAACTAAAATATAATTTATTTTTTAATGTAGATGTATTTAATCTTTCTTTATTCTTTGCATTCTTTTTAACCTTTGAAGTTAATCCATATTTATTTTTTATAAATAATCTTATTCCTTTCAAGAAACCATCCGCAGTTAGATAATTAGGAAAGTCTAATTTCTTATTAAATAAGAGTTTTAATTTTTTCTTATATCTAGTTGAGCTAAATAGTTTAAGAACCTCAAATCTTTTTCCTACTAAAGATTCAATCTTCTTGCTTAATTTATTAGCATTTAATTTTTTATTTGCAATTTTATAAAAATCCTCCAATCTATCTAATATTGAAAGGAAATTAGTTAATATTTCTCTTTTATTCATATTATTTACTTAAACTATATAAAGATAACCTGTAAAACCTAAAACCATTCGATATATCCACTGTTAAATCTTTTTGGGAAATTCCTTTAATCAAAAAGCCATTTCCTAATGAATCTCCAACTTTATAAAATTCTTGCCCTTTTGTTGTTTTGATCATTACCAATAAATCATCCCCAGACTTTACTATCCCCTTAAATCTTAAAGCTGATTTAAGGACCTCTAAATTATTTGATTCTACAATTGGAGTATCTTGAAAGGGGTCCCTAGAACTTTTTACTTTCTTAAAAGCTTCATCAAGCTGACCTATGGGCATGGGGATAAGCTCTTGAGAGCGGGCTTCAATGAGAGTTACTTTTTCCTTTAAAGATAAAGTCTTTTTATTATTCACTTCTTGATTACTCGACGTGCTTGCAAGAACTGATGAACTACCAACTATTGAAAAAATCAAAAGGATTACCAACCTTATTTCAATTAACGAGAATTTATACCTGCAACTATCCATTAGATCATTCCAAGCATTCAGACTGTTTCTACCAATATAACTAGATTGACTAGAAGTACCAACTACTCTATCTTTATATAAGAAAAAATTGGCAAATCGAAAAATCGATTAAGTTGGTATTATTACCTTGATTAGTCAACTAAAAATCTTAATCATATGGATAATAATTTAAAAGAATTTCTAACACCTAAATTATGCGAAGATGCAGGTATTGTTGTAAACAATGTTACTGATACCACTATTCAAATAGGGGCTATGAACCCAGATTATGGCAAAGTCAAAGAAGTAACCAAACAACTCGAATCAGAATATCAATTAAATGTAGATATAAAACAAATAACAACGATGGAATGGGAAAGGTCCTTCCAAGATCAACTCTTGCAATCTGCAGAATCAAGTCAATTCAATTCAAACAAAAATCCTAACCAGCCCAACGAGCCAATCGTTAATTTATTATCAAATATAAATAAGTTAAAGCATGAGAGTTTTATTCATAAAAATAACGATAATTTAAATAAAAATGAATCTGATGTATTAAAAGAAATTTCGAATAGTCAAGAACAAAACGTAGGTTTCACTGAACAATCTAATGATCAAGGATCTGAATATATTGCTAAAGGATTGGAGTTAGAAGAAGAAGAAGAAGAAGAAGAAGGCTACGATTTAGATATCATCGATGAAGAAAATGATGAGGCGTTAATTAAACTTGCGCAAGCCAATATAGGTGAAGAATCTGATATTGAAAACGATAGATTTTTTGGAGAAGAACTTACAGACTCAAAAGACCCTGTTATTGCTGGAGTAGCGTCTATTCTCAGTAAATGCTTTACTTTAAATAGTTCTGACATTCATGCTGAGCCGCTTGAGGATCGTCTAAGGATTAGATATCGAATTGATGGTATTTTGAAAGAGGCTTTTGCCTTCCCTAAGTCTCATATAAATCCTATAGTTAGCAGAATAAAGATCATGAGTAGACTTGATATATCAGAAAAGAGATTGCCACAGGATGGTCGTATCCGCTGTTTATTGCGTGGGAGAAAATCTGACTTTCGAGTAAGCACTCTCCCTGGTAAATGGGGAGAAAAAGTTGTCCTTAGAGCATTGGAAAGTGATAGTTCAGTTCTAAATCTTTCTAAGTTAATAACAGAACGAGAAGAGTTAAAACTTATAAGAGAAATGTCAAAATCACCTTATGGAATAGTTATTGTTGTCGGGCCAACTGGAAGTGGCAAGTCAACTACTCTTTATTCTATGTTAAGTGAATTAAATACTCCCGGTGTCAATATTAGTACTGTAGAAGATCCCGTTGAATATACTCTTGATGGCATTCATCAAGTTCAAGTAATCAGAGAAAAAGGTTTGGATTTCTCAAGAGCATTAAGGTCTCTTATGAGGCAAGATCCAGACATAATATTGGTAGGTGAAACCAGAGATAAAGAAACTGCTCAAGCAGCAATGGAAGCAGCCCTTACTGGTCATATGGTATTTACTACATTACATGCAAACGATACTGCTACAGCTATTACACGCCTTGCTGAAATGGAAATCCCTCCCTATTTGATTGGTGCATCAACAATTGGGGTCGTTGCTCAAAGATTGGTAAGAAAAGTTTGTCCTTCTTGTAGCTTTATTAAAAATTTAGAAAAGGGAAAAGATGACTTAGCGATAAGTTTTAATGTAAAAAAAGCACGCTTTCTAAAAAAAAGTGTCTCTGCTGGTAATAAAAATAATGGGTGCATGATTTGCAATGGAAGTGGTTACAAAGGTCGTATTGGAATATATGAGGTAATGAAGATTAATGATTTAATCCGAGATTTAATAATGAATCAGTCAAATGCTGATGAGATCAGGGAAAAAGCATTTACAAAAGCTGGAAGAACTTTACTTGATTATGGAATGCAGTTAGTTAAGAGTCAAATGACTACAATTGCAGAAGTAGAACGTGTCTGCTTGTTAAACGACTCTCAACAAGAAGAAGAATGAAACTTACTGAATTAATGTCCGAATTAGTAAAAAGGAATGGGTCTGATCTTCATCTGACCGGTGACAGCATACCTTTTTTCAGAATACAAGGCCAAATATTACCTGCGTCTAGTGATCCATTCTCTAGTTCAGAATTGCGGGATCAGCTTAAGAATATTCTCGGTGAGCAGAAATTAGAGATTTTTGATAAAGAAAAAGAGCTTGATTGCAGCTATGGATTGCAAGGAATAGCAAGATTTAGAATAAATATCTTTTTAGATCGAGGCAAAATTTCTTGTGTAATGAGAGCCTTAAGTACACACATACCTACTTTCTCAAAAATAGGTTTACCTGATAGTGTACAACAATTATTAAGTCGTCCTCGAGGTCTAATGCTTGTAACAGGACCTACAGGTTCTGGAAAAACGACTACATTAGCGAGCTCTATTGACTGGATCAATGCAAATTATTCCCATCACATTCTTACAATAGAGGATCCAATTGAGTTTATCTATGAAAATAAAAACTGTTTAGTGAGACAGAGAGAGGTAGGAGAGGACACTAATTCATTCTCTAGAGCA
>MDTB01156792.1_pt1 | contig 13856 bp, 18 predicted proteins | sample 811161 | NCBI WGS metagenome assembly MDTB01 (sample SAMN05326650, study PRJNA326480) | marine metagenome | isolation source: seawater | place: Mediterranean Sea | collected 2009
AAACAGATCCATCCACTTCCAAATAATTTCTTTATCTTCTTTATCTAAATTACTCTTGGTCCATAACTTTTTAAAATAATTAACTTTCTGTTCACCAAATTTTTTATTTACATCAGAATATAGGTTTATATTAGATAAAAAGAATTGTTCGTCTCTTTTTTTCACTTGTTCTTTATGAGGCAACACATTGGATACAAATTGTAACATTATTTTTTCAACAGGAATCTTATCTTTTAAAAATATTCTTATAATAACGAAATCTCCTTCTGTTGGAAACTGCTCTATAATTTCATCAAAAAATTTAACCATTTGATCTCTAAACTTTCGTAGTAATTTTATTTTATCCATTAAATTAGAGGACAACATTTTTTATATAATAAAATTAATTATTTAAATATTGATAGTTGCTAAACAGCTAAACATATTTTGTCTATATATAATGTTTAATAGTGTAACTGATACTATATCTCCCTTTTCAATATTTTTATGTAACCCATCTGTAAATGTGCTAGATTTGTAAGTTAATTTACATTTATTTAATTCTGATACACCAATCCATATCGGTATAGATGGTTTTTGCATTTTTAATTCAGCCATATCTTGAGGCAATGCCATTATACCATGACAATGAATAGATATAATCACAGCATTCAGTTTCAATTTTGGTTCGGGTTTTATATTATTTATAGTGAAACAAACATTAGTTATACCATATCCTTTATCATTCAAAATAATATCAGAAAATTCGTGAATTTTTGCTATATTTAATATAAATCCATACTTTTTATTGCAAGTATATTTATATTCCTTTTCAAGTGTTTTTGAAATATAATTAATTAAAATTTGTTTATCTAAATATTTTGGTTCAATAAAAATTTTCTTTGTTAGTTTCATATTGTCTTTGTGATAATTATAATGAAAAAAAGATTTAAAATTCAATTTAAAGTTTTAGACGGTTATTGTAAATGCCTAGAACAAACGAAATATTTGGAATTGTAAAACCACATAATCAAAATGTTGTAAAGTATGTTGAACGAAAAGGTTCTTCTACAAAGAATTTGACCGTTCAAAAAAATACTGCACGTGTAAATGCTCTTGAAAAAACCGTTGCGTCTCTTGAAAAAATAAATCTAAAGTTGACCAAACAATTTGCAAGTGTATTAGAAAAAATGAATCTAATTCAAGGACTAATTATCACTCGTAATTCTAAAAATGATAGCAAAGCACAACAAAAATCTTCTTCCGATTCTGAATAAAAAATTAATTTTAATCAACTATTAAAATTAATTTATTTTTTTTTTATTTTTTTACTTTTTATTTTTTTTTTATTTTTTTACTCTAACTACTCTTTACGAAGTGATGTTGAATCTTCTTTTGCATTGTGTAATAGTAAAGTGGAGTCTTATCCTTCTTTTCAATACCAAGAAGCTTTCTCAACTTTCTATCAGGAACAATTTGTCTTCTATCAGCAGGGTTTTGAAGCTTATGTTCGCGAATATAATTACACAAAAACTTGGTAACATCTACTCTGGATCTTGGAGTATTTTTATCCCATCCAGTGAATGATGCCATATCAGAACTAATTCCAACAGGCTTCATAAATCCAGATGAACGATTTCCTCCGGCTCTAACAGTTCTCTTTCTTTCTTTAACAACTCTGTTAATATCAGATCTAAGAACTCTTACTCTCTTGTTAAGACTCTTTAGAAACTTAACACCAACAACCTTCTTGTTGGATTCCTTAAGTTTGGTGATTTCAGTTGTTAGGTCGGTTAGAAGAGTATCACAAGTTTCCAACAGACTGGCCTTGTTTACAACTCTACGAGTTCTTCGGGTCTTTGTTTCTGCGGTCTTTGTTTCTTGTAGAACCACAGGGGTTGATTGAACCTTAGTCTCATTTTTAGACTCGGTATTCTTTACTTTACGTGAAGTCTTTTTAGTTGACTTCTTTTTATCAGCTTTGGAAGATTTGGTTTTTGGCATATTTTATATAAAGGTAGTCTGTCTTTAAGTTAATTTATAAAAATAAAAATATTATATTAAATAAATGATGAATGCCGTACAATATATATGGAATAATAGAAATGCTACGCATAAATATACAACTGACATGAATAATGATGTCATTAGTCGCCTAAAATTTATAGGAAAGGTTAAAAAGGGGGAGAAAATTAATGTCAAACATATGTTTGTTCAACCCGATAATATAACAACTAAAATATCAAGAATGATATACAATCAAGATAATAGAACAAACACATTATCATTTTTATCCAATACAATTAATAGAGCATTTCAAATTTTAGAATTATTTTTAAAGGGTGAAGATACCAGTCAAATGATTAAAATAAAAAATATTATTACCGATTTAAAAAATTCTGTTAATGGAATTTTAAACTTGAAACACACTTATTGTGATGATATTATGTTTTGTTGCACATTGGATACAATAACTGAAGATATTGAATCTAAATTATTAGAATTCCAAAATAAATATATAAAAAATAAAAAAAAGTAAATGTACTTGTGGTAAATCGTGCCCTCATTGTAATTGTCATGAAATACAAAGATTGAGAAAATTATTAAAAAAATATAAAAGTGAATGTAAAAAGTGAATGTAAAATTAGTTAATTTTAATTAATTAATTTTAATTAAAATAAATCTAGTCTAATACAGTGGTTTTAAATAATATACTAATTACTAAATATGGATCCATATTAGCACTCGGTCTTCTATTATTTTTTTATTCATTTATTAATAGTTGCGATATATTTAAGTATTATTATTTTTAGAATCGGGTGTATCTAATTTAATTAATGAACTTTCAGAAGATAGTTCCACATTATTTTTAGCTTTATCAATAATTATTTCTGATAACACAGTTTCTTTTTTTTCAAGGATTCCACCGTCATTCTTAACAGAACTATTTTCACTATTATAACAATCAATATTTTGGAATTTGGCAGCATAATATGGTAAACTACTTTGTCTTTTCACCTTTTTATTAGTAGATTTCATAGATTTAATAAACGAAACTGGAATTTCTGGACTAATTTCATTTAATCTATTATAATTCATAACAATATTATTATAAAAATCTTCAGCGGGTGCTCTGAATTTTCGTCTTAATCCCATCTGAATACGAATTTGAGTATAAAATTTTTCCCATGATATATAGGCAATTCTATGACCTTCACTCAGTTGTGATAATTTTAAAAATTGTGCTATACTAGATATAATTGATGTCGCCATACTCAATCCACCAATTCCTAAAATCAACCATTTTTCAATACTGGGAAAATTAGACGCTACAAAATTTCCCGATCCAGATAATACAGAAAAAACAATTACCGGTAATTGAAACTTGATATTTCTCTTATTAAAATAATCATAACAAGTTCTGTGAATTTTAGCTTTATATTGGCATTCTTCACCAATTTGTGTTAATACATTTTCTAATGATTCGTGCCAATGCATATTATTTTTATTATTTTATTATTATTCTTTAAAGTATATTTTATGTAAATATACTTTATAACACCTCCAAGTAATGGGAATTTATATATTTTATCGTTTTATTGGTAAAACATTTTATAATTAGTGATTGAGTAAGTTTTGATACATTATTATGTTTCAATATTTTAACATCTAATGAAATATCTTTACCATAGCGAATAATTAAATCTATAACAATATCAATTTTTTGTATATGTATTTTAGAATGTGATATACCAGCTTTAGTAGAAAATTTAACCACGTCAAATACAGAACATTCTATAGTTTCCCCTAAAAAATGCTTTAATATTTTGGGAATAGAATGTTTCATAATCAATTTTCTTTTTACAAATTCTGTCTTGTCGTTGGACTCATCTACTAATATTGTTTTAGATATACAATTTGGATCTTTATATTCCCTTTTATCATATAATACTCTATCTTTAACATCTTCAAACGCTATATTTTTCTTAATTATTTTAAACATCTTATTTATGTTTATATTTAAATATTTAAATATAATTTGTTATATTATATAAATACATGAACGATTCAGATTGGATACATACACCAAATATTAATGTGAAACGATTAGAAAAAAATATCAATGATATTGAAAATCATATAAAAGATATGAAATTAAATAAAGATAATATACACACAGTATTAAAATCTATTTATGATTTGTTACAAAAACAAAATCAAGACATAAAAACATATCAAAAAACATTGTGTAATATTCAAGTATTATTATTAGATAATAAAAAACAATTACAAACTGTAAATTGTAAACAATATTTCATCAATCCATTAGACAAAATTATATGTGATAATGCACATTTATTTATTGAAAATTATGATACCGATTAAAATTGATTAAAAACTATTTAATTATATAATTGTATATATATAAAAATATATGTCTATTGTTTTGTACCCATGTTTTTTAGAATGTTCCAAATGTACAAATGATAGTTTCTGGAAATCTATTTTTGAAGATTTAGCGTTTGGAGTGTGTCCTTGCGGCGTTTTCATAACAAAAAATTTCCTATGTTGTAATTATAAAAATAAAGAATTTAGTTACAAAATTAATAAAAATAAAGATAGTAATATCTTATTCAAAGAAATTTATAATTTGCTACATTATAAATTTAAATTATCCTCTAAACAGCAACAAGATCAATTTAAAAAAGAATTTGAAGAAAAAGCAAGTAATATTTATTCAGAATATAATGATTGGAATGATATAAAAAAGAAGACGTTAAAATCGTTTTTATTAGATGAATATGTTTTATCTATGAAAAAGAAATATAAATTAGATGATGAAAAAACAACCTTTTTATCAAGTATAATTAATATAGGTTTATTATTTAAAACAATCACTTCAAACGATATTATTTTTGTAAATTCAAAAATTTCAGAAATTAAACACATTACTTTTAAAAGAAATAAAATTATTATTAAAAGAAATTTATATGATGATCACAATTTATCCCAAGAAGTTGTTGAACCCCTTATAAAAAATATGTCTTCTCATTGGGAAAAATATTTATTACATTTTGAAAAAAAATATATTGACATAAATACAAAAGATGACGTATTGTAAAAGTTGTAAAGTTTGTGAACATAAAAATCATAATAATGGTCTTATAACATCAGTTTGGGGTCCTGCTGTATGGTTTTCTTTACAGTGTATGTGCAAAGGGTATCCTTGTCGCATAAATCCTAAAAATGCAGAACATAGAAGAAGACAAAAGAAATTTTATATATTCTTTTCATATATATTAGAAGATTTATTACCCTGTGGAGTTTGTAGAAAACATTATAAAGATAATTATCAACAATTTCCTGTTGATAAATATTTGGATGGTCGTTTATCTTTATGTTATTGGATATGGGCTTTTCATAATAAAGTAAATCTAAAAATTGGTAAAAATATGTATTCATTTGATTCATTTTATAAAAATTTTGAAAAATATAGAGCGAAAGATAATAAAAAGAGTAAAAAGAAGTGCATTCTTAGCGTTGAATAAATTTTAATTTATTAAAATTTATTCTTAATTATATATACTCATAAATTAAAATTTATTCTTAATTATATATACTCATAAATTTAGGTTGTTGTTTTTTATTACATAATTTCATAGCCAACTCTTTTGTAAGTTGTAATGGATATTTTATTTTTTGTTTTACTTGAAAACTTAGTTTCATTTTTGTATTTCCATCTTTATCTTGATTGTATACAAGAAAATTAATTTTATACAATATATCTTTAATATATCTTTCAATTGTTCGTAATCCTTCGCTTGCAGAACAGTTATTTAATAGATACGCCGCAACCTCATTATTCATTTTTACATCTGTTGCTTTTCGTTTCAATTGTTTCAAACATTTAGGTAGAATATGATTAATAATAATATGGATTCTTTCGGTTATTGTATATTCGGGCACATTGATAATATATAATCTATCTTTTAACGCAGCGTTCTGAGGAAAATGATTCATTGAATAAATAAACCACAATTGAGACAGATCAATTTTGATTTCGTTTATATAATTATCCTTATATTCATGATTTTGTTCAAAATCAGTAATGTGTAGTAACATTGATATAATTTCTGATTTATCACTGATTTTATCAAATTCATCAAAGAATAATATTCCATTTTTACATTTCATTCTAGTTAAACATTTAACAATTTCACCGGGTTGAGAACCAACATAAGTGTATTCGTGTCCTGAAATAAAACTGGGAGAATGAACACTTCCAAAAGAAATTTGTTCAAACGGTAATTTAAGTATTCTTGCGAGTGCTCTTACAATACTGGTTTTTCCACAACCAGGTTTTCCAATAAAACCCAAAGAACACCCTTTCATACTTGGATTTGTTAATTTAGCATTCAAAAAGAGCAATAATTGCTCTTTTACTTTATGCATACCATACAATTCCTTATTTAATTCTTTATAAATTTTGTTAATATACAATGCTATATTTTTAGATTTTGTGATTTTACAAGTTTTATCAAATGGTAATTTTAAAGACCATTCTATCCATGATTTCAATTTAGAATATTCATCATCTCTAGGTGTTAGTTCTTGCAATTCCTTGTATTTGTTATAAATAATTTCTTTATTTATTGAAGTTGTTGGTAGTTTCATAATTCTATTTTCAGTAGAAACAGACTTTTTAATTTTTAATAGTTTTTTATGTTTTTCATCCTTTGTATACATATCGTGTAATTTTTGAATATGATACTTAAGATCTATTTTTTCCTGAGAAATTTCATACATACTTGCATACAATTCAAACAATTCTACCAATTTAGTTTTATTTTCCATAGATATATTACTGTTAACCAACGAAATTATACTAGGTTCTTGTTTAACTAATTCATCACGAACTTTAATATAATTAGTATATGTTTTCTTATCAGCCTTTTTAATATCTTCTAACATTGTATTCATTTCGTAATCATCATCATCATAATTATCTTCCTCTTGTATATCAATATCTTCATCTTCGTCTTCATCCACATCGCGATTATTTATTTTGGTTTCCTTTATTTTTTTAATATCATCTTGCATTTTCTTTATTATTTTCATTAATTCCTCAGTCTTCTTTTCAGCCTCTTCAGACTTTGAATTTTTATTGCAATTGTGCGAACGAGTTTTAGGCATCTTTTATTTAATAATTAATTAAAATAAATTAATTATCAATTTTATATATTTGTCAATCTTTTCATGCTTTTATTTTTTTTTATTTTATTCATAATATATTTAGGAATCTTATCCCATAAAGAGATGGAAACCATATATCTACTCTCATCGTAAAACTCCTTTCTTCTAATAACTACTCCCTTTCTTAAAATATCGGTTGGTTTCGGTGTATATTTACAATATTTTTTTGCAATTGCTATTACAGTATCATGAACTTTTTTAGTGTGTAACATCCATTCTATATTTTCAAGTAAAGTTGTAATATCTTGTTGAACTCTTGATTTATTAATCATCTCAATACACTTGTCATTATACTGATTATGATTAAATATATTATAATAAATTTTCTTATACAACTTACACGCATAATTGATATAAATAGTTTGTAATTGTTCACAAAAACCAAATAAATATCTATCAATTTTATACACATTTTTTTCGGGATCAATTAGAAAAAAGAAATGATAATTATCATTTTGATGTTGAGGTGTATAAATTATATTTTTTCGCTTTTTTAGGAATAATGTCAGCCATTTCTTAACAGGAAACATACAAATCGAATAATTACATATATTATCATAATTAATTAGATTATATCCACTCGTAGTTGATAATAGTAATTGTTTCATAGTAGAAATACATTGAGATGACAATTCATAATTTTCAAACCCTTTAACAAAGCACAAACGGCTTTCAAACGGATACAAATGTTTGTATATATAATTACTCGACGTTGCTTCCATATTTTTTATTTCTTCTTCTTTGTTTATTTCTTTGTTTATTTCTTTGTTTACAATATTTATATATTCATTTATACTCTTACAAGAGGTTATGTTATCCAATCGTTTCATTCTGTTATCTTCCATTTTCTACTAAGCAAATAATAAATTTTATATTCAATTTTATTATTTTAAAAATTTATTAAGAATAAATGAGCAAGCAACCAAAACATATTATATGCACTTCATTCAGTTTTATAAAAAAAAATTTATCTAAACTCATTAAACAACATTCTATTTATGAACATATTAATAATTTGGATAATAAAGAACCACAATTCATATATTTATTATGTGATGTAGATTATAATTTGGCAAAAATACAAAATATAAATCCACACGGTTTCATATGTATATATACGAATAGAAATGAAATTGAATGTAATCATATGATACTTACAAAAAATAGTTTATTACACACATTCTGGATAAAAATTTGTATTCAATTATTATGCCAATTTACAGATCAATCTAAAATAATTGTTCTGAACCCGAAAGCACCGGTAAAACTATTAACGGAAAATTTTGGATTTAAAAATGAATCCAATAGGTTGGTTAAATACCCGAAAGCAATTACAAACCATATTGAAGATTATAGAAAATATATATTTCAAAAAGGAACAACCTGTTTTTCTTCTGGAACATTTAGTAAAACGAGTATACTATTTTTACAAAATATACTTTATAATTATTATATTAACAATAATGGTAAAATAGTTCAAAATGAATTTGCAGGATTATTATATTTAAGTAATCATCATTCTAAACAATCTTATATTGTTGATGTTGATTTTATGAATATGACAAGGGGTAAAAAGGATGATGTAGATTATCCCAACGGATTATTTAATTATCATATTCACCCTATTAATGCTTATTTAATACACAATACTAGAAAAGGGTGGCCGTCAAATTCTGATTATTTAGTATTTTTACAAAATTTTATATATCCACCTATGGGACAACCAAAAACTTATTTTACGTGTGTTTCTGCTGTTGAAGGAATGTATGTAATTACGTTATCACCACAATTTGTAAAAGATGTTAAAGAAAGCGACAATATAAAAGAATTATATAGACATTATAAATCTATAATTGAAAAAAAATACAATATATCCAAAACGGATACAACTAAAAATTTGCGTTTTCAAAATATACAAATGTATAGAGATTATACTAAGCATATTAACAGTGTTGAAAATGGATGTTTTAAATTATATTATTCTCCTTGGAAATCGTTATCTTCGTTTACCTTTAAATTTTTCTTTCCTTCAACGGTTGGTGGAAAATGCATATTATAATTGTTATGTTTTTTGTATTTTCTTGTATATACGATTTTTAATAATAATAATAGTACAGACCAAATGAATGCAATACTACACCCACTTAAAATAGGCAAACTTTGTTTTACTAATCCTTCATACCATAATCCAAGAGCAAATACTATATTACAAGAGTTCGCAGCAATATTTATAGTAATAAATAAATAACTTATATTATATACCTGTTTAGTATTTACAATTTTAATCAATTGTGGAACAAATAATATACTAAATAAACATGATGCAATATAACCAAATATAATGTACATAATGTTTTTAATTATAAATTAATTTAATTATAAATTAATTTATATAAAATGTCCTCAAATTTGTTTTTTTTAGAGAAAAAAAATAATATAAACCACTATCCATGTGGTATTTTAGATATGATAAGCAGTTTTAGACAAAATGAATATAATGTAGTTGTATTAAGTTCTTCAAATGTATTAGCAGCGGTATATAACAAACATGCAAGCAATTTTAGAGATTCTGGATATATTGTTAGAGATTATATAACAAATTTAAGAAATTTTCGCCCACTTTCCAACAGAAAATATTTAATTAAAGCAAACACTACCGTTCAACAAACTAATGTATTTTTAAATCGTTCCAATTTTAGAGCAATTTATATAAACTAATATATATTAATACACTACACGATACGCAACAAATCCATTTCTTCTAATAATTTTTATCAATTGATTTTTTGTATATCCATAATACTTGGCAATAGGATCTGTTGTTAGAAGTTTGGGAAATTTATGTATATCACCTCCACATTTTTTAATAATGGGTTCAGGATTTTCTACCAAAATATGTTTAGGAACTAGAGAATGATTTATTTTATCAAACGGAGTAATTTCCTTTTCATTAAAAAGTTCAATTCTTCTATCAAACTTTTTACTATTGGCTATTTTCTTAGCAGAAGCTGTGATATTATTTTGATATACAATAATAATATGATTATATTTTTTAGATATAGTAATAATATCTCTTATAAAGTCAACGTTAAATGGTTTGCTTGTATCTCCAAATTTTACCATATTAATAAAAAATAGGGCGCATTTCTGATTATTTTTTTTAAATATAAAATATTCGTAAAAACCAACTTCTATGGGGCATTCTTCATTTTCTAGTAATGAATATCCTCTGTGTTCTAACATTCTAAGACAAGCGTTTTTAAGTGGTTGTGAAATCATATTTTTATTTGTTACTTTTACACAAATACAAAATATAAAAAATCAATTAAAATAAATTGATTTTCTAACTAAAAATGTATAAAATTAATAAAATGAAAAGTAGTGAAATGAATAATGAAATGAATAATGAAACGAGTATTGTATTAAAACTTAAAAATTTTAAAAGTTGGATTGCAAAAACCATAGTAATCAAAAAGGGTATTACTTTATTTTCTGGTAAATCTGGTATTGGTAAGACAAGTATTTTTGATGCATTGTTATTTGTCTTATTTGGAAAAGGTAAAAATTGTGCACATAATAATGCTAATTCTTACAGCGTCGAATTTATTGACAAACAAAATAATGTAATCATTAAACGCACAACTCAAAAATCAGTAAAACTTGAATATAAAATGAAAACATACGAAGATGATGTTGCACAGAGTATTATTTATTATATTTATTCAAAAAGTAAATTAGTTATGTATTTAAAACAGGGTGGTATTAAATCTTTTGTTAATCTAGGACATGCTGAAAAATTTAAATATTTAGAAAAACTTAGTATGGACAATGTAAATATTGACGACATACAAAAAAGAACTGCTGATCTAGTTAAAGAACGGTATAATAAATTAAAAGATATAGATAGCACAATTCAAAATTTAAATAAAAACATAGAAGTTATTAAAGAAGTCAAATTTATGAATGAAACAGATCCTAGTAAAATTCGTAAATTGTTTGAATTGAATCGCGGTGGGTATGAAAAAAATAAAAAAGATGTAAAAAAATTGCATATTCAGTATCACATAGTACAGGAACAAAATGAAAATGTAAATATACTAAATAATAGCATGAATATATCATCAGCAAATATAAAGAATATAACACTCAAAATGAACGCCATAAATACTGACTTGCCAATAGAAGAATGGAAAACTAAATATAATACTTTAGAACAGACGCAAAAAGATTTTATACTTAATAAAGAAAAAATACAAAAACGTGTTATATTACAATCAAAAATCACCACACAAAAAAATAATTTACAAAGTGTTAGAGACCAAATTAAACATACCAAAGAACAGATTGGTAAATATAAAACAGTTGAATTCTACGAAAGTGCAATTCAAAAAAATAATAACCTAAAATACAAACTGCAAGAATATAAAAATTATACAGAAGAACAAACAAAAATTAAGAATAATTTAACACGATTTTCAGTCACTCGGAAAGAGATTGATGAATTGCAATCCAAACAAGACAAACTAAACACGAAAATTCAAAAGAAAATACAATTACAAAAATTAGAACAAAAAAAATTAAAATGCCCAGAATGTAATATTAATTTATGTCTAAAAAATGGTTCTCTTACTGTTTGCAATACTGATTGTAGAGAATCAAAACTCGACCTATCAAAATTGCAAACCCAATATCGAGATATATCAAACCAATTGCGTAATAAAAAGAGATTGTATGAGAATAAAAAGAGTCTTGAAAATCAATTAAGTAATGTAACAAAAAAGATTGAGAAAATGAATATTGATACTACACTTACACAAACTCAAGGTGATATAGACAACATTATTATCAAGAATACAAAATCGTTGAAAGAATTGCATAGACTAAAAAATACTTTGAGTATGCATAAACAAACTAAAAGTAATTTGAAAAAATCTATTCAGCAAAACGAAAATATACTTCAATCATTTACGATCAAATCATATGAAAAATATGATGAACAGAAAACTAATTTTGAAATGAAAGAATTACAACAACGTATTCAAAATTATAACCATCAATATACTCTGAAAACAGAGTATAAAAAGCAATACAATAAATTACTTGATAACATGAATCAATATAAAAAGGATATTCAATTTGCTAAAGAGAAAATTGAACAAATTTTTCCAGAGGCGAAAGATTATATCAAGTTAAAAGAGAAATTATTGTCTATCATTAAAGAAAAAAATAATTCCATCACTCATTATCAAGATGTAATAATTCCTGAACATAATGAATGGATATTATACGATACTAGAATAACAAAACAAAGAAAAACTGAAAAACAGATTGGAGAATTGAAGGACGAAAGATATTTGTTACAAAAAGAATATGAAGGAACCTTATATTTTAAAAAAATGATTAAATATACCGAATCTACTGTATTAATGAATTTTATATACAAGTTAAACAGTAATATTAAACCATATCTTGAAGCCTTATTTCCAGAAGATGAAATGAATATTGTAGTAAGTAGTTTCAATGATAAAAAGAATAAAGGTAAGAAACCACAAATTATTCTGAATATTAATTATAAAAATATGAACGATGTTAATTTTAATAATTTAAGCGGGGGCGAAAAACAGAGAGTTAGTCTTGCATTCACTCTCGCCTTTGCTAAAATATTTAACTCTCCATTTTTATTATTGGATGAATGCACTTCTAATTTAGATGAACAAATGACTACAACTGCTATAGATACCATTAAAAAATACTGTGAAATTCCATATATCGTTGTAATTGAGCACCAAGTAATTTCAGGTATTTTTGACCATGTTGAAAAATTTGAATAAGTTATCGTCTTATTTTTTTAATTGTTAAGGCATTTTCCTCCCTAACATTTCCTCTCATAGCATTTTCAATAGCTCTATATGCAGATTCACTATTTTGAATACCTAAACTATTTAATACATTCATACAATCATTTCGTTTATCTGCCTTTTTTTTAATTTTTCTTCTAGCTTTTGTTTCTTGATAAAAAGCTAGATTCTTATATTTGACACCGGGCTGTTCGTTCTGTTCTAAAAATTCTAAAATCTGTTTTTCAACAGTTTTTCTTCTAGAGTTAAGACCTTTTACCCTTAATTTTAATGTTTTGATTTCTTTATCAATTCCATTTATTTCATCTATTAATGATTTTATAAAAGATTTAGATTGCTCATTCATTTTTTATAAATTAATTTATAATTATAAATTAATTTATTTTATATTAAATAAATGAAAATACACAATTGGAATTTATTACATTATGATTTAAGACCCATGTTATATTTCAAACCAGAATTGAAATTTTTAAACACTCTATTAGATAGTAATCGTCAACTTATTGTTGAAATCTCTGGAACAGGTATATATGACGGGCTACATTATATGATTGTAGAAGAAAGTAATAATTATACTAATAATACATGTTTACCAATCAAATATTTTGTAGGTATATTAAATAATGTTAAATGGACTGATTACCCCAAACAAAATGGAACAGTTACCGTAAAAAAGGTATTGAATTCTTATTAAAATCTTATTGAATTCGTATTAAAATCATTAAATTAAATTTAAGAATAAATTTAATTACATATAAATGG
>MDTB01142117.1_pt1 | contig 13855 bp, 16 predicted proteins | sample 811161 | NCBI WGS metagenome assembly MDTB01 (sample SAMN05326650, study PRJNA326480) | marine metagenome | isolation source: seawater | place: Mediterranean Sea | collected 2009
GAGATTTAAATGAGCCAAGGAAACAGATTTGTTGATAAGTGTCTAGCCACAAAGGCTATATTAGAACCATGGCCTCACCAGATACTGCACGACACATTCGATAGAGACTCTTTCACAAAACTGACAGACGCAAGTTTGACAAAACTATCACACATAAAGACAGATAAGTTAATACACATACACCCTAAAGATTACAAAGACTACGGCGTAGATTTTTACGATGAGACTGTTGACATATGCAAAAACATATTTGCCAACCTAAAAGAGTTGCACGAGATGTATCCAGCATATAGGAAGTATCCAAAGTTAGGTATCAATGCACACATCAGTATCACACCGCCATTGCCTTATAAGTTCTACATACACCAAGAAGGTTTAGAAAAAACATGGAGTTCGGTCACATACATCTCTCCAAAACAAAACGTGGGTACAAAGATGTACACACAGCAAAACGAAAACGCCTTTGTAAAAGAAGCGGAATGGAAACCTAACTCGACTTTTATCTTCTGTGGTACTCAGAACAAGACCTGGCACAGTTATGAAAGCAATCAAAACACAAATCGTGTTACTTTTAATCTTTTTGTAATGAAACACAGAGAAAACAAGTGTTTCTATAGCGAATGATATAACTCTAAATCTTCTTTATAAAATTCTTCCCACATCGATAGAGTTGAAGTAGACAATACTCCAGTCACAGGTGGTGTGTATACCATGATTTTTTGTTCACTCATTGTGACATCAAAATTTTTTATTTCTAATTGTTTGCCAATATAATCAACGACTTTGCCCCAATCCCTGTCATATCTAAATAATTTTACATCATCATTTACAAATTTATGTTGTGGTAACATATGATTAGCGTATTTTTCATGATCTATATCCATCAACGTTGAACGAAGCCAATTGTCCATACCAGTCCAATTCGTTCTTCTACCTTGCCACACAAACTCACTCGCAGTCCTACGCCAGGGGTGCCTGATTAATGCAAAAGAATTCAACTTCTTTAGATCAAAAAACTTATTTGTGTACTCTATTGTCATGTGTTGTGGAGGGACATTGCCACACTGCCTCAATGGTGCTTTACGCCAGAATGAAACCAACCCATCATGGTACTCAACTGCCTTTGTGATAGAGGTGCCACCTGTCTTGGGAACATGTATGTGTAGTAATTCTTTGTCATGATGTCTATATAGAGGCATCAAATGTATCCTTTGCTATCTTCAACATGTCATAATTTGGACGAAACTTCTGCTGTCCTGCCGCATGTCCAAAGTAACACTGCGTTCCGTTTTTCTTATTATAACGCCAGTCCATCTGATCAATCTCTACCTGAGACTCTAGCATAGCGTATATCAACTGTTCATTGTCGTCGCCTTTTATTTGCTTGTAATCTAGGAAAGTCTTCATTGCATCTACACAGTGTTTGTTCAACATGAATACCCCTGCATTGAATCTGTTCTGCCTTAACACTTCTGGAGCAAATTTTTCTAGGCATGTACCTTTTGCTCTCTCCTCATGGTACTTCACTGTATTTTTCCTTGCTATCCTGTCGAACACAGGTTTGAATGTGGTGGTAGACGGATACTGTTCGAATACGTTAGGTGCCGTTGGCCATACAATTACGTCGGTGTCGAGATAAAGTATGTTATCATATTGCTCCCACCATGTGTCGTTGAAGAAAAGGTCAAAACGCTCAAAGGTTGGGTGTATCCAATTGATTACTGGTTCCGTCATCAACTTATAGTCTGCACCTATTCTTTTAGCATACTGTTCAACGGATATTGTACTATACTTGTAAAGTTCTTCATTTACCCCTATCTGATTATAGGTAGGGTCGTCATACTTGTCTACTGAAACAAAAAACTGCACTACTAAATTATTATTCATTTGTAAAAATATAATTAAACTCTTCCTCGTTACGTTTATGTTGTGATTGCAATTTTAATCCGAGATCCTTTAACTTTTGCACCATGTTAATATGCTCATTATCTATTTCTACGAGAACACTTTTACATTTTTGTATTGTAGCGAATGAACCCTTCAACACCCTGTCTTCGAATCCGTCGACATCGATTTTGATATAGTCTGGTTGAGGCAGTATACCTTTACCAACTAAAAAGTCCATGTGCATCTCTGTGCATCCATGATAGTAGTCGCCACGTTGTCCCACCTTGTTGTCTGCGACTCCCTCATGCATGTTCTTGACATTCATCGTGCTCAAGGAAATTTGATTACTCAACGCAACGCAGTAGGCCTGGCATTTTTCAAGTTTGTTCAAATTAATGCTATCCAATAAATTTTTATAACTTGCAGAGTGTGGTTCAAAAGCAAACACAGTGTTTTCCTTCATTACAGCACTGTACAGTGTGTATATGCCTATGTTGGCACCAACATCAAAAAACACACTGTCTTGTCCAAATTGATTGATCCATTTTATTGTTTCCGGCTCCTTTGACAGCAATCTGTCCATTCTATTTTTGATGTAGGTTTTGTGTCCTTTCACGTTTGCAAATTTTATTGTTTTATCTTTTATAGGAAAACTAAAACTGTCCGTGTCGTAACTTTTTAACTTTGGCATTACAATAATCCTTTGTCCATTAGTATTTCAACGGCTGTTCCATTTTCAAATTCCTCAGGTGTGAATTGTTGGTAGGCCAAACTGTATAACCATGGTTCGGGGCCACCATAATAAGGATTTTCAATATCTGACAGTTCAACATTACCTACGTCAACAGCAAAACTTTTGTTATCGCAGAACACAGGAATGCCTTCGCATATGGCTTCTACGGCCGCGATAGAACAACTGGTGACCACACACCATGCCTCTTTCAAATCCTCGGATAGGGGCACAGTGGCTTCACTTGGCCCTGATGTACCCCTGCCCCTAGGCTTGTGTCGAAGTCTGATTGGTCTGTCTGTGTATCTCTTGATCTGTTCAATTGTTTCATTGGTCCAATTTGGTCTATCTAAATAACCATGTATCCCTGCCGAACTTGGACAAACTAGAATGTGTTTGCCTGAAAAATTTGGCGCTTTGATCTTAATGCCAAACTTTTCAAATCTATCAGCCTTGCAGTCCTTGATATATGGGACATGTATGCCATTCCTGGATATGCGCCAATAATGATTGTCGGGTTTTAAATTATTATTATCGAACCTACCAAAGTATGGTGTGTCCGTAAACCAGTAAGGATGATTCCTGGATTCCAATTTTTTCACCATCTCACGATTGTTGCCAACGAAACCCCAAAACAAAGCGTTCGGCAAAGGATCCTTTGCCTTGATGTTATCTAAAGTTTGATACTGATCTGGCCAGGACTTCATCACACCTTTGATTACCTCCCATGCTTTACTTTTTAAGTTATTAAATGGTGCGTAAATTGTTAGCATCTATAAATTCCTTTAATTGATTTGCCCACTGCACGTGTCCTTCCGTAGACGGGTGTGGATCTGCTGTACTTACTATTAAGTTTTGATCTGTAATAAATTCCAAATGACTTATTGAGGGTTTGAAAAATCTCTTCATGTCTATTGAATTTTTAATAATTTCAAAGTCCTTTGAATTACTATCAAATGAATTAGGTAGTGCATTGTACATTACGTATGGAATACGTTTCCTTTCGAAATAATTTTGTAGGTCAAACACGTTATCCAAAAAATGCATAATAGCATTATTTTCAAGATCCCAACCAATGTTGCCTTTAATGAAACTTACGTTGTCTAATGTTTTCCAAGTTCTCCAAGTTAGATCAGTACCAGGCATTCTGCCTTTTTTCCAGCCGTCATTTGTAACGTAGTCATTACGATATGAACTAGACCAGCCTATCACGGCAAAAGTATCTTTTGTGCCAAAGTTTTCAAAATAAGTTTTGGTAGAGAAACTAATTCTAGTGTTTCCTCTACCGCCCATAGCCAGGTTTTCAAGTTCTAATCCATATAAATCTGCAAGATGTTTGGTCACAAATGTGTTTACACCATCCTTTGGTCTTGGAGTAAGAAAACTACATCCGTTTGAAAACATTTTTGACATACAGTAATATACTACAGTATAATTATTGTAAATGCAAACAGTTCAAAATATAAATGATATCAAGTACTTTACGGAGAAGTTTGAAGTAATTGACCAAAGTTATCAATTCACGATTGACTGGGATCTTTACAACATCAAATATACCTACTCGAGTTTACCAACTTTTGTTGCAGATTTCTCTAACTGTAGTGTCAACTCCCTACCGTGTTTAGTTACGGAAGATAGGAAAATAATTACTAATCACGTATGGTCATTGATATCAAAATACAGAGACAAACCACACAAGGTGCATGACATATTCACTGAATGGGGAGACAAAGTTGATATAGCAATGCCACCAATTAAACAACAATTTAATGGTTCCTGGAAATACGTATGGTTGCCTGTAGACGAATATAGTGCGGAAAATCCGTGGCACATCTGGATTGACATAGTTTCAAAGTTTAGACTAATTGAAAAACGTTGGAGTACAAATTTTGAGAAATATATATTTGTTCTTTCTAACCCAAGCAAATATTTTGATAGAGTTTGTAAAGAATTTTTTCCTGATTTGAACTACATCGTGATTCCAAAAGACGAAACTTGGCGGTTCAGTCATCTAATTGTGCCGTCCCTGAGCAATTATCAAGACGGTATACTTACACCACATATGCCACCGTGGATTAGACATCTAGGTAATCTTGTTAAAAATAAAAATACAAAACCAAGGCGTAAAATTATTATTACAAGAGAGAATGCACAGAATAGAAATATACAGAACAAAGAGCAGATAGTAATGGCACTTAAAGGTTGGGAGACAGTTGACCTAGACAAATTATCTATCAAAGATCAAGTTCAAACATTTGCTGAAGCAACACACATAGTATCACCACACGGTGCAGGTCTTACGAACCTTTTGTGGTGTGAAGAAGGTACTAAGGTTTTTGAACTGACCCACAAAGCATTCTTTGGAAAGAAAGTTTATCCGGTATTATCTAAACATCTAGGACTAAAACATACAGTTGTGTTGTGTGATACTGTGCCAATCAAAGGCAAAAAGCCTAAAAACAAAAAATCAAAAGATATGGTAGATCTAAAATTGAATGTGCCACAACTTATAAAATTACTCGATTAAACCAGACAGGTCAGGCTTGACTTCGGGATACATTTTTTTCAATTTATCCCAAATCTTTACTTGCCTTTTGTGCTTCTTTCCGCCAGCACAATGTAGGAAGTACACATTGTCATAATCATAGCGTTCGCCGTTGTTTTTGTGATTGAATTTCCTATCCATGTCTAAAAGTGGCACCTCACTGTCAACGATACAAGAATTTAAAAACATACCATCATCAATCCTGTCATCGGTAATGTCTTTGTATTTCCCTACCCAAGGCAACATAAATTTTGTGCTCTCCTTGTTCAATATCATGACGCCAGGCTGTACAAATCTACTTGCTATCTGTTCGCCTGTGTATTTGTAAGCCAGAGGATTTACACGTTGGTTGTACTTGGCACCATCTGATCCTGCATTCCTAAACTTGGGATAGTATGCTGTTTTCAATTTAGTATCTATGTCTGGATACTTTTCAAATATGTTTGGTGCGTGTGGTAATGCTATGACATCGCTGTCCACGTACATGATTTGATCATAATTGTCCCACCAACTTCTATCAGTCCACAGATCAAATCTTTCCCAAGTTGGGTGTTTGAATCCCAACTTTGGCTCTGTGATCCTCATATAATCAAGATCAAACTTTTCGCAGTACAGTTTGAAACTGTGTCTGCTGTATTCTTCCATTGGACTCGGTTTGAGATTATTGAAACCCGGTTGCGAATATTTCCTGATGTCTATATAATATTGGATAACCAAGTTTCTCATCGATAACTATTTACGCTTATGTTTTATTGTGTCCGTACAGAAAGAGCCAACACTGAAAAATACATCGAGTCAATAGCCAGAGGATCAGCAGGCAAGATTGTTAATTACCAAGACGCAATGAACGACGATTGCAAAAAAGTTGCATTCATGGGAGTTCTACGAGGCACAAACATTGTGTACCACTGGGCGAAAGAAAATAAAAAAGATTTCTATTACATAGACAGACCTTATTGGGGAGAGAGCAGGGGCACACCTTATTGGATGAGATGTGTCAAGAACGAACATGTAAAGACTAAACACGAACAAAGACCTGATGACAGATACAAAAAATACTACAAAGGTGACACTATCAAACCTTATCACAAAAACGGAAAATATGTTTTGGTTGTCCCGCCTAGCCACAGCATGGCACTTCATTTCAATGCCCCCAACTGGTTAGAACAAACCATGTCAACACTAAAATCAAACACAGACAGGGAAATAATTGTAAGGGAAAAACCCTATAACCCAAAAAGTTACCTAGACGAGCAAGGCAGGATGTTGCCAGGTCCTAGTGAGAATAAACAACCTGAGAAACCTTTTGAATGGGATCAGGTACACGCTGTGGTGACATTCAACAGTTCGATAACCATAAAGGCTCTACACAACGGTGTTCCCTGCTTCAGCAATTTTGAAAACCCTTGTGGCGAAATTTGTGAATCGGATTTCACTAAAATAGAGACTCCAATGTATGCTGACAGAGAACCTGTGTTCCACAGCCTGGCCTATGGTCAGTTCACACAGGAGGAGTTTCGTAACGGATGGGCGTTAAGTATACTAGATGGACGTTGAGATATTCAGAAGGACAGTAAAAGATCGTAGGCGTGGGGCCAGTTATGAACTACTGCAACACATGGCAGAGGGAATAAGGGCCTGTGGTGATAATCCTGTTATGGTCAATGAACACAAGACCGGAGAATGGACAGATGGCGAAATGGAGCCAACAGCAAAGATAGGTTGCATGTTTGGTTATGGCGGTACGAACCAGATGCATCACACCAAGGGACGTAGGAGAGACCTTGTTGAACGTGCCAAGAAAAAAGGCATACACATAATAACATTTGATGGAGGTATACTGTCCAGTTTTGGTAACACGATAACACATCCTAAACATCACTGGCGTGTGAGTTTGTATTCACCAATGAACAACGGCGACTTCCTTAGTGATAATTCTCCACCGGACAGATGGGAGATGATGAAGAAACTTTGGAATGTGAAATACGAGCCATGGAGAAAATCCAATCAAGACGATCCTATACTTTTTGTGTTACAACCAAAAGACAACTGGAGCATGAATGAACTAGACCCTATCAAGTGGTTCAAGGACGTGTATGACAAAATCAGACCAATCACGGAAAGACCGTTTTTGATACGTCCACATCCAAATCACATGGCACACATTGAAGAACGGATGAACGAATTTCCAGAGGACTGTAAAGTCATAATAGGACAAAAGTTTTTCAGTGGTGATGAAAAGAAATATTATAGATTCAATTTCCAAGAGGCCATTGGAAACTGCCACGCAGTTGTCACCCACAACAGCACTGCAAGTATTGACAGTTGTGTGAGAGGCATACCTACTTTTGTTACGTCCGACTTGGCCATATGTTGGGACGTGGCGAACAAAGACCTAAACAACATAGAGACACCAGAGTACCCAGACAGAGATCAATGGGTGCGTGACATAGGCTACAAACAATGGACAGAAGAAGAAATACGTAATGGCACAGTGTTCAAAAGATTCAAAGAGAAGTTAGGTTACTAATGTGTGGCATATACGGTATCACGGAAAATAATCCCAAACTAATACAAGACTACATCACAACCTGTAGCCACAGGGGACCTGATGGATCCAAAGTTTGGACTTCGCCAGACAACAATCTTACACTAGGACACAACCTTTTATCAATAATGGGACACCCAGAAAATTCAATACAGCCATGGAAGACACCCGCAGGCAACTACCTTATCTACAATGGCGAGATATTCAATTACTATGAACTGAAGGACAAGTACAAGGATAAAGGGTTCGTGGGTGACACTGGTTGCGACACAGAACTTCTTGCTTGGGGTCTTGACACATTTGGACTAGACTTCACTGACGAGATAGATTCAATGCACGGCTTTGCATACTACAAAATTCAAAGCAACGAACTGTGGTTGTCTAGAGACCACGCAGGTATAAAACCATTGTACTATGCTGAGATCAATCAAGGACTTATCTTTGGTAGCGAGATCAAAGGAATGCTTGACCACGTGCCAGGATCACGTAACGTAGATCCATTAGCGTTCAGTTGTATGGCACACGTTGGCATAAACGTGACCGAAAATACATTCTTCACAAATATAAAAAAACTACTAAGCGGTGAGACAATAGTGTATGACGTTGCAAACAAAAAAATAAAAAACAAAAAAAGAAATCTGATTGTTGCAACTAACAATCATCGATTCGATGCTGAAGAATTTCGACACGTAACAAGGGAAAGTGTTAAGATGTGTAGCATAGGCAGAAGGAAGATTGGAATATTCCTAAGTGGTGGATTAGACAGCGGCATGGTTGCATATGAATACAGCAGACTGCACGATACCACAAACACCTACACAAATAAGATGGAACCTAACGTGATATGGCGTGAGGATGATCACAACGACGATCATTCGAAAGCATTACTGTTGTCGCAACAGTTCAAATTCAATCACAAGGTGGTAACAATGACCCCACAACTGACAACTGAATGTTGGGAAAAAAGCATTTATTTCATGGAGCAACCTGTTTACAACCCATCCATGGCTATGTACTATTACACAAATAAATTTTTATCTGATGACGGAATTGTGGTCACACTAGCGGGAGACATGGGCGACGAAGTGCTGGGTGGATATCCAAAGTACTGGAAACTGAGAAATCAAAATGTCACTAACTGGAATCAGTTGGTCGAACACTGGATGAACAGAATCAAAAGGCCAATAATGGTCTCGCATCACCCAATTAGCAGAGGCGACCTAACAAATTATCTTATAAAACACTTACCAAGAGAACTTTACAACGACGCTGATCCAGTGAATTCTTATATGTCATTAGACTGTGTGACACAGGTGCCGGAGGAGTTCTTCATACGTAATGACACATATGGCATGGCATTCAGTATGGAAGGACGTTTTCCATTAGCAACTAAAAAATTTATGAAGTACGCTCTAAGCATACCGTCCTGGGAAAAAATTGGAAACAATAAATCAGACACAAAACTATTGAGCAAGAAAGCATACAGAGATATATTTCCAAACGAGATCGTTACAAAACACAAGACCGGATGGACAGCACCTGTCAAAGGATGGATACAAAACGAACAGGTAACGAAAGAGTTTTATCAAAAACAAATCAATAGGAAAGATTGTTTGCAGGATGTTGTTCTGCGAAATAATGAGACACAGAAGTCTGCCATACCCGCGTGGATCATGCGTGACTGGGCAAATAAATTCAAGATGACTTTTGAACGTAAATAGGAGTACCATGAAAATCAAAGTGATCACATCATACAAACCTGGATCTTGGGAACAATATGCCAAGAAAGGCATAGAATCAATGGCCCAACAATTTCCAAAAGAAATAGATATAGTTGTTTATGGTGAAGAACCTAAACCTCAATGTGATGAGGAAAGGATACAATGGGTGGACCTAAACAGTGCTGAACCTGAATTATTCAAGTTCAAAAACAAACACAAAGATGATCCGGTAGCCAACGGAGAACTACAGGAAATAGAAGGCGGTGTGAGACGGCCCGCCGAACTGCAAGTGAAAGGTGGCAAGGACAAGAACAAAGGTTCCTATCTATGGGCCGCAGTGCGTTTCTCAAACAAAGTTTTCTGTGTGGTAAATGGTGTACGCAATTCCAAGGATTATGATTACGTGGTGTGGATTGATGCAGATACATTCACTTTCAGACCCGTACCTATGGATTTCTTTGAAAAGTTACTGCCAACAAGTACCATGGTGACTTACCTAGGCAGAGAGAATCCAAAACTAAACGACGGTGGCAAATATCCAGAGTGTGGCTTTGTTGGCTATAATATGAAACATCCTGAGATTCAGAACTTTGTAGACGAGTGGGAACAACTGTACGTGACGGATGAGGTATTCAAACTATTAGAATGGCACGACAGTTATGTGTTCTGGCATCTTACGAAAAAATACAGACAAGAAAAAAATGTAACTGTGAACGACATAGGATATTGGATAGGTGTTAAGGGACACCACGTGTTTGTAAACAGTGAACTAGGCCTGTACATGGATCACATGAAAGGCAAACGGAAGAAACATGGCACCAGCGGACGTAATGATCTACGTGCTAATCCAAACGCACCAGCAGATATTTTCAGCGTGGACTATTGGAAGAAAGTGCCGCCCTCTGTATGAAGATAGAAGTTTGGACGGAGTTTGGTCCTCTCAACAGTAAAATAATATTCAAAGCGTTTATTAAAAGTCTCGAGAACGCAGGTGAAACAGTAGCGATCAATAAATCAGTAAACGCTGACGTGGCAGTCATATGGAGCGTCTTATGGAGAGGACGTATGCAAGGCTACCAACGGATATGGAACGAGTTCAGGTCCAAGGGCAAACCAGTGGTGGTTCTAGAGGTAGGCGGCCTACGTAGGAACAAAAGTTTCAAGGTGGGAATAAATGGTATAAATCGAAATGCCGATTTTGCCAATCAAGAGTTCGACAACAAACGTTGGCCTTTGTTCGAACACGAACTAAGACCATGGAACCCAACAGGTGACATCATAGTGATATGCGGACAACATGACAGTTCAGAACAGTGGAAAGGACTTCCAAAGATGTCGCTTTGGATAGAACAACAGATACGTGAAATAAGGAAATACACCACTAGACCAATACTTGTAAGACCACATCCTAGGAATGTTATACAATTCAAAGAATCAGATTTTGATAACGTTAAAGTAAGATTACCAAAAAGAGATTTTAGGACTTATGACGATACAGACTTCAAAGCCACATTGGAGAGAACCTGGGCAGTAGTGAATCATTCAAGTAATCCGGCCATGGAAGCAGTGATCAGGGGAATACCTGTTTTTGTTTCTGAATCTAGTTTGTGCCACGATGTGGGAAACATAAAACTGGCCGACATAAACACACCTGCAATGCCAAATAGACATACATGGGCACACAAACTTGCCTACACTGAATGGTTTGAAGACGAGATAGAACAAGGTCTACCATGGACAAGAATCAAAAAACGACTCGAGGAGAAATATCTAAGATGAAGAAAATAAACACACTGCGAAGAGCAGAAGTACAACCGATCGAATTCAAAAAATACGAAGGTGAGGATGTTTGTGTAAGCACCGTGATAAGGAAAGGGCAACGTATACAAGACTGGCAGTTCTATCCGGACAAGGTGAAAAACGAACCCAGTGGCAATGCATACGTAATTGGAAATGGACCTTCACGGAAAGGGTTTGATTTGAATCGCCTGAAAGAGACCGGACAGACTTATGGTTGTAATGCACTGTATAGAGATTTCATACCGGATTTCATATTCAGCGTTGATGCACGGATGACATCTCAAATGATAATGGACGACGTTTGCAAGAAAACGATACACTACGCACCGGCCTTAGAAGTGAACAGAAAACAGGCCAAGGGCATGTTACATTTGATCCCTCACAACCCTCACTGGATATCGGGCAACGCGGCATTCTGGACTGCGGGTGTGCATGGACACAAGAACATATACCTTCTAGGGTTTGATTTCCGGGAGTACGGTAAGGGAGAGTTGAATAACATATACCAAGACACCGACTGCTACGGTGAACGTAACGATGATAAAATTTTCGAAGGGTGGCTGAAACAATTTAGAGACATGTTAAAAATGAGACCTTACGTGCAGTACACAGTGGTTCATGACAACCCACCAGAGTACCTAAATTATTTACAGACAGGAACTGACCTTGGAAACAGCAAAGTTATAAGTTATGCCGAATTTGAGAAGGTGCTAACACCTTGATAGGCCTAGGCCTGCCATCTTAAATTTATTTTTCCACGCGAAGAAATTGGTATTGTGATTTGCATACGGATCTTGTATCCAGGTCATCTGATACAGATGCACCATCTCGTGTGCTAGTGTTTCTATGAAATCTTTCCATTTTGGAAACTTACAATGTATTTCAATGAAGTAATCCACATCAATGTGATAGGGTATCACACGTTGATTGAACTTGCCTTTCGGTGTCTTCCTGTTGTCCCAGTTTGCGACACACCTGCCCCAGTCTTTGTGCAATTTCCTTACATGCAATGGCACCATTGGTAATCTGCTGTTGAACAGGCATCTGTTTATGTGTCTGAACCAATGGTATGCCTGTTGTTCTGTTGGTCTAAATCCTTTTGCGTTCTTGTACCTGATCGCAGTGTTTTCCAACTTCACTTTCAGTTGTTTCCTCACATTTACCGCTTTGTTTTTTACCTTTTTCATGGTTGACAGTATTACCAATTATGCTATAATACACTAATAATTACCTAAAATACCATGGATAAAATGCACACAGATTTGCCAAAAACAATTAACGAAGCACTGAAAATATTAGCATATAATGATTTTCTTTGGGCTGAAGCACCAAACACGCTGATAAAACCTCATCCAAAGGATCATGAGACTGTGAGATCATTAGCAGAATCACAGTACGCCTGGACTGAGAAGCAGGCCAGACTAGCACTTGTAATATTAAAAAGATACCTTACTAAATTCCAAGCACACGGTATGGACATCAAGCCATTGCTTGATGATCCAAAATATGAGGACGAATTCAGAGTAATAAGTTTTGACAAAGTAATAGAGAAGTACACTGATGACGACGGAGTTGACAAGATAGAACTACGGTTCCCATACAATAAGAAGGTGATACAACTGATAAGATGTTTGAAGGATAGCAGAGACTTCCCAGCAGGTTATAGTCAGTACGATGGAGAAGCCAAGAAGTGGACATTCTTACACACAGATGTAACAGCATACTATCTCACATTAATCGCGGCTAGGTATGATTTTAAATTTACTGATGATAGCCTCTTGAAAGATTACGAAAAAATCAAATACGTAGTTGTTGGACACAGGCAGGCCAGTGCAAGACTGATAGGTGGTAAGGTGGTATTACAGGATGCACCAGAGAGCCTGCAGGAATACTGGAACGAAAATCTCAAGGACAAGTCTGCATTGGCACAGGTGGACTCACTGAAAAACTTCAATATCAGCACCCATGGAATAGACGTGAAAGCGGACACCGAGGTGGCCCACAAGATAGCACATAACAATTACCATAAACTTTGGATAGACAGCCGGACATTCTCCAAGAACGAGGTAGTCAAAGGATTGATCGAGCTCGACTGTTTTCCTCTGATGATGCCAGTCAGTGGCGACATACACATGGAGGCAGATGTTAAAGACTTCTGGGAATGGATGAATGCATTCAAGGCCCATGGCATAGACTTGCTGAACGAATGCAGTTGGGGATTTGACGTCAAGGAACCAATATTCAAAAAAGATGTCGACAGGCACAATGACAGGACCTATCTGCTCGACAACCAAAAATCACAGGAGTTCTTCGAGAACCTATACGAACTGCATCAGATGAGTAAACAGTTCAAACTGATCAATGAAAAAACCAAAATCATATTTGTTAGGAACAGAATACCAAGGGCATTGATCAAAAGCAAAATAAAACCAAAAGCATCATTGGTGGGACTAGGCGGTGGTTATTATGCCTCAGGTACCGACAATCTAAAAAGACTACTTGAAAATCTTCCAAAAAAGTTGTATTATAATGATCACCAACCAAGTAGTTGGGATTGGCATGATCATATTATAATAAAACTTTAGAATGAGCAGTTGTAAATTAGTAATCAAGGACGAAGTGAA
>MDTB01201493.1_pt1 | contig 13855 bp, 3 predicted proteins | sample 811161 | NCBI WGS metagenome assembly MDTB01 (sample SAMN05326650, study PRJNA326480) | marine metagenome | isolation source: seawater | place: Mediterranean Sea | collected 2009
ATATTAAAAAACATTATAGCACCAACAGAGTTATTTATCCAATTAGTGAATGTGTTAACTAACCTGTTTTTACCAAAATTTCTATTAGTACCGTTTTCCATACGATACAATATATCTTCTAATGCTTCTCTAAAATTAGAGCCATATATAGCTTCTATTTTATTTAAATTTTCTTTAGAAAATATTTCATTTTTATTTTGAACAAATTCATCTAAAAATTGTTTTCTATTTATTTTATCAACTATGTTACTTAAATCACCAGCTATATTATCTGTTAACCATGTATCAGTAGGTTGTATATAACCTTCTTCTAAACCAGTTATTAAACCTAACTCTCTAGCAAATTGAGTTAACTGCTTATCATCTTGAACTACTTTAGCTAAAGCCTTTACATCTCTCTCATCTAGTCCAGTTTTTTCTGCTACGTTTTCAAACATAGGAGAGTAATCCCATATGAATATTCTTATAGCTTGATCATATGTAAAACCTTCTAATTTAGTACCATCTAGTTGAGGTATTTTTTTGCCTAACTTTTTAGCTATAGGCTTATACTTTTGTCTAAGTGCTCTATAATCATCTTCTATTTTTTGTTTAGCAGACTCCATTTGAGCTATAGCTCTTTTATATGGAGCATTTAAATGCTTTTCAAAAAACTCTTTTTGCTTTTCACCTAACTTGCCTTTACCTAAAAATGAATATAATAAACCCATAAAGTCATTGGCAGATGGTGGTACAAAAAATTTAAATCTACCTATAGTAGCACCTCGTTGTCTAGCGACTGTTTCAGAAAATGTTTCGTCTGCTTTAACACCTTTATTTTGCTCTAATATTTGATTAAAATCTTTACTAATTTCTGATGTTTGTTCAACTCCTGATTCTTCTTTTTTTATATTACTAAATTGTATTTCATTATCTACAGACTGTACAGCTTGTCTTAATAATGTTTTTCTATCACTTTGAAGTAGTGAAAATGAATTAAATATTTCAGATGAAGTTAAAGCATTTATAATTCTTTTAATACCTAAAGTAGAAACAAGTCCATGCTCTGAATCAAGCTTATCAAATGTTCTTTTATCTCCAAATACTTGAGCATGATCTGTTATTATATTGTCTAGCGATTTGTTTTTAAGATTTTTATTATCAGTGATATATTGGTACAACTCAGCCATTGAGTTACCATTTATATTTATATGTTCACCTTTATTCATTATAGCATCAATAACACTACCACCTTCATCTGTTGTTTTAAATATAAAACCTTGTATTTGTGATAATGCTCTAAAACCTCTAGTCATTAATGACTGACTAAAAAATATTGGAACTAAATAATCTTTTCCTATTTTTTTATTTTCATACTCTTTTTGAAGTGCGAGCGTAACAACTTTTAACAAAGCTCTGTTAGCTTCATTAACTTTTTTTAATCGAGTTTGTTCCTCTGGAGTTAAACTTTTTTTACCTTTAAATCTATCTCTTATTGTACCTAATAAAGTAGCTTTTTTAGAGCTAACAATTTGAGGTTCTGGTAATACTCCGTCTTTTTCTAACTCTAAAAGATCATTTAATGCATTAACATAATCTTGTTCTGTTTTAGTTTTAGCTTTTTTTATTTCAACATCATAATTAAAAGATGGTGAATCATCTTTTATATAATTTTTAAAATTAAATAAATCATAAAATTGTCTACCTTTAGCTGCATCTAAAACCATATATCCTTGACCAAATATTTGGTACATAGATGATGGTGGTAAAACTTTACTTAATAATTGATGAAATTCTTTTGGTAATGATTCAAGTAATATTTTAGATCCATCTGCTACAGTTTGAGTTACTTTTTGATTAACTAATCTAGTTTTACCATCTTTAAAAGCAGCTAGATGTTTTTTTGATTTAAAAAAATCAACTAACTCAGGATCAACATTTTTTAATATTTTAGAAAAATAAGCTGAGTTTAAAGCTTGTTTTTCTGTATTAATTGTTCCATCAACAACTATAGCATTACTTTCAAAAAGCTCATTATACAATGAAATTAATGCATTTTTTAAATCATCTTTAGCTTTTAATTTAGTTATTTCACTTTTATTTTCTTCTGTAATAGGACCATTGAAAATATTAAGCATTTTTTCTAAAAGATCTATAATGCTTATTGTGCTGTTATTTAATACTTGTTTTTCTTCAGAAGTAATATTACTAAACTGAAAACCAGGATCTCTTGATATAGATTTTGATACAACTGCTATTTCTGCTTGTAATTGTTCTTTAGCTATTTGATCTGCAACTTGTTGTTCTGTAACTTCTTTACCTTTACTTTTAGAAACATTAACTATTTCATTTATACTAGTATTATCTAGTTCTTGTATTCTAGCATCAGTATCTTCTAAAAATTCAGCTGAAAGTTTTGAGGCTCTAAATTGTATTACTTCTGGTGATCTAAGAACCTGCATGACAGCATCAAAAGCCATTTCAGCTCCTATATTTCTAGCCATAGCATCTTTTCTAGTGCCTTTTTTAGAGCTACGTTCTCCAGTAACAGGATTAACAGCTGGTGGAAAGAAATATTCATTGAATCTTTGAGCTATAGTTTCAGGTGTTATACTGCTTTCAGTATTAGCATCTTCTGAAATATTATACTTTAATCTTAATACAGGACCTGAGCGTAAGTTTTTAACCTCTATAAGATCCATATTTTGCGCTGCTAATGCTTGACTATAAGATAATTTTTTATTACCTAAAGGTTTGTAAGTAAAATAGTTATCATTACCTAACTCTCTAGCTAATGCAGTTAATTGCTTAGTGGTAAATTTATTATACATTATCATAGAGTATGTATTAACAAAAGCCCTATGAGCTGCATCTGTACCTATTTTGTTTTTTATTGTTTTTTGTAATGATTTACCAAACTTCTTTACAAGTTTGTTTTTTATATCAGATATATCAGCTTGTTTAATAACACCTTTTATATTTGATATTTCTTCTTTTACTAAGCTTATGACTTCGTTATATATGTTACTACCATCTTCTATTTCAAGATCTTTTCTTATAGAAGTTTCTTGATTTTCTAACTCTTCTTGAACTTCTATCATAGAGTCTAAAGCACTAGGTGCATCAGAAGCAAATTGACGAGCTGGAGTACCTTCATCAGCACCAGCCATTTGTCTAGTCATTGATTCAGTTTTAATATCACCTCTTTCTCCAAGCCTGTCTATTAAATTGTTTGCTCTAAGATTAAGTCTACTACTTAAAAACTTATCTAAATCAACATCTTCACCAGTTTTCTTTTTAATTTCAGGATTGTATTCGTTTTTTACTAATAATATAGCTTCGTTTAATAAGTCACGCTTATAATCATCTTTAGTATAAGAATTAGGATCTTTAACATTGTTATAAGTTCTATTTATTATAGATCCAACCATACCACCTATTTGATCTGCAAAAGGTGTGTTTGATATATTGTCAGTTTTAATACCTGTTTGTTTATCAACAAGCATTGTATCCATAAACTCACCAACGTTTTCTTTTGCTTTTTCAGGATGCATTGCTTCAAACATTTGATTTAAGTTTGAGGCTTGCATAGTACCAACTGTACCAACATCTTTAATCTTTACTTTTGCTTTAGCTTCAGCTTCTTTTATTGCTTTTAAAGCTATTTTGCTTGCTGCACCATCTGTAGATGTACTAGTATACTCTTTTATAAAGTTATAAACTTGTTGACCATTTTCAAAACCTACAGTATTTACTTGCTTAGCACCAAATATAGATTTGAAAGCATCACCCATTTTTTCAAATACATTTTTATCAAATCCAACTTCTCCTCTAACTATTCCATCAGAAAGTACATTAATCCATTCAGTATCATGATCTTTTTTTGCAACTTTTCTTCTATTTAATTCTTGAGCAACATATCTTCTTTGGTTCCAAGTAGCAGCTTTTTTAAGCTGTTTAACTATTTTACCTTGCTCTGCCTTATTACCAACCAAAGCGTTTAATATTGGATGAAGAACTTCATGTGTATTAATACTTACATCTCCTTGAGCTTTTGAAACTTGTTCATTAACAAATATATTTCCTTTTCCAGCAAATACACCAGCACTTCCTTCTTTTGCTTTTTGTACTGCTGCTTTTAAATTTATTGCTGAATTTCTTTTTTCTTGAGCTTTTTTACTTGCATTTTTTCTAGGTTTTTGTGCTAGAAAATCATCAAGTTCTTTTTCGTTATTAAAATTATTTGGATCATTTTCATTATTAGCTGATTGATCTTGAATTATATCATCAGCATATTCTTGAGATGTAGTTGATTTTTTAACATTTAATCCAGTTTCTGCAGCTATTTCTTCTGCTTTAGCTTGGTCAGCTTCATATATTATTTCATTTATTCTAGCCTTAGCTTTATCATAGGTTTGGCGAAAGCCTTCAGATGCTGAATCATATTCTGCTTGAGTTATTTGACCAGAATCAAGCTTTTTATTTAATTCAGTAAGTTTATAAGCTGCAATGTCAGCTAACTGATCTTTATCTTCTACCTCTAATATTTGATCATCTTCCATTTTAAGAAAAATGTCATTACCTTTTTTCTTTTTATCAGAAAGAGCTATTTTTCGTTGCTTTAAAGTTTCTTTTTTACCTTCTAATATAGCTGCGTCATAATTTTCAGATGATTCTAATTTTTTTATTTCATTATTAAGTTCATTTACTGCTAGCATGTCAGCCTCTATATCTCCAGGAGAAACAACTTTTCTAGCCGCAGATACTGCTCTAGCAGAATAACTACCACCTGCTAATCCAGCACCACCTATAAAACCTTGTATACCAGCTTCTAAACCTTCTTGACTAGTTACAGCTTCTATTATTGTATCTTTTATTTTAGCTTCTTCATCTGTGCCTGCAACTCTACCAAGTTCTTTATTAACTTGTTCAGCAGCATGTTGACCTATTTCTGTTATAAACTCTGTAGAACCTGTACCCATCATACTTAATGCAGTTCTAGCTGATTTATTGTACAATGCTTTAGTAGCTAGTTCTTTACCAAAAGAACTTAATGGATTTAAACCACCCTTACCTCCTACAACTTTCATTACTTTACCTAAAGCAAAAGCTTCCATACCTGATTGCACAGCAGCAATACCTAAAGGCACAGCAACATCAGCTTCACCTTCTCTAACTAAATCATTAAAATTCTTGTTTAAATTTTGTGCTTTAAGTTTGTTAAATTCTATATAGTTTTCAGCACTATAATCAGCTAAAAAACCTGCGCCAAAAGTAGCAGTACCATAAGCTGCACTACCAAGACCATTTGTAATTGCATTTATAGCACCTGCAAAAGCACCACCTATATCACCTTTTTCAATGCTTTCTAATATACCTTTAGTTTGTTTTGTTTGTTGCTTTTCGGTGTCATAACCTTTTATAGATGATAATATTTCTTCTGATGTTGCTTCAGATGGACCTAATATACCAGACTTTAATGAGTTCCAAGCTATATCAAATGATTCACCAGCGCCTGCAGTACCATCTTCATTATCTTTTAATCCATAAAACTCAAAAATATCTCCAAATTGTTCACCAAGATTATATAGTGAATTTTTTATAGACTGAGCTGTAGTAAGTTCTTTTTCAGGTTTAGATTCAGTTTTAGTGTCTATAATACCAGGACTAGAGGTACTTATTTTTCCTGTAGGCTTTAATATATTATCATCAGTTTGCCACCAAAGCTTTTGAGGTTGCGCTTGTTGGGTTGTCTCAGGTTGATCTTGTACTAAAGTTTCAGGCTGAGCTTCATCTTCCCACCAGTACTTTTGTTTATTTCCATTTGACATATTATAATTGATCTATATATTGCATCATTTGATTTAACTCATTGTAGCCATAACCTATCAAACTACCGTCTTGACCTTCTCCTCTAACAGATCCATAACCTTGTTTGGCTTTTGAATCAAGTAATATATACTGTTGGTTTTTAGGATTATACCTAACACCATATCCTTTACTAGATACATACTCGTTTAGTTTACTTGCTATTTGATCAGGATTACCTTTAGCAACTTTCATTTTATCATCTTTACCTGCTGCTATAACATCGTCTACGTTACCTGGTCTATATTGATTAAAAAAAGCTTTATTAGACATTAACCAATTTTGAGCTTGATTTTTTGGGCCTTGAGATTGTAAATTAGCCGCTTGCTTTTTGTTGAAACCATTGTTTGCTTGTTGATCAGCAACATTCATCATTCTGTCAAGTAATTGTTCTTTAAATTGCTTTTTAGCTGCAACTAAAGCTTCTGGATCATTTGTATCTAATGATTCTATAAATTCTTTTTCATCTTCACTAAAAAATGATTCATTACCCACCATTTTATCAAAAGCTAATGATTGTAAACCTTCAACACCAGCATTGTCAATTAATCTAGAAAACTTATTCCTTAAATAAGGTCTAGTTGTATCATCTAATTTTTCACCACCAGTATATAGCTCCATCATAGCCTCATTGATTTGATCACCTTGTTTCCAAGCTTTTTCAAAAGGTTGTTTTATATCTGACATTCTAGTAGTATTACCTTGAGCATCTGTAAATATAATATTACCATTTTCATCAAATGATCTTTGCTGTGCTCCTGTAAATATACCAGCCGCACTAACCATGTTGCCAGAACTATTAGCTATAGATAAGTTTTTACTTTGAAAATCTTGTAGATAGTCTTCTCTCATACCACCCCAAGCATTGTATTGTTTTTCTATATTTTGTAAACGTTGATTAGCTTGTTTCATTATAGCTATTTGCTGTAGTTTTTCAGGACTACCAGCTTTCATACTAGCTGCCGCTTGTGCTGCATCAGCATATATTTGCTTTTGATTCATAGAAAAATCAGTAATCATACCTTTATCTTCATCTGGTATTGCTGTTAAGTCTATACCTTCAGCTTGATTAGCCATGAAATTTTCAACCATTAAGCCAGCTTTTTCTTCCTCTAGCTTTATATCATCTCTACGTTGTTTTTCAAAAGCTGCTACTTTAGCTGTTCCTTGTTGAATTTTTTGACTTAACAAACCTCCTAAATCATTAAATCCACTTTGACTATAAGCAACTCCAGCACCAAGTGGGTCTCGACCTAAGTTTAATCTTGTATTTTGTCTTCTTTGTCTTCTCATTTTTTAGATTTTATTATTGATCACCACCAGTCATACCTCCCATTGCTAGACTTGTTACTCCTCCAACAACATCACCTATACCGCTAACCATTGCTTGTCTAGCATCATTAACAGCTTTTTCTGCTGTTGCTTGTCTAGCTGCTGCTGCTTGAGCTAATGCTGATGATTTTTCATATTGTAATCCTCTAGCTTGAGTAGCGCCTTGTGCTGATAACACTTGATTTTGAGCTGATTGTGCCATTGCTCTTTGTTGATTTGCTTGTTCTTGTCTAGCAATATCAGCTGAAGCTTGTTGTGCTTGTTGACCTTGAACATTAGCCATAGACTGTGCTAGTGCGGCTATACCACTACCACCAGCGGCACCACTCATAGCTTGCATTGTACTAGCTAGTCCTTGCTGTTGTTGTTGAGCTGTAAACTCAGCCGCTTGAGTATTTACTGTTGCGTCTTCATAAGGATTTGATAGATTAGCATATAAATTTGAATCATCTAGATTTTCAAACTGTGCTAATCTTTCTTCATAAGCTCCTCTAGCTTTTCTTTGTTCACGCTTTCTTTTTCTTTGGCCTATAATACCACCAAGAGTTTGAGTTAATCCACCAGCGATTGCTCCAACAGCTCCAATACCTTGTTCATTTAATTTTCCTAACATGTTAATTACCTTTATTTAACTATTACACTTTAAATATTTTATTTAAACAATTCTTGAACCTACTGAAAACAACTCAGCTGCACCAGTAGTTGTATGTTTTAATTCAACTTCTGCAAAGAAACCTAATAAACCTGATTGGTTTGCAACTCCACCTTTGTCAAATAATACAAAATTACCTTGAGCGGGCGCAGTTCCACTAACAGTAACTGTTGTAGCTGTTTTTGCAGTACAAGTTCCAGAAGAACTATATGTAGCAACAGCAATATCAGCTAAAAAATAAACGCTATCACCTACTTGTAAATTACTATTTACACCACCAGTAAAAGTTAATACACTACCATCAACAGAGCTTAGCGTGCCTAATCCTTCAACTTGTAATTCATCAGCGTTTAATGTTCCTGCATTAGAATTACTACCAGTTAATGTAGCAAAAAATTGACCTTCTTTTTTTATAAATCCATCAGGTCCTATTAAACCTACACTCTCAGATGTTGTTATACTATCTAACAACCAACCAAGATCTCCTAAATAATTTAATGTTTTAAATCTTTTAACTTGACCTATTGGTTGATTCATTAAAAACTTAACAGTACACTTGTTTGTTAAAGTTACTCCATAAAACTCACTATGATTAGAATTACTATGATGTTTATACATACTACCAGCTTTAAAGCTAAAGTAATCATTATTTAAACTTATAGCTGTTTCTGGAACAAAAGACTTTCTACTTGTCCAACCATTAATTTTTTCATTAAATGATATTGTTTCAGTAGGATCACTATTAGCTTGATTTGTAAAGCTTAAGTTATAAGAGTTTTTTCTATCATCATAACTACCAAACACATTGCTTGTAACGTTTGCTAATTTATCTGAGAAAAAATCAGACATACCTAAAGACGATATTTCACTTAAACCATCTCTTGAAAGTCTTAATACAACACCTCTTTCTTTATCAGTAAAATAAGCTCTAAAACCATACTGTGCAAATGACTCTGGATTTTGGGATATACCATACTCACCAACATAAGGTATTATTTGACCTAAAACATTAGTACTTGCTGTTACTTGCGGATTACCATCAGCGGTAAACAATGCATCTTTATTAGCCTGTACTCTAAAACACTTATCTTCACATAATGCTAATAAATCAGTATCTCTGGTTTTTATTAGTTGTATTGAGCCATGTGATGGATTAATATCTTTTGTTATTTTATCTGCTATTATAAATTGATTTAATCTATCAATACCAGTACCACTATTATATATTTGTGAGAATATAAATCTATTAGTAAAAGTTTCTTCTGCATAAATATCTTCTATTACAGTTGAAACTCTAACTCCTTTACCCATTACTGGTGCATTAAAATCATCTCTAATTCTATCTGATTCAACGCCATTACCAAAGTTTATTGAGTTTGCATATGATAATGCTTGATATTTAGTAAAAGTTAATGTAGCATCATCAGCAACAGTCACAGCATCTGAAAGAGTTAATGTTATGTGTGAAGAGTCTGGATTATTAGTTTGTATTGTATTAACTTTAACTGTACTACTTATACCAGTTCCAGTTACTAACATATCAACTACTAAAGTAGGAAGACTACCATCTAAAATAACTGTAGTAGAATTATTTACAGCATTATCAACAGTACCTGTAGCTGTTGCATCGGAAGTAGGTAGAAGAGATATTGGAAAAGCTTCTTGAGTTTCATAATATAAATCAAGCAAACCATTTTCTGGTTCTATTTCAAAAATAGCAGGACTACTAGAATCACTATCAGATTCTTTTACTACATTTAATACTTCTATTCTTACAACTTCGCTAGTACTAACAGTTACTAATAAATTTGTAGCTAAGGTTAATGCAAATACAGCATCTGCAGCACCTCCACCAGATTTAGTTACTGAAGTTATTTTATAGTAATTAGAAAATTTTAACTCATTATTAAAACCAGTATCTGATATTCTAACATAATTACCAGTAACTATATTATTAAAAAAATTATCATCTTCATATTTTGAAGCTGTATGATTTTCTACTTCAGAAGTAGTTATAGTAAAAGTGTTAGAGGCAGCTGTTAAACCAGTTATATGATATCCACCAGTAACCGTTGAGCCAGCAGCAACACTATAAGTAGATCCTAGTACAAGAAAATCTCCTTCATTAACATGAGTATCAAAATTGTCTTTTAATTCTTGATTAGCTTTTATTTTAACAAAAAATTTGCCATCAAAATTACTATTACCTATTGTCTCCGACTCTGTTACAAACTCCGTTACTTTTGCTAATATTTTATTACTATCATCATAAAGTTGATCAACATCTTCTGTAAAAAAGTTTTTAAAAGTAACTTCAGCAGTTAAAGTACTTCCAGAATTACCAGCAGTTCTTACACTTGCAACTTCATATGCTTTAGTATATCTTAAACTAGTTAATGCTTTAAATCTTATTTTTGCACCAGGTTTTAATAATGCTTCTGCGTCTGCATGTATAAAATTACTTGCACCCATGCCAGAAACCTGTATTTTATTAAAACTACTAACAGGTGTCATGCCAGCTTTTTTATGAGTTAATGATGTTTGAGAACCAAATTTATCACCAAAACCACAACCAAAACGATTATTAACTGCTACATCTCTGTTTAGTATTTGGGGAGGATCATTTTTTATATCTATTACTTTAAATCTATTAGCATCTTGTGTGCCGCTATAACTAAGTGTTGTACCATTTTGTTTCTTAAAAACTAAATAATCATTTTCTGATACTTTGTTTCTATCAGCTGAAGGTATAGCTAAGTAAGCAAAACCTTCACCATCGTCATAATAATTAGATATAGCTATGTTATAATACTCTTTAGATGTTTCTTTTATAAAATATCTAAAATGTGTTATTTCACTAGGTAAGCTTGTGCTTTTTGCTTTTACTAAAAATTGTATGTTTTTTGTAGAGTTTTCTTTATCAACTTCAAGAGATGAGTTTTCTCCAGTGAAAACAGGAGTTTTTCTACCAAAAGTATCTTGAAGAACAATACCAAATTGATATGTTCTGTTAGATTTTAAGGAAAATTTTTGATTAAAAGTATCTGTTCTTGTAACTGTTTTTATGTCAAACTCTATATCACCAGTATAATTAAAGCTCTCAGTATAATTAGCATATAATAATCTATTACCTATTATTTCTTGACATAAAGCTTTTTTAGGTACAGAATCAAAACTTCTTAAAAGTTGTATATTATCTAATACTTTATATATTTCATTATCTTCTATAGTATAAGTATTATCAAAGCTTCCACTAGATTCCTTTATAGTATCTACTACATATACATTTTGATCATTTGATGTTTTATATAAAATATCTATTTCATCTATCAAACTATTTGCAGTATCACTAAACTGTGAACTTATATCTGTATTCCAACCTGTTAAAGTTATTGAAGTAACACTGTTAAGCATACCAGCATTAAATCCATCTTTAGTTAAGTATTTAAAATTACCAGGTACAAAAGCTGGTAAAGAAAATGGAGCAAATGTTGAATATTGATTATTAGTATATTTATATCTGTATGAAAATGTTGGAAACTTTTCTTGAAATCTACCTAAAGCCTCTTTAGCAACAGCATCATACTCTGTTAAGTTAGAACTAATAGCAGAATATGTTCCTCTAAATCTTAAAGCATCACCTGCTGAAACTGTTACTGGTTTATCTAAAACAACACTATTTGATGTGTGATAATTTACAGAAACAACTCTTGTTAAAAAAGGTATTCCGTCTCCTGTTATCTTTTCTATTATCATACCAGATGATATAGGATTAACAGATGATGCACCTGATATAGCTCCACCACCAACTAGTCGTAAAAGTAAATTTGAACCTGCCGCTATAGTACCACCTGTTTTAACTTCAAGCCCTGTAAGAGCACTTGACTGCACTGTAGTTATTAATTGTAGACCGTTAGTTGTTTCTGTCTTTTTTAACCTATACCTAACTTTAGCACCTGCTTGATATTGTGTTGCAGTTATTTTTTTAGTAAGACATATTGTTTTACCGTCAGCTAAAACAGTTTGAAGAGTAGAGTCTGGAACACCATTACTAGAAAAATCACCAGCACCACCTGTCTCATGGCCAATTTGATTCATACTAGTCCAATTAGCACCTTCATTTAAACTAAATTCTGCATGAATTCTTATATTAGCTTTTGTTACATTAGAACTATTTCCTGTAAAAACAGAGTTTGGTTGACCTTCTGTTCCTTGTATTTGTGGAGCTCCTATTATACAAACTGATAAATGTAAAGTATAATCAGCTGTAACAGGTACAGAACTAAAAAAATCAACAGGTCCAGTTGCGTTCTGTTGAAAACCTAAATAATTGTTTATAGTACCTGTTGTTGAAGTAGAAGTACCAAAATAAATTTCACCAGTTGAACCATTAATAGTAGAACTTGTATATGTACTACTACCTAACCACGGTAAATTAGCAGCTTGACTAAAAGTTACAGCATTACCTGTTTCTGTATTAGCAATACCTGAGTGTATTTCTAATAAAGTAGCTTTAAATATCTTGTTAGGCGAAGATCCAGTAGAACTATCTATTCTTATTCTAGCTGTTTGACCTAGTGTGTTAGTTAATATTATTTCGTTATTAGGGTTATACTCAGGACTAACAGCAGATCCATCTGATTGTTTTATAAAAGTAATATTAGTTATTGCTTCAAATGAATTTAAAGTAAATGTAGATAATGCTAGAGAAGTATTTCCACTTATTAGTACTTGTACTTGTTCTCCATCTATAGTACCTGCACCACTAACTACAGTTGATGGTAATCCAGTTGCTGTATATGTTAAAGCATTTAAAGGTGATTTTCTTATTACAGTTATTTTATCTGCTGTTAAACCGGTTGATGTTACTAAAGTCGTACCAGTTTTACCTCTCCAATATTCTATATCTACTCTTCTTGGCTCGTTTAAATTATCAGTAAAGTATAAAACTTGATCTAATATATTAACACCTAATATTAAATTACTAGTATTAAAGCTTAAAACATTACCTGTATCTACTAATATTAAATCTATAGTTGTACCGTTGAGCTCTGCTATTACATCAGCACCACTTGATGTTATAAACCAATATATTTTATTGTTTTGAGTATCTCTAACTGAACCGATACAAGTAGCATTTGTTAGTGTTGGTAAACCAGATATTAATGTATTACCTAAAACTTTTTGCAAAGCACCAACATCAGATCCTTCAGATGTAGCTACCTCTACATTTAAAGCATCTCTATAGCCACCATTAGGAACAAGACGATCATCTAGATCCTTCTCCATCCTACCTAGTCTAAAGTTATTTGATATTTCCGGCATGTGTTAATGTTTAATTTGCTTTGATTTGTTTCGCATTACTTGAGCAAGCTCCTCAGATTTAAGGTTAGATAACCTTATTTTTGCATTTCTAGTTGCTGCAAACTTTTCTCTTTTAAACCTTGCAACAATGTATTCTGGTACATTCATTTTAGTAGCTAAAACTGCATGAGCTAAATACTTATACATTGCTTCTTCAGCAAATTTATGTACAACCATTTCTGCATCTGTACCTAATCCATCACTTATATACTTAAGTGTAATTATTTTTCCAAACATGTTAGAACTAAAATATATAGTACCTTTTAATTGATCTATAAAATAAGATCCATTACTCTGACCTCTTTCGGGTTCTAGACCATACCTACCACCCATACCATTTATGTCAACTTCATCTAGTTTTTCTTGTTGACTATATTCAGCTAAGTCTTGATTTGGTTGTTTAAAATCGTTCCAAGTGTTAGAGTTATATGATTTTTGTAAATTACCGTTAGAATCAAATAAATATTTATAATTTGAATCTTGTAATAAAGAAGTAGGATTACTAGTAAATCTTATAGGATAAATAACTCTTTCAGTACCAGAGTCATCTTTATAAGAAAGTTTAACATAATTTACAAAATCTTGAGGTAATATCATTGTTAATGCTGGTGGTACTTCTATTTCTTGAGATTTTGTAGATTTAAAAGTATCATAACTAAA
>MDTB01214911.1_pt1 | contig 13851 bp, 5 predicted proteins | sample 811161 | NCBI WGS metagenome assembly MDTB01 (sample SAMN05326650, study PRJNA326480) | marine metagenome | isolation source: seawater | place: Mediterranean Sea | collected 2009
TCCCCAATAGTTTGTATCAAGTGCAACGTCATAACCTGTACCATCAACTATGATACCTGAATCTCTTAAACATTTTTCTGAATCGTATTCTTGATAACCCAATCCGCCGTTTGCGCTATTGGCCGTTAAGTAATCGACCATGTCATCAATAATTCCATCTTTTCCATATTCAATTGATTCTGCAAATGCAGTATTACCAATAATAGGTACTGCGGTTGCTTTTGGTTTGAAGAATTCTGTTGTACCCTTGGCTCTCATTGAAATATCACCGAACTGAGTACCTGAGTTGTTCAATGTCATCTGACCACCGTTCAAGGCATAGAATGCACAACGAACGAAGATAGATAGAGAACCAATACCGTTAACACCAGCACCATCTCTAGCAACATAACCTAAACCGTTTTGAGTACGAGGTGTGAAACCAAAACAAAGTACGTAAGTATATAATGAATCAGTATCAAGTACTCTTCTATCTGCAAGTACACAACCGCCACCACGACCTACCGCTCTGTTAGGGAAGTCGTCAATTCCAATTGACTGAATAACGCCTGTGCCACCAGATTCTGAAGTTACTGTATCTCCAACCTTAAATCCTTCGCCGTTCTTAAGGTTACGAACTCTAATTGTTCTTGTCTGATTTATATCACCAGGTACTGTACCTTTAAGTGCATCTAAAGAATCATCCCAAGATAAGAATCCAACAGCACCTGATGAGAATACAACTTCATCATCCAGTTTCCATAAACTCAAAGTAGGATTAATGTTGTTTCCTGTAATATTGGTTTCAAGTACAAACGTTTGACCAAGGTCAGCAAGAGTACCTTTTGAATTATAAGGATTAAGAGGTGGTTCAACATCTTGACGTAAGAAGTTAGATAACTGAGTACTATCTCTTAAGTAAGGTGAACGTAATAGTTTGGCACCTGGTCGATAAGCAATCGCAAATCCGCCTTCTGGGAAATCAAAGTTATCAACCTTAAAGTTTTGATAACCAAATCCTTGAACATAACAACCAGAACCAACTAAGATTCCGTTATTGTTTTCGTATCCAGGAAGCATTTCAATAACTGTAGCATACTGACCTGCAGTTGAAGTACAAGAACAGTCATCAGGCAACATCAAGTTACCTTTTGTATAATAAGTACCAGGACCTACTGAAATATGAACAGCGTTATTAATTGCGTTACGATCTAATTCGCCACCTGCTTTTTCTAAACAAAGTTCGAATGCTCTCTCAAGAGTTCTAACAGGAGCCAACATTGTGCCAGGATTTTTATCATCACCTGATCCTGCATCAGCATGTACTTTTAATGCTTGAGCTGTTTTCTTTGATACTTCAGAAAATAGTTGACCGAAGTTAATTTGTTCTGTATCACCTGTCTTTTCGTTACGAATAGCAAAGTATGACTCATCATCCATAGGAGCTTCGAATTCTTTCGTAAGATCCATGTCAAAGTCAGCAAGTCTTGATTTATCAATTACACCTGTAAAGGTTGATCCTGATATCGTGCCATTGTCGAAAGATGATCCGTTTGCACTCAAGCCTTCAGCAGTTGAACTACCGATTGACATGTTAGTGGCAACAACACTATCCATCGTGCCAGTGTATGTACTGCCACTTATAACACTATCTGTAATAGTTGAATCATCAATCGTTGAATTCGTTAGAGTTACATTATTGCCTGTACCTTCATTAAACTGTGAACTTGTTATGACAATATTATTTGCTGTGCTATTGGCTATTGTGCCGTCAGTGTAAGATGAGTTAATAATTGTTGCATTATCAATATCACCATCTGTATAGGTGGCATTGAGGATGTCAGTATTATCCATCGTACCATCAACAATATCACTTGATGTAATATCACCATTATTAAAATCTGAGTCGGTGATGACAGTATTATTTGCAGTAGAATTTATAATTGCTGAGTTATCAATAGTAGAATTTGTTAGGACAACATTATTGCCTGTACCATCATTAAACTCAGAATTTGTTATGATGACATTATTTGCTTCACTATCAAATAACTTTGAAGAAGTAATCGTTACATTGTTAGCAGTACTATCATTCAGTTCTGAACTTGTAATAATAAAATCGTTGGCGGTTCCACCAAGCAAGTCCGTATTTGTAAATACGTTATTATTACCAGTACCATCCGAAAAGTCGGAGAATGTAATAGTTACGTTATTGGCAGTTGAGTCAAAAATTTCGCCGCCAGTGAATGTAGATGCACCGATTGCGATATTATTTGCGACACTGTTCGTCATTACAGTATCATCAATTGACCCACGGAGGAATTCCGTATCTTCAATCTCAGAATTGTCCATTTGAACATTATCTATTCTTGAATCACGTAAAACCACACCGGAGATATTTCCACCAGTGATTGTAATTCTAGAAAAGATTTCGTATTGAATTGCTTCAACTAATTCTTTTCTAGTAATATTACTTGTGCCGTCATCACCTTGGACAAGGTTAACAATAACAAACAGGTCTTCAGTCCTGGTATTGGCACCGGTAATTGGAGGTAATTCTGAAATTTTTGCCATCTTTAGTCTTTTCCTTGTGGTATTACCTTATTATTTATAAGTATAATATCAATTACTCTTTGTTTTCAAGCTTGTTTTCTAAAACATTTATCTTATCACTTAAATCCTTAATTGCATTTATTAGGATTGGCACTATTTGTTGATATCTTACAGCTTTGTAAGTATCATCATCCATTTCAATATCATAGACTACTTCAGGCATAAGTTTCTCTATTTCCTGAGCGATGACACCCGGTAAAGTGTCTTCTGGTCTGTTTTTATAATTAAATTTGTATGTCTTAATCTGTTCTACTGTTTCAAGTCCCTGCTCAAGAGGAACTATATTTTCCTTTAATCTTTCGTCTGAGAACGACCCGTTAGTCGTTACATCGCCAGAGAATACTGCAGAACCTGTGTCTCCATCAATTTGGGCTCTAATAGTTGTTCCGCCCGAGAAGAATGTTGTTGTGTTCTCACTAACGTCATGATGATAAGTTTTATTACCACCGTTAGAAACATAATTGTATGTATCACCATAAGTATAGATTGCACTATACACATTCATATTAGCGGCAAAATCAACTAAGCTAACATCTGATCCTGAACTCTTACGATTAATTCTTATGTAAGGAGTTGTGCCTGATGTTCTACCTTCAATAAAGGCATAATTGTTTGTATCAATGTAACCGCCTGTTCCAATAAACTCATTACCTTTATAACTGTTCAGTTCACCATCGCCGTCAAATGATATAACACCGCCTGTTGAAATATTAATTCCGTCTCCACCACTAATTGATGAAAGGACTCTTGCTGGTGTATGATAAAGATTTGTTGAACCCTCTGATATATCATCGGTGCTTAATCCACCGCCACCTGAGCCAATTGTTAACGTGCCTACTGTAAGGGTACCAGTAACTACTGCATCAGGAACTGTTAATGTACCTGCTGTTGATAACTGAAATTTATTAGCTCCTGTACCAGTGTCAATAATAAAGTTGCCTGGATTTGCGTTTTCTAAACCAACATCCCAACTTAATGACCCTGTTGAGTATCTTGTTTGTGGTCCTGCTGCATATAAGAATGTAGTAGTAATTGCAGAAGAGCCAGTAACTTGCAATGGACTTGAGAAATTAACTGAAGCGTTTCCTGTCGCTGATGTTATAGTATCAGTACTTAATCTTGTAGTACCAACAAGTGTAGCCGCCGTGAAGGTACCAGTTACCGCCGCACTGCCTGTAGTCGTATCACCTGATGGAGAAGCAGTCATTACATCAGTAGCAAGCGCATCAACCAAAGCGTTAGTTTTATTAAACCAATTTTGGAAAGTTTGCGAAGTTGTTATGTTACCTATATTCTTGGCCATTTATTTCTCTTCCAATTTTTCTATTCTTCTGTAAATATCAAGTATACTCTTTTTAATATCTACTAAGTCATTTTGTATTCTATCTACCTTTCGGTAAAAATTCCGTTCTACCTTATATTTATTGAGACCTGCAGCATCAGTATTAAGTATAGCACCTGTTTCTTTGTCTCGGTTGATAGTAGCCATGATACAATCCCTATGTTAGTGCAATGCCGCGGTAGTCTTTCAACATCGGCGCGTTATGAATGTTTGGTGATAGCATATCTATACGTATTTGGAATCTCTTAAATCCTTCAAATAAGCCACCTTGTGAAGTATAAGTAAATGCTCCGCTAGATGCAGTACCAACTTTATTTGCATCAGCAATTTTATATTTAAATTCTCTATAATCAGATAAATTGTTAATTGATGAGAAAGAACCAACTCCTTCAAATAATTCCAACTGTACCCAATCTAAAGTATCAAACGAAACATTATCATATCCGTGTTGGGCTTTAATATATACGTTAACATTAGTTCCTGTTGGACGATATGCTGAAAGAATTAAGTTGAAATCTTCAGCATCGAGATCTTCTGCTAATTCAATCTTCTTACTAATATATTTTGCAGAATCTGTTGAGTTCGTAATTTTATATTGGTATGCAATTAATTTAGATGCTTCAATATCAACAAATGGAGTTGATGTAACATTACTATCGTTAGTAAGATTTACATTTAATTCGAAAGCCTTAGTACCACTTGGGTCGTTTGATTTACTATAAAGTACAACACCTTTTTCTGTAAAGTAATTATTATCGTTGAATTGCATTGGCTTCAAATAAGTAGTTGCTGTATCAGCAGGAGGTACAAATGTACCAGATAATAATGTTCTTGATGATGAATCATTTGATTTCATAATCATCGGTTGAATATAACTTAAGTTGATATTATTAATAGCAGAAACATTTGCTGTACTTGCACTATCAAGACCAATAATATTTGCACCAACATTAAATAACTTAGTTACTGTTGCCGAAGAATGAGCTAAATGACATTCATATGGATTTCTTCGTACATCATATAAGTCCAATTCGCCAGCAACTACAGGTAAGTGAGTACCAGAGCCTGAACTTACTGTAGGTGTTTCTAATATAATTTCTGTTGAATTTGTGATAGATGCAATCTTGTGTATTTCAGTTTTTGCTGATACAATGGTCTTAATATAATCGCCGACTGCATATACAGTATTCAAGTTCACGCCTGTTATTGTTTTGGTTCCGCTGGTTGATACAGTAACATCTGCTGGAGTTGATAGATCTTGGTAAATTAATTCACCAGGAGTAAATCGGCCTGTAATATTACTTAAAGATAAGAACTCGTGATTTGCATTTGTTAATTTAACTTGTCCAGTTGAAGAATTAAAATTATGTCTTCTTACTGTAAATTTAATATCTTCGTCTTGATATGATTTCCAAGCAGAGTTATTTGTTGAAGTAAATAGAACACCGTCACCCCAATCCTGAGTAATGGCAGAACCTTTTGAGTCTCCTGGAGTTAAATCAATACCGCCTACCTTAGAAGTATAAATTAAGTAATTAGGATCTGATGCATCGGGCTGAACTACAATTGAATATTCTTTTTCTACATCTAATCTTACAGGAGCCTCAAAAGTAAATGTTGTTGCTGTTGCAGCATCTTCAGATACATTTACATCGGCAGGTAATTTATGGACGTTTGCGAATGGAAGTATTCTATTTGTAGGATAACCATTTACAACTTCTCTTATTTGTAATGATACACCGTTTAAGGCAGAAAGAGCATCACCACCTGCACCAGATTGTGTTGGTTTACGACGGAAGTAAACATCAATATCAGATAAGTATACTGAATTAGAACCTGCACCCATACCTTTCTTAACGAAGAATGTTTGTGCAAGTGGATCTCTACCTCGAATACGTCGAGCAACGTTTCTTGTTGTCACTGTTGTATTTACATCAAAGTTTGGAGATCTTGTTGAAGTTGTTAAACTTGTTTTCTCAACACTGAAGTTATATGCTCGATATGTAACGAATCCTTTTGATGTTGAAGCGGAGTCAATACTTTCATATTGTGAAACGTCGGCAATCTCCAATACTCTATCACCTACATAAAATGTTTCTGCAGGTAAGTGGAACACTGCTCTTAGTACACCATTTGCATCTGAAGTTACTGAAGCTCCTTTATCACCGAATCTTCCTACTTCACCAACAGAGTTAGCAGTATTTGATCCAGGCATTACATGTGCGTTTACATCAACACCATCAAAGAAAAAGTAATGTCTTTGATTAGGTCTTAATCCTGACATATAAACTTTAATATCTCTTGATGCCATATATGGTTGGAATCTAAAGTCAGAAACAAATTCACCAACAAATGATTCTGTTGTTGACGAACTGTCTATTGTAATTTCGCTTGATCTTGTTGTGATTTGTGTTGTCTCAATACCTGCACCACGTCTCCAACGTCTGCCTCTCCTACGACCTTCATCACGCTGAAAGTTAACGGTTGAAGAAGTATCAGTCATTGGCAAGAATGCCTGAATCTCGTCAACAAATTCTTGGAAAGGTGTTGCTAAATCGATGTCGATAGAAGCAGGATTAACTGTTGTATCATAAGCAGCATCGTAAGGTGGAGATATAACTCCATCACCAACATACTTATAGAAGTTACTTACACAGTTTCTAAAGTTAGATGCGTAAGGCTGATTAATTATCTCAACATTTGAGTTTCTGCCGATCGTTGCTGCTTTAGCATCAGCAGTAGATGGGAATACTGAAGAACCAGTTGATGAATCATAAACCAAATCCAACGGGAATGTTTTTAACGAAGGAGTTAATATTTTTTGATTAAATGGTACAGCAGCATTAAATTGTGGGTGTGATACTTCTGATAATGATAAGTTATTAAATGGATCTACAACAAATCCGTTCTTAAATCTGTTTAACCCGTTTTCATCCCTAACAATTAAATTATCAGTTTCTGATTCTAATTGATTCAATGAAATGTAATATGCCATATTATCAATTTTCTTTTCTAATTGATGCATATCTTTCATTGTGTAATTCTTAACACCAGTTGCTCCTGGCTTAATAGCATGACTTGGTTTACGAAGAATATCAGAATTCTTTTTAGACAGCGCAGGGAAAGTTGGAATTTCAACATTTGCGATTGCCAATTGGTCGGTAGTTAATTTTGGTGGAACCGCCATCTTCTGTTCTTCACCTTTAATTAAAATAATCTCACCATAAGAATCACAAGCAATTGTGTCAATTCTTTCTAAGTAATATTCTATACTTGTCTGTAAAGATTGTTGAGCGGCAGGAACTAATGCAGCACCTTTATCTGAAAACGATAATGGGTTAAATCCAACTTGTTGTGTAATAGTTGGAGCAGACCCAACACTCGCTGTGTAATTAGCTGAGGTGTCTTTATTAACGTATGGCCTGAAGTCAAAGCAATCTCTTAAGTTATATACTTTACCTGATTCTGATACATAAGATGGAATGTCATACTTATCTAATGTATTTGGATAACTGTTAATTGTAAAGAAGTATTTACCAGTTGAAACGTCTACCTCAAAACATTTTAGATTAACTGTCATTAATCCAGTTGGCGCTGGTCGGCCTTCAATATATTCTACATAAGATAAATCATAATAAGTATCTTTTTGATTTTCTACTAACCTAAAGCTATTTGTAAAATCTTCGCCTGAAGCATTAGTGATGCTTTCAATTTTAAATACATCAGGAAAACCTAAACTATATTTAGAAGTTACATTTGAGTAATTAAATTTAATAAATGTATCTCTTAAAGTTTTCGAGTAAGGCGAGATACCACCGGAAGAACCAATCTGTCTTTTATTATAAAATACCTCAACTGTACCGCTGACAGCTGAAGAAACAACAATATTAAGTTGTGAATTATTTAAAGCAGTAGTAAAACTTAACACAGGATATGTTACACCTGCTAAGTTAACTCTAATGTCGTCATTGAGACAATTGAAATCTTCGCCAGGACCTGCGGTTAAAGTTATTGTTCCTGATGTTGCAGTTGATGAGTTTTGCGCTCTACAAGGAATAAGTGTATTACTTGTTGCGAATGTTCCGTTAACACCTGTATCAAATAATAATGCCTTTCTTCCTGTTTCTTTTAAAACTGGAGCTCCAATACTATTTGTTCTAATAGGTATATCACCATTACCGTCACTTAGTTTAGTAACATCAGTAAGTGAATAGGAACCATTAAAGGTAGATGAATGAACATATATTCTTTTATCTGTAATATTTTGAACTGCAACACCACCTGCACTACTGCTTGACGCAGTCTGAAGATCAGCCTGTGATAAGATACCTAAATTCAACCAACCTTGTGAACTGCTGGTGGTATCTATTTCAAAATAATTTCCGTATTCCATTGAAACATTTTGATTTTCAATAACTTCTGTACTTGATATTTGGTCAATTTGGAATGAACGCTCTGCAGAATTTTCTACTCTATATCCTTTAACATATGCAGTACCAGGTCCAATAACAACTTGAACTTCTGAGTTAGCAGCGCCTGAAGGAATGCGGTCGTCTGTAGTTAATGGGAAGTCTTCTAGAATATAGTTTCCTGACTCTTCGTAAGTACGTCGAGCCATCTCTTCGCCTAATACATTATACTGCGAAACATCACGAACATTAATTGCGTTACCGTTTTGATAACGAGCTAGTGTAAAGAAGTCAGAATTAGAAGTTCCATCTGAGGTTTCAAATACAGTTAATGTAGGAGTAAGTTTTAATCTGTCTGCACCAGGAGCATTTTCGTTTTTAGATCCGTTTGCATTATCATATAAGCTGTTATCTTGTAAAGAGTTAATTAAATTTTCAGATACTAAATAACCAACTGATTTATCATCAGGGACATTACTATATTTTTCAATAACTAATCTTTGTTCTGCTGTAAATATAAAATGGCCTTTCTGAAATATAATACCAGGAGCAGCTTCTACACCAAAAGCTTTACCAACATGTGGATTGCCTGCTGAAGGAGAACCATATACTGCAAGATCCGTATTGATAACAGTATCTACAGTTAATGCTTCAGTTGTGGTTCCTCTTAGGTATTTAAACCTCGTTACAACCAATGCCTCACCGGCTTGAAACTGAGTTTGACCTACAGTACCAATGTTAGTATAATTGATAAAGAAAGTATTTAGATTTGGTGGTCTTGTTTGGAAACCTTTCGCTGCTTGAACAATTTCTGCTTTAAGACCTGATGACGATCCTTCGACCTGATAAACATAATCAAGTTCAACTTCCTGACCAAGCAGTGTTTCAACTGCAGGGCCACTAATATATGCTTCTGCATTAAAGTTTGCTGGGCCATCGTTTAGTTTTACATATTGAAGATCATCAAGTTCTGTAAAGTTACACCCCTTTACAATTGAGCCTTCTTTAAATACATTATCTCCAAACGACTCGACTTGATTCTGAAGCATGGTCTGGAGCTGTGTAAGTTCCCTTGCCTGTATCGCGTACCCAGGCTTGAACATAACTCGATAGAACTGCTTTTCGGCATCATAGTCATCGAAGTATGGTGCTTGGTTTAAGTTTTTATTAATAGGCATCTTTACTTACGTTCCTTAAAATTCCAGTACAAATTTAAATTCTTCTCTTGAGAGATCAGTCCTTGCTAATGGAAAGAAGTCCTCCATGAAGTACACTTCGCCTGTTCGTTGTATATAATCTGAATAGACAACATTATCTGCTATAGGATTATTTATTGTTATTCTCTGACCTGTATTAGAAGTAATTGCTAGATTTGGGTTAAATGATGTATCTCCATTGCCATATATTTCATTATTCTTATATGGCCCAATATACTCTGCCAAATAAACTGTATTTGAAGTATCGTCAATCTCGTGAATTTGTGCTTGGAATACTACATCGTTATTTACATTAACTTGTGTGATTGTGCTATTTGCATTCAATCTTGCGTAATCGTCTGTTACGATAGCAAGTCTGTTATCAAATACATCAGGTTCAGTTGCCGTATTTGCTTGGCCGCTTCTCCATGTTGCTATACCTGTCATATCTTTAAATGTAGGTGATCTTACAACACCAATACAGCCATATGTATTCTTATCACCAATTTTTGTATTATCTTCAGCTGTAATATAACCATACATTGAGAAATGCTTACATCTAAATTCATCAAGTAAATTATACCCATGACCACCTTTAGGTTCGATAATAGGTTTAATTGTTGCTCTTACGTCAGCAGATTGATCACTGCCCGGATTAAAGTCAATAATAGGATCAATTACTCTAGCAGTTGCATTATTATATCTTGAACCTTTACTTAAAAGAATTACTTTATTAATTTTTCCATTATCAATTTCAGGTACTGCAACCGCCCCTTCACCATCTCCTTCAATTACAACTCTTGGAATTATTTTAATATTTGCATTTACTACAGATGTCGATACTTCCCAATCTGTTAATCCTTCCCATGAACCACCAGAAGTGTATGCTCCATATGCTGATCCATCAAGATCAATCAATTGCGCATTAGCATCTTTAGTTTTTAATGAGAATGTATCAGCGTCAATAACTTCAACGTAAAAAGTAGTATTTGCTACAGTGTCTGCAGATAGTTCGTTAAGATTAAGTTCAAGCATTCCGCCAACATTTCTAAATGTGATTGGTTGTCTATTCACCAAGTTATGACTTGTTGATGTAATAGCAACAGGGTTTGCTGCCGTGGCATTTTCTATAACTCCACGACGAGGATCTGATAATTCTCCTCCCACAACAATTTTTGCTAAGCCATTTCCTGACATAAATTCGTAACTTTTAATTTCAAATAAATTCGTAACACTTGAACTTGGGTTTGTAGCATATAGATACTGGCCTACATAATAATTTTCAGTTGCAGACCAATCTTGTTCTCTTGGGTCTATTTCTAGTTCAACGTTTCCGTGACTTAAAGGACCACCTATGCGGCCATTGTTTCTACTAATAAGTCCATTCTTTTCTTCATAACCATTATTAACAATAGAATTAGTAACTTGTACCTCAGATATACCACCACCATATGCTTCAGTAGGTGCTGTATTTGCCGCTGGGTCAATTGGAATATAACCTAACGCATTATAAGCTTCAAATTGTAATGTAGTGAGACGATACATATACTTCCAAACATAACCGTCTGCAGTTTCATAAATTTGTAATACGTTAGCCGCGTCAAATGTTGGAGGAGATTCAGAGCTAGCTCCTTCGTTATTATTCAAACACTTATAAACTCTATAATCGTCTGTGTCATTATCATTTGGCCCAACAACGGAATAAAATTTAAGACCGTCCAAATCAGTAGAATCATCGTATTCTGAATATACAGTACCTCTTTGCCAAGGATAATACTTAATCATAAAGTTAATATCTTCATTACGTATTTTCTTAGCAAATAATGTCTTTTCTAAAAATTCGTTTTGTGAAGTAGCAGAATCAACAGGTGTAATTCCACCTATGCTAGAAACAAACATATAATAGTCGTCATTAGCCTTTGCATCAGCAATGAATAACTTATTAAGGTCTTGATTAAAATTGTTTGTTAGAATTTCAGACATTGTAATTTAATTCTCTATATTTTAGTTTATTTATATCCATTGGGCTAACCTCTCTTTCTTATTCTTGGCCTTGGATACGCCAGCCCACTCGTAGGTCTTGCTTTTGCATTTACTTTTGGAAAACTCATTCCTGTTTCAGGTCTTTGATTAACCCATCTTAATATTAAATTGGCAGCACCTTGTAAGCTTTGATAATCTAATGTATTATCAGTGGCTGTATCATACATAACACCCGAAGTGCCATTTGCCTCAAGCCATGCTACAGCTTCAGCTTGATTTATATTTGGATTAGATTCTGCAAGTAAGGCAAGTACACCTGTAACCTGTGGTGCTGACATACTTGTTCCACTTTTCTTTTCCTGCCAATATGCTGAATCTCTTGAATCTTGGAAATCTCCTGAGGATCCTGGTATAGCACTAACAATTCCATAACCTGCCGCATGAATATTACAAGCATTTCCACAATTTGAAAAATATGCCTTTCGGTCATTCTTTACTATATCTAAAGATCCGCATACAATAGCATCACTATTACTTGCACCACTTCTTGATACTGTTCTGTGAGAATAATCAGAATCATTATATTGATCACTTTCAGTTCTCCAATAAACTACATTATCGTAATCGTTTCCAGATCTTGTATGCTTTGCTGAATCGTTACCTGAAGAGTTAACAAATATAATACCATCATTTTTTGCGTCTTCAGAATCAGCCTGAGCGGATGTTGACCAAGAAGGTACTACCCAGTTACCACTTCCGTCAACTACAATACCTCTTGCTTCTAATTCAGCATCGGTTAAATCTCTACCTTCATCTCCGTATGGGTCAAAAGTAACTCCGCGGTAGAGGAATGCCCCAACGCCGTCGCAGGATGGATTTGTAAAAGTTCCATCAATCTTTCCTCTTCTAAAAGAATAGCTGTGATTAGAGACGGTAGGATTTCTTCTGCCTGTCTCAGGATTAATTGATTTATTATTATGCCACTGACGAATGTAATCCCAATAAGTTGATGTATATAAATAATTGTTTCCGTGATTTTGCCCAAACGCTTGAATGTTATATATGTTTGCGTCTCTTGCCCAACCTTGTGTATTTCCTGCTACAATGCCAGCAACGTGAACTGCGTGTTCTTCGCCATCATCAGAATAATCATAAGTACCGTTTGAGCCGTAACCTAAATCAGATGTAAGAGAGAACCAATTAAAATGTTGAACTCTTGTTCCGCCTGTCCCATCTGCATTTACGGCAAACTCTGGGTGATTTATTGCTGTTGTATTGATTACACTATCAACGATTAATACATCAACATTTTTTCCTGATGCCGTAATTGTGTTTGTTCCTGGCACTGTAACAGTATTAGTTCCGTCTGAACCCCAAAAACCACTTAAAGCATTGTCTCCAATAATATGTCGATATAAACCCCAATTTAAATCGTTGGATGATGGGGTAAAGTTGTCCCTATCGAAGCTTCCCGAGAGATCATATCCTTCGTAATGACCAACATCTGATTCTATATGTGATCTTAATTCGACATCCCATACTCTTGAATCTTGTTTTAACTGTTCAGCCTCTTCGGCAGTTAACATATAATGAGTGTTACGACTAATTGCTCTTCTTAACTCTAAATCAACTGCTCTATTAGGAATATATAAGTCACCTCCTGGAGTTTCCATATCATTATAGAAATCATCCAAGTCTTCTTTATTGTGAAGAGTGACAATATATTCTTCCATCGTTTTAAGCCTCTAATTGTAAAATTTGCACAGATACTGTAATTGCCTGTGTACTACCACTTTTGTTTCTTACTTTAACAGGTATGTTTGTTGTTGGTGTACCTTCTAAATTATAACCAATTGTTCCTGGAGATAACTTTACGGTTTGTGCACCTGTTGTAATTACCTCAGCAATAACACCAGAATCTGGTGTTGGGTCAGTAGTTTCACTTCTTGAGTTATCTGCTGTGCGAGAACTGTTGTCCGTGTAAAGAGTTACCCAAGCTGCAGCTGATGTTGTAATTGTATATAATGCGTATCCTTTGAAGCCAGTAATATCAATGTCTGTTGATACTCCGTCGGCAATTGATGCAGTAGCCTGAGAAGGAGATGTACGACTTGGTAAACTTCCACCGCCGCCACTTGCTGATGGGTCAGCAATTACAATATCGCCAATCATTGTACTAGAGTGGATCTGACATATATATTTGTAAGTTCCATTTATATCGCCAGGTACTTTCCAATATAATACACCGCTTATTTTGCCTTGTGCACTAGAACCTGTTGTTCTTGTTCCATCAGGAGCAATATGAACAAGTCCTGTATTGTATGCAGATCCA
>MDTB01018998.1_pt1 | contig 13850 bp, 16 predicted proteins | sample 811161 | NCBI WGS metagenome assembly MDTB01 (sample SAMN05326650, study PRJNA326480) | marine metagenome | isolation source: seawater | place: Mediterranean Sea | collected 2009
ATAGAGAATCTGCAGTGAAAGATGAACCCCTTGAGGATGCATATCTTGATGTATCTAATTATGGTATTATGGCTACGATTGTGAATCGTGATAAGTGGGGAAAATGAAACGAATAAGTTATAGTCAATATAATCAATGGGTTACTTGTCCATGGAAATGGAAATTAAATTACATAGATAAATTAAGTGAGTTTACAGATAGTATTCATACCTTGTTTGGAACTTCGATGCATGAGGTTCTACAAACCTATCTAACCGTAATGTATAATGATACTATTAAGATGGCGGACGCGTTACCACTTGACAAAATGTTACTTCATCGAATGAAAACAAATTATACCGATATAATGAAAAAAAATGGTGGTGAGGTATTTTGTGAGCAACGTGACATGGAAGAGTTTTATAATCACGGTCTAGCTATATTGGATTGGTTTAAGAAAAAACGTAATATGTATTTTAGTAAAAAAGGTTATGAGTTAGTTGGTATCGAGGTACCAGTGAATTTTGATTTACCAAATGAGATAAAATTCATAGGTTACATAGATGTGATAATTTATGATAGTATTAGAGACCGTTACAAAATAATTGATATCAAAACATCAACCATGGGTTGGAACAAATACGCAAAAGCTGATAAAAACAAAACCGACCAATTATTACTTTATAAACATTTTTACGGTGCACAACATGATATTTCTTTAGACAAGATTGACGTTGAATATTTCATAGTAAAACGTAAACTTTATGAAAAACTTGATTTTCCTCAAAGAAGGGTACAAACATTTTCACCAGCTAGTGGTAAACCTAGCATAAATAAACTAATGAATAAATTGAATCAATTTCTAGATGAGTCTTTTATTAATGGTGATTATAATTTGAAACATAATTATATAAAACAACCATCTAAGAAAAATTGTAGGTATTGTGAATTCAATCAAACAGAGCATTGTGACTCAGGAGTAAAGTAGATGCTATCAAAAATAAGTATCAGATTGAAGTTATCAGATTTTATCAACACAGAACACGAAAACGTAATAATGGACATGATAAATCAGGCACATATCGAATTAAACGCAAGTGTTATATTATATTTATGGTTTGATGATGATGTAGAGGGATTGAGAGATTTTTTGTTAAAATGGGAACCGAAGTTAGCATTTAAAACAATAGTTAAAAATAACGGAAAAGTAAGTTTTGATGAGTTTATCTTCTATGATATAGTACCACTAGACACACCAAGTAATTCAAGTTATAGATTTAGATATTCATATAAAGAACCTGAACAGATTATTGATGGTTTGAAAGAATTTTATAATATCACTAAATTCATAACCTCAGATAAACCAATCAAAAAACAAAAAAGAAATGATTATGAGGACTAAGATTGGTATCATAGGTAGTAGGGTTTTTACGGATAAAAGAAGAATAAAAGATTTTATTTTTAAGATAAAAGACAAATATAAAAATGAGGTTGAGATAGTAAGTGGTGGACAACCACAAGGAGCTGATGGTTTTGCTAAGAAGTATGCACTTGAGTTCGATATGAAATATGTAGAATTCCCACCATCACATTACAATTGGAATATGCATTGTAAATTACCCGCTACAAAATATAATAAACCATATTATGTTTCTAATTTTTTTAAAAGAAATAAACAACTTGCTGATTATTGTGACATAATTGTTGCTTTTATGCCAAACGGACAAGAAACAAGCGGTACGATGCATACTGTGAAATATGCTCAAAAGAAAAAAAAATTGGTAAAAATAATAAATTAATATATATTTATATATGTATATATAAAGAGGTTTTTATGGATTATAAATTAACTTCAGTAAAACTACTGAAAGAGTTATATAAAAAATTTAAAAGTAAAACATTAGATGATGAATTTACTTTGCAAAAATTAGTAAATCGTTCAATGGATTTATACATTATGGACGACAATTTCAAAAATAAAATACAATCATATAATAATTTAATAGAAAGTGGGAGTAAATTATGAGTAATTTAAGAGATGATTTTATTAGAGCATCTAGATTACATTTTAAAGCACACGTTGAAAAACATAGAATAAATACAGAAAACTTAATGTGTAATTCTGTTGGACTAGGTGAACACGGTGATGTTATGGAAGAGATTGAAAAAGAGTTGGGAATGATGGCTGATTACGCTGATAAATTAGAAATGTTAGACTATTTTGATGCAGAGGTAGGGCCAAACAAGACCATTTTAAACGATTAGAGGTTTTATGGTAAAGAAAAAAATATTATTACTATCGGATGATTTGAGAATGTCATCTGGTATCGGCACAATGTCTAAGGAATTTGTGTTAGGTACTTGTCATCATTATGATTGGGTACAGATTGGTGGTGCTATAAAGCATCCTGAAAACGGTAAAGTGGTTGATATGAATGAATCAATTAGACTAGAAACTGGTGTTAAAGATGCTAATCTAAAAATATATCCAGTCGATGGTTATGGTAATCCAGAATTACTTCGTCAACTCATAGTGAATGAAAAACCTGACGCAGTAATGCACTACACAGACCCTAGATTTTGGGGTTGGTTATATGATATGGAACATGAGATAAGGCAAGAAATTCCAATATTTTATTATAATATATGGGATGACTGGCCAGCTCCACAATACAATGAAAACTTTTACGAATGCTCTGATTTAATTATGAATATTTCAAAACAAACTGTTGCAATTGTAAATGATGTAGCTAAGAATAAACCTCGAACTAAATCAGATTGTACTTATATTCCTCATGGTATAAGTGAGAAATGGTTTTATCCTATTTCAGTTTTTGATGAAGAGTATAAAGAAGTTCAAAACATGAAAAAACAACTTACCGATGATAATATTGAGTTTATAATTTTTTATAACAATAGAAACATACGTAGAAAGATGACTGGTGATGTAGTTTTAGCTTTTAAGACTTTCTGTGATATGCTTACAGAGGATGAAAAAGATAAATGTGCATTATTAATGCATACTCAACCAATAGATGAAAATGGAACACATTTACCAAATTTAATAAGAGATTTATGTCCAGAGGTCAAAGTTTATTTTAGTGATAAAAAACTTGAACCTAAACATTTAAATCACCTTTATAACATGGCTGATGTAACGATAAATATAGCTAGTAATGAGGGTTTTGGGTTAGGTACTTGTGAATCATTGATGTGTGGAACACCAATTATTGTTAATGTTACAGGTGGATTACAAGACCAATGTGGGTTCGAACTTAATGGTAAACACTTAACTGTAGAGGATTATAGAGAGATTAGGTCATTGCATGATGATAGAAAATGGGCTAATAATCCTGATTTGACTTGGGGAGAGTGGGTAAAACCAGTATGGCCATCAAGTAGAGCTCTAGTTGGTTCGGTTCCGACACCTTATATATTTGATGATAGGTGTAGATTTGATGACGCTGCTCAACGTATGAAAGAATGGTATGATATGACTGCTGATGAACGAAGAGAGTGTGGTTTGAAAGGTCATGAATTTGTTAAAAGAGAGGACGTTATGATGACAAGTAAAATGATGTGTCAAAATTTTATTGACCATATGGATAAGAGTTTTGGTGAGTTCAAACCAAGAAAACGTTACAGTATTTTTAAAGCGTAGGAGTAATGATGAATAAACCTTTATGTTTAGTAACCGCACCAGTTGCCACTAGAAGTGGATATGGTGCACATGCAAGAGATATTTGTAGAGCTTTAATTAAGTTAGATAAATATGATGTAAAAATTTGGAATGTACGTTGGGGTAATACACCTATGAATGCACTTAATGAACAAGACCCAAACGATAAAATAATTATTGAAAGATTATTACAAAATCCACAACTACCAAAACAACCAGAGATTCATTTTCATATCGTTATACCGAATGAATTTAATCCCATGGGTAAATTTAATGTTGGAATAACGGCTGGTTTAGAAATGACAGCGTGTCCTCCGGCTTGGATAGAGGGTATGAATAGAATGAACATGAATATTGTTCCGTCTAATTTCGTAAAAAACACCATGAATAGTATTGTTTTTGATATCACCGATGAACAGACAAAACAAAAAAAAGGTGAATTAAAAAACAATACACCGATTGAGGTTTTGTTTGAAGGCACTGACACAAATATTTTCAAAAAAACTGATAAGTTTAGCCAACCATTTCTTGATGAAATAAAAAAAGTCAAGGAGAGTTTTAATTTTTTGTATGTCGGTCATTGGTTACAAGGTGATTTAGGTAAGGATAGAAAAGACACTGGAATGTTACTTAAAGTATTTTTGGAAACTTTTAAAAATATGAAAAATAAGCCTGGTTTAATCATGAAAACAAGTGGTGCTGGTTTCTCTGTTTTGGATAGAGAGCAGATGTTAAGTAAAATAATTAGTATCAAAAAAATGATTAAGGGTGATTTACCAAATGTTTATTTACTACACGGTGATTTTACTGACGATGAGATGAACGAATTGTATAATCATCCAAAAGTAAAAGCACACGTTAACCTAACCCATGGAGAGGGTTTTGGTCGTCCACTACTTGAAGCTACAATCTCACAAAAACCTGTAATTGCACCTAATTGGAGTGGTCATGTTGATTTTTTAAACGATAAACAAGCCATATTATTGAATGGGAATTTAGGTAATGTTGAAAGAGGTTCGGTTCCTGATGAATTTTTAGTGGATGGTTCACAATGGTTTACAGTAAATTATCAAGAAGCTTCAGCTTATATCAAAGATGTATTTAAAAACTATAGAAAATATTCTTTAAACGCTAAGAAACTTGGTACGATTAATAAATCAAAATTCTCATTAGATGCTATGACCAAACAACTTGATGTTATTTTAGAAAAATACATACCGGAGTTTCCACAAGAGGTAAAATTAAATTTACCAAAACTAAAAAAAGTTGGTGGTGATAATCTACCTAAAATTAAATTACCAAAATTAAAGAAAGTATAAAATGGAAAAAGTAATAGATTGTCCAGTTTGTTTTGATGTTGATAGGTGTTTCGAAGATGCACAAGATGGTTTCAGTTCTTATCTTTGCTTTAATTGTGGTTACATGAGTGATTCAAGATATGAATTAGGTAGTTTAAAATTAGATGACAATTTAAAAAAATCACCTAAACTCATTCAAGACAATAAGTTTCATGATAAAAAAAGAAACATAATTTGGTTCCCAGCTGTTTTGAACATGGGTGAGTTAGGTATGATTTTTCCAGAGGGTAGTAAAGACGATGAATATGTTTGGAAGTATGCAAAAATTGTAGAAATACCTGAGAATCAACGTGCAATTTATAATAATTATGATAAAAGACTCGATGTGGAGAATGCTATGACTTTTGAGAAAAACGAATTTTTACAGGCCTGTAAGGAGATGGGTATAACAAAGGATATAAGTTAAAATGCCAAAACAAGTCTATACTTGGGGAAAAGTTCAAACTGGTGATATTATATCTTTTAGGTATACAGGTAAAAAAAGCACAGGTACTTTAACAACATTACTTGTCTTGAATCCAAGAATACCATTCAATAAAAAAGATGGTAGTAAAAGTCAACATCTTGTTGGGTTGAAACTTGAAAGTCGTGGTAATGTTCCGACAATTCGTGCTAAACCAGCCGTTGTTCAGTTATTAGAGAATATTGGTAATATTGAATTAGTTAGTGCTGATGATGGAATTTACAGATTAAATTTACCTGATACAGGCCCACGCGGTGTAAAGAAAGATGTTTATAGGAATTTAAAAAGATTAATTAAAAGATATGGTGTTTATCGTACTTATGACCTTATTGAAGCTAAAAAATCAGCCGTATTTTTAGAACCAATAATGTTACCAAAAGAAGTGATGGAGGCTTTAAATGAAACTTAGTTATGGAATCACAGTCTATAATGAGGCTGAAGAACTTAAAAGGTTATTAAATATTTTAACAGATAAAATAGATAAAGAAGATGAGATAGTCATTTGTATCGATGGTGATGATGTAAAAGTGGAGGCTGTTTTGGGTGAATATTTATCTGAAAATGAAGCCATAGTTTATAAAAGAAAACTTGATGGTGATTTTGCTGCACAAAAAAATTCTGTCATAGAGAACTCTAGTGGTGATTATATTTTTCATATCGATGCTGATGAATACCCAAGTGATGGTTTATTAGAGTATGTTAAGCCTGTTTTAGAGATAAATAAACTGGATTTGATTTGGGTTCCACGAGTAAATACTGTTGATGGATTAACCGATGAATATTGTAATAAGTGGGGTTGGAGAATTACGCAAAATGGTTGGGTGAATTATCCTGATTATCAGAGTCGTATTTTTAGAAATGATAAATCCATAAGATGGCAAAACAAAGTGCATGAAAGAATTTTTGGAGCTAAAGAATACTCTCATTTACCACCAAATGAAACGTTGAGTTTATATCATCCCAAAACAATTAACAAACAAATAAAACAAAATGACTTTTACACCACACTATGATTAAAATAAAATTATTAGAACATGAAATTCACAGGAATGAAACAACGTTTCGTCCGTTTTTATTCGCACAAAATACACTACGTGAAGTGGGTATTGAATTTACAACTTCAGATGATTACGATTATGCCTGGGTTGGACAAGCTAGTATCATTGATAAAAAGAAATCATTAAAAGAATCAATAGATAAAGGTTTGGAATTTTTATCTAAACTTGACGGGGATTATATGATTGTGGATGGTCAAGACGCAACATCATTAATCGGTACAATTGATGTTTTTAGAGAATCAAACGCTTTATTGTTTTTAAAAAATTCTTATTTAAAAGATTTTGATTTGTATAAACAAGGTTGGATGAACGGTAGAATTTATTGGGGTGATGGTGATTATTCAGTTCCAGATATTGATGATTTAAAATCTAAAATGAAACTTACAGGTTGTAATTGGTTGGGAACAATCCAACCACAAATGATGGATTATAATTCTAATAAAAAATATGACATATCTTGCATGTTTAGTTGGGGTGACATTGAAAATTTTGAACATGACATCCAGACAAATATTCCGTATGATGACCATCGTAGAATTTTATTAGAAAGATTAGAAAAAACAGATTATAATGTTGTTAGAAGAGAATCTGGTGTTCGTATACCACAACAACAATTTTATCAAAATATGTATGATTCAAAAATAGTTATGGCTCCCATAGGTTATGGAGAGATGGCCGTAAGGGATATAGAAGCTGCTGGATTTGGTTCGGTTCTAATTAAACCAGATATGGATTACATTTACTCTAAACCATTTGTTTATGAAAATGGTGAAACCTATATTTCTTGTAAGTATGACTGGTCAGATGTAGAGGAAAAGATAGACTACGTTTTAACAAATTATAATGAATTACAACCACACTTAGTTGAAAATATGAGAAAAAGATTTACAGAACAATATTCTCACGAAAATCTAGCATTACATTTGTATGATATATTTAGAAGTTTACCGTCCATGTCAGTTGAAAACGCTGAAAACACAACCGTAGACATATCAATAAAAGAGGTTGAAAAAATACAATCAGTAGTTGACATTTGTGATGGGATGTGTTTTGACCAATATAAATCCATTTACAATTGTATCAAAGATAAACAAGGTTCAAATGTTTTAGTTTTCGGCGTAGGGAGTGACTCTGATTTGTGGTACGAAACAAATGAGAATGGTAAGACTGTATTCTTAGAAAATCACGACGAGTGGTTGAAAAAAGTTAACGAGGAATCACCTCATTTAAATGTACATGAAATACAATATACGAACAATGGTTATGAAGCTGACAAGTTATTAAATGATTATGATTCAGGAAATCATGATTGTCTTTCTGTTGATTTACCAGATGAGGTAAGAGATACTAAATGGGATGTTATAATTGTTGATGCTCCAGCGGCGTGGGACTATAAGTATCCTTGTAGGATGAAAAGTATTTATGAGGCTTATAATCTAGCTAAAAACTCTGAACATATCGATATTTTTGTTCATGATACGCATAGAGAAATTGAAATAAAGTATTGTGATTATTTTTTAAAACCGAATTTTGATTTTGTTGAAGAGGTTACAGACCCGCCTGGTTCTCGTTGGGAAGGTCGTAAATTATTTCATTTTAGAAAGTAGGTAAATATGTTTAGTTATAATGAATTTAAAAATTTAATCAATATGGTGCAACAAAACTTACCAATTGTTGACTATCAAGATGTTACTGAAAAAACAAAAAAGTTTTGTGTGTTAAGACACGATATAGAGTTTTCAATTGATAGAGCTTATAAATTAGCCAAAATTGAAAATGAATTAGGTGTTGAGTCAACCTATACAGTTCAAGTTCGTAATAACACTTATAACGCATTATCGGAGAAGAACATTAATTTAATTGCAAAGATTAGGTCATTAGGTCATCATATAGGTCTTCACCAGAATCCACCGTCCTCGATGAAATTAGACACGTTAAAAGACTATATAATGAGGGATATAAATATACTTGAAGATTCTTACGGGTTTGAAATAGATAGATTTGCTTTTCATCGACCAAAAAAAGAATATTTAAATTGTTATGTTGAACTAGAAAACAAAATAAATTGTTATGATAAAAAGTTTTTTCACTTTTTTGAGAACAAACCAGAGACTTTAGAAATATTGTATTTAGCAGATTCCAATCATAAATGGAAGTATGGGTATCCCTTAGATTTCGATTTTTCTAAAATAGACAAGTTACAATTACTAACCCATCCGTTTTCTTGGTCAGAAAAAGGAGCTGATAATTACGCTAATTTCGTATCTTTAATACGAGAGAGAAATGATGAACTAGTTAATTCAATGAACACCGAAACAAATACCTTTCCACAGGAGTTATTGTCTTGAAATATAAAGTTGTCGTCTTTGGAACAAAAGAATCAACCGCTCACATAATAAAAAAGTTTAAAAAAGATATTGATTTAGTCGTTACGATTAACAATAAAAATTCCTACAATATTTCAGGTAAGGGGGATGTCGAGGGAACGGCTAAATCGAATAATATTGAGTGTTTTACAACGGATGATTACACGTTGAAATCTTGTACAGAATTTTTTCAAAACAACGAGTTTGAAATCGGAATCAGTTATGGATGGCAAAGATTGATACCTCAATCAATTTTAGACGAATTCAAGCAAGGTGTCTTTGGAACTCACGCTAGTCCACTTGGTTTACCTTATGGTAAAGGTAGGTCACCACTTAATTGGTCAATAATTAGAGACTTTAAACAAGTTTACTTTAATGTTTTTAAGTACGTAGCAAAAGCAGATAGTGGTGAAATTTTTTCAACAACAAAGTTTGAAATTAATGATTGGGATACAATTGAGTCAATAAAAATAAAGGACTTGATTGTTACTGAGCGAGAAATAAGTAGATTGATTCAAGATTTTAAAGAAAATAGAATAACTTTGTTCAAACAAAAAGACAATATTGAAGAGACTTTTTTTCCAAAACGGTCACCAAAAGATGGTAAAATAAATTTGTGGTCAACACCAAGAGAAATCTATAATTTAGTGCGTGGTGTTACTAGACCTTTTCCTGGTGCGTTTCTTATGTTTGGTGATTACAAAGTAACCATTTGGGACGCTGTCCCGTTTGACAATCAACTTAATTTTAATTATTATGGTTTAGGACAAGTTATCAGAAAAGTTAAAAATAAATTGATAATTAAATTAGACGGTGGTAGTCTTTTAATTAATGAATACGAGTGTGATGTAGAAATAAAAGAGGGTGATGAATTAGAATGAAAAAAAATGTAATCTGGTGGCCAGCGGTAAAGAACAAAGACCATAATGATAAATACGGTAACTTTGATTATTTTGAATACTCAAGGAAGACTTGGGAGTTTTGGTGTAAGAAAAATGATGTTTTATTTGTACCCTTTGAAGAACCAGTTGAACAAAACTTACATGACTATCGTATTAATTGGCAGAAAGCAATATTTGTGTTTGATGAATTAGAGCGTAGGGGTATTGATTATGACCAAATTGCTTTAGTAGATAGTACCGTGATGGTCAAATGGAATTGTCCAAACTTTTTTGAATTAACTGATAGAAAATTTACAGTAACAAGGGATATTGATAACATGAGTTGGACTCATGATAGTATTCAAGGTTATAAAAACATTTTTGATAAATTTAATTTAGATTCAACAAAATACTTTCGGTCTGGCTTTATGGTGTTTAATGAAACACATAAAAATTTATTTCAAGATTTGAAGAATTTTTACATAAAAAACAAAACAGATTTTATTAAACTACAAGATGAGGTAGTGAGAAAAGGTAATGACCAAACACCAATTAATTATTGGGTACAAAAAAATAATATTGAGTTAAAGTTTTTACCACAAGCTTTATGGATGTGTTCTCACATGCATAGAAAAGAGATGTTGACTTACAATTGGCAATTAGATGAGGATAAAACACCTTTTTTCATCAAATATGCAAATAATTGGATGTTTAACGGTATACCAAAAGACCAAAGGACATCCCTAATGAGTCAAACTTGGGAGCTAGTAAAAAGTAATTATACCTTTGATGAAACAGAATTACTTTTAAATTCTGTAAATCATAAAGATACTTTTAAAAACGCCACATCAAGAAAATTTAAAAAAGATTTACTGGAATATTTTACCGAAGACAAATATAAAAACATGACAATGGTTGAGTTCGGAGCGTGTCATGGAGATACAACAAAAATTTTTAGTAAATTATTTAAAAAAGTATACGCCTATGATTGGTCTCAAGACAATGTTGAAAGAATAAACATTAAATGTAAAGGTTGTGATAACGTGGAGACAAAAGTAATGGATGTTGTAAAAGACGAGTGGAAATTACCACAAGCTCAAATTGTGTTTGTTGACGCTAGTCATGATTATCCCCAAGTAGCCATAGACATACAAAAGACATTAGATTACTTTGATAATCCAATTATAATAATGGATGATTACGGTAATCCGAACAACCGAAATATTAGAGTGTCGATAGATGAAAAAATAAAAGAGGGACAGATAAAGATTCGTAAATTTATAGGTGAGGACAAAGGTTTTAAAACTAAGGCTGGTTGGGAGATGATTGATAAAGAGGGAGTGATTTTATGGTAAAAGCTATTTTCATATCAGTCAGAACAGGTTCATCCCGTTTACCAAATAAGTCAATGCTTAAAATAAAAAATAAACATACAATTGAATACGTGATTGATGCTGTAAAAAAATCACAACAAGCCGATGAGATTGTTCTTTGTACGACTGAGAACGCAGAGGATGTGATACTTGGTGCAGTTGCTGAAGTTAATAAAATAAAGTTTTGTTATGGTGATGAAAATAATAAATTAAAAAGATGGTACAAAGCTGCTCAAAAATTTAATGTTGATTACTTTGTAACGGTTGATGGTGATGATTTATTTTATGATGCAAGACTAGCTGATTTATGTTTTCAACAAGTCGAAGATTCGGATATGATAAATGGACAAGGATTATATAACGACACTTATGGTATGAAAACTAAAACACTTGAATCCATGTTACATATCCTTGAGGATAAAGTTATTGAGCCACATGAGATGGTAAAACTATTTCAAAATAAATTTAATATTAAAACTCCAATCAACATACCTGACATTTTACTAAAACAAAATATTCGAATGACATTAGATTACGAAGAGGATTTAAATTTTTTCGAAACCGTTATAAATAATGTTAAAGATAATTTTGTATTAGATGATATACTTTTATATTTAAAAGAAAATAAGTCTGTGGTTGACATTAATTATTTTAGAGAAGACGATTGGAAAAAAAATCAAGGAGTGCTTAATTGAGGGATATACAAACTAATCCAAAAGGTAAATACAATGGTAATGAATTACAATACGTTCTTGATGTTTTAGATTCTGAGAATCAAGAAAGAAAAGCAAATCCTTTTGTAAATAGATTTGAAAAAGAATTCAGTAAAAAGTTTCGTAGTAAATATGCTATAGCTCATAACTCAGGTACATCAACATTACATAGTTGTTTAGTTGCAGCGGGTGTTAAATGTGGAGACGAGGTTATATCACCAGCTCATACCGTAATAATGAATTCTTTCGTAACATTACAGATTGGTGCAACTCCTGTATATGTAGATATAGACCCTGATACTTTTAATATGTGTCCCAAGGATTTAGAAAAAAAGATAACAGATAAAACTAAAGCAATACAAGTTGTGCATATGCATGGTAATCCATCGGATATGATTAGTATTATGAAAATAGCAAAAAAACATAATATACCTGTAATTGAGGACTCAGCACAATGTGTCCTTGGGTATATTGATAGTCAATTAGTTGGTACATTTGGTGATATGGCTAGTTGGAGTTTTGAAAATAAAAAACACATTTCAACTGGAGAGGGTGGTATGGTAACCACCGACAATAAAAAGTTTGCCACCATTGTCAGAAAACATGGAGGACTTGGTTATAAAACATTAGAGGCTGGACAAAGTCTACGACAACTATTACCAAAAGATTTTCAAAATCCTTATTACAAAAGACACGATACATTAGGTTATAATTATCGCATGAATGAACTCACAGCGGCGGTTGGATTAGGACAATTAGAAAGAGTTGAATTTTTAGTGGAGAGAAGACAGAAGATTGCAGAGATGTACGATGATATTTTTGAGGGCGTTTGGTATATTAAACCACAGAAAGTTTTAGATGGTCATATAAATACTTATTGGACTTACACCGTCACTTATGAGGGTAAAGATTGGTTTAAAGTCTATGATAATGTTAAGAACGCTGGGGGAGATGGTTTTTATGGTGGGTTGTCAATCCCATACGAAGAACCAGTGATGAAAAAATATAATTACATTAAGGGGGAGTGTCCAAACGCAGAGAAGATACAGCCTAAGATGATGCAGTTTAAATGTAATTACAGGGATTTATCTGAAGCCGAGAAAAAATTAAAAATACTGAAAAAAAGTTTAACTTCTCGATAATTAAATTAATATATATAAATACAAAACTAAGGAGTCATAAATGAGTACATATGTTATAGCCGAAATTGGTATCAATCACAATGGTGATATGGATTTGGCTAAAGAGTTGATTTTAAAATCAAAAGTTAGTGGATGCGACGCAGTCAAATTTCAAAAAAGAGATATAGATTCGGTATATACACAAGAGGAATTGGATACACCGAGGGAATCACCTTTTGGTACAACAACAAGAGAGCAAAAAGAGGGGATTGAATTTAGTATAGCACAATATAAAGAATTACAAGAATATGCAAAACAACACTCATTAGATTTTATTATCTCTTGTTGGGATGAATTGAGTTTAGATTTAGTAGAGAGACATTTGGATGTGAAGTATCACAAAGTAGCATCTGCAATGGCCACTGACAGAGAATTTCTTGAAAAATTAAATAAGACAAATAAACCTGTTATTTTATCTATTGGAATGTGTACAGATGATGAAGTTACCGCCGCTATGAATATATTAAATAATGTCGAATATGTATTAGCTTGTACCAGCACATATCCGACTGCGGCTGAAGAGATTAATTTAAGATACATTGAGACACTAAAGAAAAGTTATCCAACTATGAGGGTTGGTTTTTCAAATCATTATAATGGTCTTGACGCGTGTGTTGGTGCTATTGCTTTTGGCGCTGAGTGTATTGAATTTCACATCACCAAAGACAGAACAATGTATGGTTCAGACCAACCAGCTTCGATTCAACATTCAGATGATTTGGTAGATTCAATCAGAAAAATAGAGTCAATGATAGGTGATGGTATCAAAAAGGTTTATGATTCCGAGGTTCCGATTGCA
>MDTB01021272.1_pt1 | contig 13849 bp, 13 predicted proteins | sample 811161 | NCBI WGS metagenome assembly MDTB01 (sample SAMN05326650, study PRJNA326480) | marine metagenome | isolation source: seawater | place: Mediterranean Sea | collected 2009
AATAAGATTGTCAAAATCAAAATATATATCTTTTATAGATGCTGATGATTATTGGGATGAAAATAAATTAAAAAATCAAATTAATTTTATGAATAAATACGGATATAAATTTACATATACTGATTATATTCCATTTAAAAATAAAAATAACATTAAGGTATTTAAAAAAAAAATTAGTGTAAGCAAAGAATTTAATTTAAAAAAATTTATCTTTAATAGTTCAATTGCAATGAGCACAGTAATAATTAGAAGGTCAATTTTGAATAATATAAAATTTAAGAAGTTAAAGGTATGTGAAGATTATTTATTTAAGTGCGAGATACTTAAAGAACATAATGCCTTCAAATGTGAAAACGCACTTATGTTTTATAGAATTTTAAAAAATTCATTACAAAGTAATAAAATTAGAAATATTTATTGGGTTTGGCATATAAATAGGAAATACAATAAATTAAATTTCTATAATAATTTAATGTCTTTAGTGCTTATTTCAATTAATTCTATCAAAAAGTATGGTTTTAAATAAATACATTATTATTTTCTGGTGGGCATGATAAGAATTGAACTTATGGCCTCTACGATGTCAACGTAGCGTTCTACCACTGAACTACATGCCCCTAAAATTCTAAACGCAAAAATTTTTTTAATATTATTTTTATTTGTAATTTTATCAAAAAGAATCTTAGATTAAATAGAGAAAATCCTAAAGAAGACAATTTTTTTTTATTAATTTTGTACCATTCTTTGAATTCTTGTAAATAAATATCAATTCTTTGATTACTGAGATTACCGCCATGCCATCTATAATATGCTAAAGGAAGATCCAAATAATAAATATAATTTTCTAAACTACAGTTTATGTAAAAATCAAAATCACCAATTATAGTATAGTTACTTTTAAAATTATAATTATCAAAGATACTTCTTTTAACCATGATTGTAATTATTCCTATCGAATTTGAATTTAAGAGTTCTTGAGTAATCTTTCCGTAGGGTTTTTTATTTTTTAAAAATAATTTACAATTATCTTTGGAATCTTTGAAAATATAATAATTGGTATACAATATTTTCGCATTTTTATTTTTTTTGAAAAAATCAAGTTGTTTTTCTATTTTGTCATTTTCCCAAAGATCATCTGTATCTAAAATGGTTATATATTCTCCGCTTGATTTATTTATGGCCTTATTTCTAGCTTCATAAAGACTCAAAAATTTTTCTGAATAAAAATATTTTATTCTTTTATCTTCGAATTCCTTGATAATTTTTTCACTATCATCTTCAGATTTGTTATCCCAAAAGATCAATTCTAAATTATCGTAAGTTTGATTAATAATACTTGAGATACAATCTTTTAAAAATTTTTCACCATTATGACAATTTATAATTACGCTTACAAGCGGCTTATTTTCTTTTTTCATAAAACTTAATAGTTTTAATTAATCCTTTATTCAAACTTATTTTTGGAATCCAATTAAATTCTTTTTTTACTTTTTTAACATTTGGATAAAGATAATTAATTTCATCTTTTCTCATTTTTATTTTTCCAAAACTTGGTTTTCCTCTTTTTGAAAATTTTACTATTTTTTTTATTACATTTTTAACTGATACTGGCTTTTCTGTGCCAACATTATAAATACCTGAGTTTAAATTATTTTTCTTTAATATTTTTAAAATTAAATTGCAAAGATCATCAACATATAAAAAATCTCTAATTTGTTCTCCCTCTGTGCAGGGAAAAGTTTTGTGTTGCAAACAAGAATTTATTACTTGAGGTATTAATCTGTCTTTTTTTTGGTGAGGTCCATAAACTTGATACATTCTTAAAATTATAACTTTAAATTTATTTTTTGAATTTAATAAAAATCTAGAAGCTAAATATTTAGCTTGGCCATATATAGATGTGGGTGAAGACCTTTTGTGCTCTACTTGAGGGGACTTTTTATTTCCGTACTCTAAACTGCTACCAGCTTGAATAAAAAGCTTTACACCTTTGTTTCCAACAAGACTAACCAAATTTTTTACACCTTGGTAATGTGTTTTGTAGGTCTCTGATTTATTTTGATGATCTATATTCCCAGAAAAATTCACAATTATATCAAAATTGATATTTAAAACTCTTCGTAATTTACTAATATTTTGTAAATCACAATAGAGGTATTTTGCTTTTTTCAATTTGCTAGTCTTACTTTTATTATTTTTGCAAAGTAAAAAAATTTTAAATTTTGATGAATCTAATTTTTTTGCAAGATTAAATCCTAAAAAACCTGAACCACCTACTATAAGAATCTTTTTAGTCAAAAATTTTTCTATATTTTTTCTTTTTTATTAAAATTTCTAATTTTTTTTTGTCTCTTATTGTATCAACGCATTGCCAAAAATCCTGATGTTTAAAAGCTGCCAATTTTTTTTTTTTTGTAATCGCTTCCAATGGTTCTCTCTCCAAATATGTTTTGTCATTTTTGATTAACTTTAAAAAACCTGGTTCTATTACGAAAAAGCCTCCATTTATCCAACCCTCATCTGTCTTGGCCTTTTCCTTAAAGTAACTCACTGAATTTCCTTTTAATTTTAAATATCCAAATCTTGCTGGTGGTCTAACAGCCGTAAGAGTAACTTGTTTTTTGTTTTGTTTATGAAATTTAATTAACTTTTTTAAATTTACATTTGACAACCCATCGCCGTAAGTCATTATGAATCGATCATTTTTTAAATATTTTGTTAAACGTTTTAAACGTCCGCCAGTCATGGTATTTTTCCCAGTATCAATTAATTTGACGTTCCAATTTTTTTTATTTTTTTTAAAATAATTTTTTATAACCTTACCTTTATAACCCAAAGCTACATAAAAATTTTTAAACCCATAATTATAAAAATAATTCATAATTCTAAGAAGCAAAGGTTTTCCATTTATTGATACCATTGGTTTTGGTATAGTTTTGGTATACTCCGACAACCTAGTTCCTAATCCACCAGCTAAAATTACAACTTTCATATTTTGATATTAGATCTTTTGTTAAAAATTTTTATATATTCTTTAATCTGATTTATTGACATTTTTTGTTTATTTTTCTGATAAAAATTCCTATACCAAATTGTTGTCATTTTAATTGTTTCCTCAAAATTTAATACACATTTCCATTTAAGTGTTCTTAAAGCTTTATTGCTATTTAACTTGAGCAAACTACTTTCGAAAAAAGTTTTTGTTTTTTTAACTTTCCAATTAATTGAAGGCCAATACTTTTGCATTTTTCTAACACATTCAATAACTTTATAATTTTTTTTTGTGTTTGGGCCAAAATTAAAAGCTTCACCATTCAAATTTTTATTTTGTTTTAAATTGGCTGCAAGAATTATATATCCCATGGTTGCCTCGAGTACGTGCTGCCAGGGTCTTGTAGAATTAGGGCTTCTTATTATAACTTTTTTATTTTTTGACCAGGCTTTAACACAATCAGGTATTAACCTGTTTTCTGACCAGTCTCCGCCTCCAACAACATTCCCTGCTCTAGCAATGACTGTAGATAAATTATTTTTTTTTAATAAAAATGACTCCATGTATGATCTAATTGCAATTTCTGCTGCGGTTTTAGATGCACTGTAAGGATCTTTGCCGCCTAAAAGATCAGTTTCTTTATACCCAGTTTTTTTCTCAACATTTTTGTAAACTTTATCACTTGTAATTAAGATAACTACAGCTTTTTTTTTATAATCCCGTAAAGCATCTAATATATTTAAAGTCCCAAAAGTGTTTGATCTCCATGTCTTAACAGGATTTAAGTATGACTTTTTTACAAGGGCTTGAGCAGCTAAATGAAATATAAAATCTGGCTTATAATCAAAAATTATTTTTTTTATTTTTTCTTTATTTGATATATCAATTTTTTTTGACTTAAATTTTTTCAAATTTTTATGAATCTTAAAATGTGATGGGTTTGTAGGCACACTGTCAGAAACGCCAAGGATTGTGGCTCCAAAATAATTTAATATCAATGATAACCAAGAACCTTTGAAACCTGTATGGCCTGTAACCAAGACTCTTTTATTGTTAAATATTTTTTTTAAATTAATTTTTCTCATTTTATATATCCCTGGTAGATGGGCTATCTTTGATCCAATTAAATTCTTTAACTGGTGTTTTCCATCCTTGTCCGTATACATATTTCAAATAATCTTCGTAGTAAACCGGAACAGAAACTTTTAAATTTTTAAAATCTATTTTTTTGAATTCTTGTAAAAATTTTAAAGGTTGAGTATAACCTGCGGTTTTATAAAAAAAATTTTTCTTTATCAAAATTTTTTTAAGCAATTTAAATATTGGTTGAATAAATTCGAGTTTATTTATGACAAACATTAATTTACCTTTATAATCTTTAGCCATTGAAAGTGCGTCTATAGTTTTGCAAGTCAAATTTTTAGGAATATACCATTTTACGTAAGCCATCTCCTCTGAATTACTGAGTTTTTTGTGATAAAAATTAATGTCAATCTCTCTTCCACCTGTTTTAATGAAAGTCAAAAGATCATCATCTATCAAATATTTTTCCTTTAACTTGTAGTTATTTTTTAACATTATCAATTTTAATTTTTCTTTTAAATTTTTCTCATCCCAAACAGCAATATCAATATCATGGTCCCAAGGTATTAAATTTTTATCTCTTACAATGCCTAGCAGTGTACCGTGGCACACCCAATAAATAATTTTATTCTTATCAAGTAAATTAATAATTTCAATTAAGTTTGGATCTATTTTTTTTTTGCTACCAGTCTCAGAATACATGGGTTTTCCTTTTTAAATTTTGCAAAATTTTTTGACTCCTTAAAATATGAAATTTTAAAATGTTTAGATAATCTTCTTTTAAGCTCTTTAGGATCTATAAATCTTCTATAATGTGTATCAACAAATTCATGCTTACCGATTTTCTTACCTTTGCCATAAATATCATCTTTAATAGTTCTACACTCTATAAATATGTAATCTAACTTTTTTTGCTTATTAAGTGAATTTAATAGTTTTTTTTCATCTAAATAATTAATTGAGTGTAATGTAAATCTTGAATACACACTAAAAGGAAAATCAAAATTTTTAGATATGAAAAAACTACAAAAATTTTTTTTTATAAATTTATTTCTAAATTTATGAAAAATTTTTTTATTTTTTTTTATCGCGCTATAAGATTTATCAATACCAATAGAATTTATCTTTTTATTATTAAAAAAAACTGTATCTCTTCCATTACCACAACCTATATCATAAATAGTTTTATTGTAATTTTTCAATTTAGATACGCAAAATTTTGCAAATAAAGTTGGTTTACTAATGTGTTTTTTTTTATAAAAGTTATTCCAGTAATTATTATTTATATCTTTTTTCATTTTTAAGGTAATTCTTTGTAATTTTTTTTCTTAAAATTGTACTGCTAATATTTTTTGTTCTAGGGAATATTTTGAGATAATTTTTTTTTAATTTATTTGAATTATCATTTCCATGCACCAAAAAATGAATTTTATTCTTTTTTAAAAAATTTTCATTTATATGAAATTTTGATTTAATGACTTTGTTTACATATCGAATTGACTCAATTAATTCTTTTCTATGTTTAAACTTCAATTCTGGATTGAGATGTTTGTGTTTTCTAATTTCATTATCTGATGTCAATGCAACAATAACATTTCCAAGTTTTGAAGCTTTTTTAAGAAGTCTAGTGTGCCCGTAGTGCAAAATAGAACAAGACATATCTACTAAGATATTTTTTTTTCTAATCATAATAAATTAATTTGTTCCAGGTATTAAATTAAGAATTTCTTTTATACGCAAAAGTTTTTTGTCTGCCTCTTTTGAGCGATTTTTTTCTAGAATTGTTTTGGCCACATGCTGCATTGCAGGATAAGATGCTCTTAGCATATGGTTTGCATATATGACTATGTTGAAGCCATTCTCGTATAAAGTTTTCTCTGAAACTTGGTTGTAACTTGATGGTACTGAAACTAGTGGAATTTTTTTATAACTTTTTCTAAAAACTTTGGAAAAAGCTAACACCTCTTTGGGGTTTTTTGATTTGCTGTGTATCATTATTCCATCAGCGCCTGCTTCTACATATGAATGGGCTCTAGAGATAGCATCGTTGAGTCCTTTGCCTAATATAAAACTTTCAATTCTTGCTATTATCATAAAATCATCACTTATCTGGCCTTTTTTGCCCACTGAAATTTTTTCTGAAAATTTAATTTTTTCCTCTTGGGTTTGCCTTGATGTGTCTTTTAGTAATGAATTTTTTTTTAAACCTTTTTTATCCTCAATTATTAAAGCTGAAATACCTAACCTTTCAGCAGACTTGATCCTCATTTCAAAATGCTCAACTTTTCCACCTGTATCACCGTCCATAATTAAAGGTTTAGTAGTAACTTCAAAGATTTGATCAACCCCATTAAGCCTTTGAGAAAAATCTAAAGACTCATTGTCTGGCTTTCCAACAACTGTGGAGTCAGTAAGGGAACTAGACCAAAAACCATCAAAACCGATCTTTTTACCTTTTTTTTCAATAAGTGTATTTTCTCCTATAATAGCTGACAATGGGCTATGGGCTTCTAGAAATTTAGATATTTTGTTACTCTCTATTGTTCTTCTCAATAAACTTCTTCTGATATCAGGTGTTACAGAAATTTGATTTAAATGATTAATAAGAGCAGAGGAAGATACACCTTTTGTGTAAGGAATCTCAATGAGCTTACCTCCGTAAGATTTCATAATTTTTAAAACCTTTCTTCTGATTTCACTCATATGTCCTGTTTTCCAATCATCTCCGTGAACTAAAAAATCAGGTTTCAAACTTTTTATACTTTTGGAATAATCCCACTCATTTTGCTTAATAACAGATTTAACACCCTTAAAATTTGTTAAGATTTTTTTTCTCTGTTCAAAGTTTAGATATGGTATCCTTTTGTGTTCAGCGACTGCTTTATCAGATAATAAACCAATAATAATATCTCCGTATTTTCTGGCTGTCTCAAATAATTTCATGTGTCCATGATGTATAGAGTCGGCTGTAAGAGATATATAAACAGTTTTTTTCATTTGTTCAATTATTGAACATATCTATTTTTGTTCGAAAGTAAACATTTAATTTCAATTTCTTCATATATTTTTCTTTTATTATCTTTTTATTCCTCAATATCTAAAAAATTGATTATTTTTCCTTTTGCATTTTTTCCTAGATGAGCTTCTCCGATATGACAAACGATTGATCCAGATATTTTTATTCTTGGTTTATAGAGAATTACTTTTGATGAGTTTGAAATAATTTTTTTATTAACATACGTACATAAAAGTGGCTGATTTTTTTTGGGATAAACTAAATAGTCTTTAAATTTTCTTATCATTTTATTTTTATTTTGAACTACAGATTTTTTATAATAATTATATTTTTGTAAAACTTTTTCTAAAGATTGAATAGTGTGGTATGGGCCCGTCATTCTTTTTTGCTCTAAATTTTTTATGTCAAGAACAAATGTATTTACTTTATTAGTTGGATTAACATTGTAACAAACAAAGCATGCACCTGTTAAGCCGAATAGACCCTTACAAGAACTGAAAGAAATTACATCTGCTAAATGGTGATTAGATTCTAATCCAATTGATGCTGTTGCATCTAGAGCGAGCTTGGATTTTGTTCTTCTGGTAAGTTTTTTTAAATCCTTTATTGGTATTTTTAAACCTCGACTGGTTTCAGTTGAGCAGGCCCAGATCCAATCATATTTTCCCTTGATTTTATCTAAATTTTTCCAATTTACTTTAGTTACAGATTTAATTTTTTTATTATTTTTTTTAATTAAATTTGATATTTGAAAGAGTCTATCGGAATAATAACCAGTTGATACAATTAAAATTTTACCTTTTAAAAAGTTTAAGGCAACTATTTCTAAAGCAGTACTTCCCGATCCCTGGGTAGTAATAATTTTTTTTAATCCTGATATTTTTTTAAGCTTTTTTATAACACTATTGTAAGTTTTGTTATATTCATTGTCCCCTCTTCCAAAACAAGGACCTAAATTAATTATATTGCTATCAATTATACTAGCAGGACCAGCTGTAAATATAATTTTGTTATCATTTTTTTTCTTAACGAGATCTTTAATCATCTTTTTCATTTATCTACCCATAAATTTAGATTTGATAAAATTTAATTTTTTTGGTCTTCCTAGATTTTGAATAGTTCCCGATTTAATTTTAACTTCTAAAAGTGAAGGACCTTTTGATTTTAAAAAATCAAGTATAGTTCTATTCATAATTTTTACATTATCTAAAAAGAAATAATTTTTATATCCACAACTCTTAGAAAGTTTATTTAAATCTAAATTTTCAAGATTGGTTTTTTGACCTCCAACAGACTCGTGAGATCTATTATTTAAAATTATATGTTTGAAATTTTTGAGCTTTTTAAAACCTATCGTAGTTAAAGAACCCATGTGCATTGATAAAGATCCATCCCCATCTAAACAAATAGTGTTTCTTTTATTGTTCATTGCAACTCCTAAAGATACCATTGAAGCATGGCCCATGCCCCCGACCATATAAAAATCATTTCCTTGGTAGTGTGTATTCTTGTATTTCCTTATTTGAAATAGTTCTCTTGAGGTATAACCTGTTGTAGAAATAATTTTACTTTTCAAATTTATTTTATCTAACAAAGTATTTAGAAAAGTTTCTCTTTTAATTCCACTATAAAATTCTTTTTTATTTTTTTTATAGGATTTTTTATCAAATAAAATATCTTTTTTTATCAAACATGCTACTGGACATTTAAACTTTTTTGAAAATTTAATTAAATTATCAAGTTTTTTAAAATCTTTGTAAGTTTTTACTTCACAGAATTTGATGTTTAATAATTTTAATAACTTTCTTGTTATTTTGCCTTTTACCTCATGCTGCGGCTCATCTCTAGTACCGGGAGCTCCTCTCCAGCCAATTATTAAAAGAATTGGTATTGAGTAGACCTTTTGATGCGCGATAGAGGCTAATGGATTTACAGCATTTCCCAATCCTGAATTTTGCATATACGCACAAGCTATTTTCCCAGTGGAAAGATAGTATCCGATACAAACGGAAACAGCCGACCCCTCGTTTACAGTGATTAAATGCTTTTTATTTAATTTATCAAAATATTCCTTTGTTTTCTTTAGTATGCTATCTGGAACACCTGCGAAGAAATCAATATTCTTCTTTTTAAGGAAACTGAATAATTTTTTAACTTCTATCATTTTATACCTTTGTTAAAAATTTTGTCCATTTGCTTATGGGGTCATCTTGTAAATTACAGAAATTTTTTTTGAATTTATATAAAGTATTTTGGACCCCATTTGATAACCACCATTTATCTATTTGATACCAATTTTCATTTATATGTGCTGTTGCATCTTCAATATTTTTAAATACTATTTTATATTTTACTAAATCTTCTTGTAAAGATTTTACATTACCTTGTAAGGGAACTTTTTCGAAATCATTAATTAAAACTGTAGGACCTGTAATTATTGACTCTAAAAAAGCAGTTTCCATGTACGGGCAAATTACCAATTTTGACTTATCGATGTATTTATAAAAAACATTTTTTTTGTTAACAAATTTTTCTTCAATTGTATTTCTTATTATTTCTTGCATTTTTACTTCATGTTCTCCCGAAGGTAAGTAAAAAAAATTTTTATAAATCTCTTTATTAAGTAATTTTTTTAGATAAATTGCATTATCAAGGTTGAGACGCAAATAGTGGTTTTGCCCGGTTCCAATTTTTCCAGGAAATAATGTTATGGCCTTTTCTAAATAAATAAGAAATTTTTTATCAGATCTAAAAGATTTATAATTTATGAATTTACCTGGTGGTAACTGAATATCTTTATCTTTAACAGGAAGAGTCCATGTAAATTTTTTATCTACTAGTATGTTTTCGAATTGAAGATCAGGACAAAACTTTAATTGGTTACCTCCTCCATGGGAACTAGAAAAAAATTTTGTTTTATTTTTAATTACATTTCTAGCTAACCAAAATTTAAAAACTTCGTTATGGTAGTGAAGAACAGCGGATAATATTACTTTTGGTTTTAATTTAATTTTATGAGACTCTTGATCAATTAAATCGTAAGCTTCTAGAAAACATTTTGGTATATCATATTTAATGTTTTCATTTAAGTATTTGAGGAAAAGATCATCTTCACTATTTGAAAAGTAAATTTTATTTCTTTTTTCTCTGTCAATCTTTACATGTCTTAAATCAATATGATCAAATCGGTAATTAAATTTGTAATAATAAAATGCAGGGAATTGAAAAAGTTTAAGACTTATTTTAACATAATTTATAAATTTAAAAGTTCTCCTATCGATAAAAATATTATTGAATTTTGAAAAAAAAGAATTTAGGTAATCTAAGGTGATATGTAAAAACTTTTTTTTTGTTTTTGGTTTATTTTTATAATAAGTTTTAGTAATAAATTCATTTTGATTAATTTCTTTTGATATAAAATTAATTTTTTTTCCATTATTGCTTAAAAAAATTAATATTTTTTTGAATATTTGATAATTAAAAAATTGATCGGAACTTAGTAAATTGTAATAATCTGCAGTATATGGTATTTCAATTTTATCAATCTTTATATCACTAAAAATTAAATTAGAATCTTTCTCTAAAGCTTTTTCGACTAACCTCCACCTATATAGCTCACCAGGAATATAATATGCTAACCAAGGTAATATTAAAATATTCCAATACCTGTCGGGAAAATTTTTATTGTGAAAATTATTAAGATATCCGCTAAGTTTTTTTGCATAGTAGTCTAAAATCTTTTGACACAAAACATAATCTTCGCTTAAAGTTTTATTGTTTCCCCATGGAGATGACAATAAATCACTTTTATTATTATTTTCATTATCCAAGCACCAGTCTCCTGCTAATATTTTTTTATTAGAAATTCGAAAATTATTATCAATTAAAGTAGTTATAAATTGTGAATTTTTGTTATCCAACATCACTTTTTTTAAAATTACCAACGTGTGCAATCATTTTTTTTAATTCATTGGTTGATAGAAATTGATCGTTATCTCTCGAATTATAACTGAAATTATTTGGTATCTTTTTGAAAACTTTAAGCTTCTTTTTAAATCTATTTAAAGTAGATTTTTCATTATCAGGCAAAATTAAAAAATACTCACCGATATCATAAGTAGTATAACTGTCAGCTTCTGTTATCATTTCTTCGTGGACTTTTTCACCTTTTCTTAAACCAATAATTTTTGGCTTATTTTTTAGACCCACAGCTTCAATTAAATTAACAAGTTTATAGGATGGGATTTTTGGAATTAATATTTCACCTCCATTTGAGTTTTGCATTGCCCAGTCAACAGCTTTTACTCCTTGATCTAAAGTAATATTAAATCTTGTCATCTCCTCGCTGGTTATAGTAAATGTTCCACTATTTTTGTATTGCATGAGTAATGGGAGTACAGATCCTCTAGATCCAAGAACGTTGCCATATCTTACTACTGAAAAAATATTTTTTCCTGAATAATTATTAGCAGCAATAAATAATTTATCACTGCAGAGTTTCGTTGCTCCATAGAGATTTACAGGCGCACAGGCTTTATCTGTAGATAATGCTATTACTTTACTCACATTATTATTTAAAGATGCCTCTATTAAGTTTTGGGCTCCCAAAATATTAGTTTTAATAAACTCAATAGGGTTATACTCTGCAATAGGAACTTGTTTCAATGCTGCTGAATGAATGACAATGTCAATTTTATTCAATGCTCTAGAAAGCCTTTTTTGATCTCTAACATCTCCAATAAAATATCTAATGAATGGATATTTTTTTTCATCATAAACTTTTGCCATTTCAGATTGCTTTAGTTCGTCCCTACTAAATATTACTAACCGTTTAATTTTTTTATATCTTTTTGTTAGAAATTTTATAAAAGCTTTGCCAAAACTACCTGTTGCTCCAGTAACTAATATTGATTTATCGTTCATGACTCGACTCCTATTTTTTTTGTTTGATTTTTTTCCTCTATTACAATTGAATTTTCAATTCTTAAAATTCTTGAACAGTATTTTAAAGATTTCACATTATGAGAAATTGCAATTACAGTGATGTTTCGTGAAAGTTCCTTAACGAGATCTACTAAAACCAGCTCTGTTTTTTCATCTAGTGCATTGGTAGCCTCATCAAAAACTAATAAATCTGGATTATGATAAAGGGCTCTCGCTATACCTAATCTCTGAAGCTCTCCACCACTAATTCTTACACCTTTCTCACCAACAATTGTTCTAAGTCCATCGGGAAGTTTATCTGTAAATTCTTTTAACTGAGATTTTATTATGCAATCTTCCACTAAATTCATATCAATTTTATTTTCCTCTATTCCATAAGCTACATTATTAATAATAGTGTCATCCATCAGAAAAATTGACTGGGGCACATAACCTACATTTTTATAAAATGTTTCAATTTTTCCAGATGAAGGCTTGTGTAAGCCTAATAATAAATTTATTAAAGTGGATTTTCCAGATCCAGTCTTTCCTACAATTCCAACAAAATCTTTATTAAATATGTTTAGATTAACATTCTGTAAAGTTAATTTATCTTTACCTGGAAATTCAAAATGAACATTTTTAAAAGAAATTATTTTATTTTCATTTTGTTTATTTTGCTGATTAAAATCTTTTATATTTATAATATTATCTTCACTTGAAAAAATTTTATCTATGGTCTCCACATATACCTGGCCATATTTAACTTTCTGTAAACTTGATAGAATTCTATTAAATGAAGGCATCAATCTTATTGATGATATTCCAAATAAACTTAATATTAAGAAAATTTCAGAATCTGGTTTTCCACTTAATTTTAGATAAATTATAAATACAACTAAGGACAATACAAAGAACGTTTCAATCAAATATCTTGGTAAATTGTTCATCACATTGATAAAAAACATCGCTTTAAATCTTTTTGAGGTTATTGAAAAATATTTATTCAGAAAATAATTAATTCTTTTAAATATTTTTATTTCTTTAATACCTCCATAACCATGGGAGAGTTCTAAATATCTTTGTTTATCTAAATTTTGAACTTGTTTCCCCCATCTCATCGAGGAGTTCTTAATTAAAGAAAATGCCAGATAGCTTAGAACCGTTATAAAAACTAAGCTGATTAAAAAACCTTTTGGTTCAACAAAAAACATTAGGCAAGAAAGAGACAATATAACTAATATTTCAGATATAATTATAAAGGTATGCCCAATTGTATCTTTATATCTATCCGCTACTTCTACAGAGTGAAAAGTTAAATTCGAGGTATTGTTGGCTAAATGAAACTTATAATCTTTGTTTAAATACTTTTGGTATACATTGTTCGACAATCTTGATCCAAGCGTATTGATTAGATGAGAATTAAACCAACTAAAAGCAAACAAAATTAAATTTTTCAATAAAAATACTATAATTATAAGAATAAATGGTAAAAAGGGGCTTACTGACTCAAAAAACTTTACTATATCGTTAATGTTAATATTTAAAAAATTCATATCTGTAACAATCTGGTTCTTAAATATAATTGCAACAAAAGGTAAAATTAAACTTATTCCTAACATTTCAATAAAAGCACCAATCAAGCTAAAGAACAGTGCCGTATAAAGTAATTTCTTTTCTCTATAAGTGAGATGCTTGGGTATTTTTAATAAAAATTTCATATAATTTAATTTTTAAAGCATTTTTTTATTTCATTTATAACTTTTTTTTGTTCATAACTTTTTAAGTCTGGGTAGATTGGTATTGATAAACAATTTTTGTAATATGTCTCAGCG
>MDTB01129027.1_pt1 | contig 13849 bp, 13 predicted proteins | sample 811161 | NCBI WGS metagenome assembly MDTB01 (sample SAMN05326650, study PRJNA326480) | marine metagenome | isolation source: seawater | place: Mediterranean Sea | collected 2009
GACTTACGATCGAGAAACTTCCACTTCATTCCCGCAGGAAAACCTGCACCGCCCCGACCGCGCACGCCTGAATCCACCACTTCTTGGCAAATGTCTTCTGGTTTCATTTGAAAAGCTTTTTTCAACTGTTCATATCCACCGTGTTGCATGTAGCAATCAATGTCGTTAGTGTAGCCTGGTTGATCGGCATACTTTAAAATTAATCTCTGTTCTTCAATTGCCATTATTTCTAACCTTCTTCTTCAATTTCTAGAGAGCCCTCTTTGATCTTCTCAATCAAAGTCTTTGCTGACTCGATATCCACGCCCGTGTATTCTTTTTCGCCGACCATCACTACAGGCGCACGACCACAATCGGCATGACATTCAACAAACTCTAAGGTAACTAACCCGTCCTCACTCGTTGAACCGACTGGACAATCAAAGGCTTCTTCGAACTGCTTGCAGGTTTGATACGCTCCAGCTAGTGCACAGGATAGCGTCCGACAGACACGGACTTGATAGCGCCCAGGTGCTTCCGTGCGCAGCATGGGATAAAAAGTTACAATTTCTGATATATTAATCGGCTCCAAGCCCAAACGCTCGGCGATCCATTCAATAGATTCATTAGACAGATAGCCTAAATCTTCCTGAACTAAATGACATAGCGGTAAGGCCGCACTGCGCACATTGGGATAGCGAGGGATCAATTGATCAATTTTTTCGATAGTTTCCTGTTTTAAGTCCATACTCCTAGCTAATTAGCGGTCGCATTCACCCATGACAAAATCTAGAGACCCTAAGATCACTGTGGTGTCTGTAAGGTGATGCCCAGGTAATAGTTCACTCAAAATACTCAAATTACAAAATGAAGGACCACGGATTTTCAAACGGTAAGGCACCCCACCCCCCTTTGAAACAATATAAAATCCGAGTGCTCCTTTCGGATTTTCCGCTTCAAAATAGACTTCGCCTTTAGGCATTTGAGGACCCTCGGTCACCAACATAAAGTTTTGAATTAACTCCTCCATGCTGGTAAGAATTTTTTCTTTAGGCGGAGCAAATATTTTTTTCGCATCCTCAGCGTAGTATGGACCTTCAGGGAAATGACCAATGACCTGTCGGATTATGCTCACGCTTTGCTTGATCTCTTCCGCACGCATCAAGTAACGATCGTAACAATCCCCATTTCGCCCAATTGGGACTTCAAAGTCATATTTTTCATATCCGAGATACGGCTTATCTTTACGCAGATCTAAGTCCACTCCTGAAGCGCGCAAATTTGGCCCCGTCATTCCATAACTCAAAGCTTTCTCTTTAGAGATAATCCCAATATCGACCGTCCGATCCATAAAGATTCGATTTCGGGTCAACATCTTATCCACTTGGTCGAGGATAGGAATCACTCCTTTACAAAAACTGTCAACACGGCCGAGCCAACCCTCTGGAATATCACGAGCAACACCCCCAATACGCGTGTAACTCGTGGTGAATCGAGCCCCTGTCAACTCCTCAAATAACGTGTATAATTTTTCACGCTCGGTAAAGGTGTACATAAACACCGTCCATGAGCCAGCGTCCATGCCATAAACACCCACGCCGAGCAGGTGCGATGAAATTCGAGCAAGTTCACAACAAATCACCCGAATGGCTTGGCAGCGTTCGGGCACCTCTAACTGAGCTAATTTTTCTACCGCCATGGCATAAGCTACATTGTTGGAGAGCGGAGCTAAATAATCTAATCGATCCGTGTACGGTACGAATTGATTGTAAGTCATATTTTCAGCGATCTTTTCATCGCCTCGATGTAAGTAACCGATTACGGGTTCACATTCAGTGATCAAGTCCCCATCTAACTGCATCATCAGACGAAGTACCCCGTGAGTCGTCGGGTGAGAGGGGCCGACATTTAATGCCATTTTCTCAGTTTGCAAACTCGGTTCTGACTCTGCTGATCGAGATCCAATATCTCCGACTGAAAATTCTTTTAACTCTGACATAAACCGATTCTCTTTGCTTAATTCATAAAACGCTCTCTAGACCTTTATTTCTTGGCTCGCTTTTCATTCCAACTCTCATCCTTAGCCTTGGGCTCAGTTTGGCTCATTAAACCATCCCCAGAAGAAACAAAAGGTCCGCCCATCATCGGTGCAGCCGCAACTTTTACATCTGTCTGCTCAGCAATATCCTCAGAGGGCAATTCGGTCTCAATTCCTGCTAAAGGAAAGTCTTTCCTTAGAGGATGGTAAGGATAGGCGTCCCACATCAAAATACGCTTTAAGTTCGGATGACCTTCGTAATGAATCCCCATCAAGTCATAGGTTTCGCGTTCATGCCAGTCTGCCGCCGCATACAGCGAGACTAAACTAGGCAAACTAGGCTTAATATTATCAGAACAATCCGAAGCAATGCGTATGTAGGATTGCCGACTGGTCGAATAGAGATGATAAATCCCGGTGAAGCGAGGTGTTGCCACATCCCAATCAATTGCGGTGACATCAATGAGCAAATCAAAATTATAACGGTCTCTCAAAACTCGACAGATTTCTATCAGTTGCTCAGGCGGACAATTGATCGCCGGATGATCCGAACTTGGACGCTCACTGAGAAACTCAAATTGCTCCATCAACTCACTAATAACGCTATCACTCACTGTAAATCCTATACCCCTTATACTTTCTTTACGATTTATACGGCATCCTTACGAATGTTTTTTATCGGGTGTTCCGTCAATAGATTCTTCACCGAATGCTCGTTTTTAATCTTTTCTTGAAGCTTAATCATCGCATCTAAGAGCGCTTCGGGTCTGGGCGGACAACCGCTGATGTAAACATCAACGGGCACGATTCGGTCGACTCCTTGCAGCGTTGCATAAGAGCGATACATGCCACCACTACTCGCGCAGGCTCCCATGGCAACAACCCACTTAGGATCGCCCATTTGTTCATAAATTCGTCGTATGACCTCGGCCATCTTGTAAGTCACCGTTCCAGCGACAATCATGCAATCGGCTTGTCGGGGTGAAAAGCGCATCACTTCCATTCCGAATCGAGAAATATCAAAGCGAGAACCACCCGCCGCCATCAATTCAATCGCACAACAAGCTAGCCCCATAGGCATTGGCCATACAGAGTTCTTTCGAATCCAATTAATCACTGAATCCGCTTTGGTGACAATGACTTCACCTTCAACTTTACTGTCATAGGCAACCGTTTGATGACTCATAATGAATTTAATACTTTGATATTAACAATAAGGAATATGTGCAAGTTACTCAGACATCATATTCATGCAAGCAACAATTTGAAATTTACAAGGATGGACGAGCGATCTATCTTAAAATGAACGCATCTATTCAGATAACTGTATTTTTGCCCACGCAAAGTACCACGACCCGTGCATCCATTTTCATCCATCTTCAAATTCAAGCCTTTAATTAATAATACTATTTTCTACCTATGCCGATTTATCAATACTATGAAATTTTTCCCGATGGAAGCGAAGGCAAACCCTTTGACGTTTCGCAAAAAATGAGCGATCCCCCGCTCGAAAAGCATCCCCTGAGTGGAAATCCCGTGAAAAAATGTTTTGCTAGCCCAAACTTAAATACGCAGTACTCAGAATTGGAAAACAAGCAACGACTAGACCCCGCAAACTTAGAAAAAAAAGGCTTCACCCAGTACGAAAAAGACAGAACAACTGGTCGCTATTATAAAAAAGTGGGCACGGATAAGAGAGCCCCTGACAGCATTGACCCCTAAGAACTTTCTAAATAAGCCATGCCCTTAAGAAATCAGTTAGGATCGTACTTTTTATCCCGATGTCGAGAAGCAAGATTTTGGATAGAATTTTCGGCCATTGCCCTCTTTTTTCTCGCCTTTGCACCAGTCTCGCAATGGTTTGCCGAAAATACTTTTTCCGAAACACGTGTTTTTCACTCCTTAATTACCTTAATCTTAGCCATCGTCCTCTTATTCCGAAACCAAAGCCCGAAGATCATCGATGGCTTCACCATTAATAAAGACTGCCGAAAATGCTGGATTCTAGCCTTTGTATTATTGTCTTTTTTCTTTCTGACTAAATACAGCATCGCTTTAGCCCAAATCGATAACCCGCTGCTACATGCCATTGCCAACCTTACCATCATTGCGGCAATGACCTTATCGGCAAGTAGCCTAATTTTCTTTGTTTTCGGCACACAGATTGCCCGCATTGCCTACTCTTCCACTCTAACATTTATACTCTTTCTCTTTATCAGCCTGTTTATGATTCACCTGGATTGGCCCTTGCGCACACTGGCTGCTCAATGGTCAGTCCTTGCCATTGAATTCCTCGGCCAAAATGTGGAACTCTTTCTGGCAAACTATAACCGAGGGGCACCTAGCATCATCATACAGTACAGTGGTCAAAACTTCAATGTCGCCTCCGAATGTAATGGCTTTGGCATCATCCTCAATGGAGCGCTAGTTGGTCTGCTCTTGTCAGTATACAAAGGACATCGCTTACTTGAAGGCGTGATCCAATTAATTGCTGCTCTCTTCATTGGTTTCAGCTTTAATGTACTTCGAATCATTAGCATCATCTTCTTGGCTCCAATATTTTTTCAGTACTATGACTTCCTCCATGAACTCATCGGTACACTGTATTATTGGGGTGCCTTTTTTGTCACTTGGTATTTACTGAGAGGCCCCCTGCACAAGCCCATTGAAAAAGACGAAACGCAAGCTAGCTAGTGAGCCGTTGATCTGTTCGGCAGCACTGAACGATTAATGTTAAAAATAGATAAAAGTCGGTATCACTGTGGCGTTCTCTGAAGGAGCGCAGAGTCTATTCTTCCAGATCAGCGTCCAACTGTGCCTTGCGTACAGATAAAACGGAGTCCAATAAGTGCGATTTTAGCGCTTCCAGTCCATCCTCAGATAGACAGGATATACCCACTACAGTACTTTTAATTTTAGCTTTTAATTTCTTCAAATTTACCTCTGCATCCGGTTCATCCAATTTATTTCCCGCCACTAAAATGGGCTTCTTGAGTAACTTGGGCATATACAGCTTCAACTCATTGATTAAAATTCGGTAATCACCCAAAGGATCTCGGTTGTCAGTTCCTTGTAAGTCCACCATAATTAAAAGAACTTTACAGCGTTCGATGTGTTTTAAAAATCGATGACCCAGTCCCTTATTCTCACTCGCCCCCTCAATCAGTCCAGGGATATCGGCGAGTGTGATCCGCTCGTATAAATCAGGATACTCCAAGATTCCCACTGTAGGAAACAAAGTAGTAAAGGGGTAAGCACCCATTTTGGGATGGGCGTTGGTCAAGGTATTTAAGAGCGTCGATTTCCCTGCATTGGGAAAACCGACCAGCCCAACATCGGCAATCGTTTTAATAACAAATAAAAACTCGCCCCGCTCACCAGCCTTACCCAAGGTAAATTCTCTCGGAGCTCGGTTTGTAGAGGACTTAAATTCTCGGTTTCCCTTGCCCCCGTCCCCCCCTTCTAGAAGCAAGACCTCGTCTCCGTGTTCAAGCACTTCGGCAACGACCGACTCTGTCTCTCGATCAATGACCACAGTTCCGACTGGTAACTTTATCGTTAAATTATTCCCTCGTGCACCGTGCTGGTCGCTCCCTCGCCCCGGTTCTCCATTTTTCGCCTTCCAAATTGGTTTAAAATGATAATCCGTCAAATCCGCAACATTGGTATCCGCAAGAATGAAAACCGAGCCCCCACGACCCCCGTTCCCACCATCGGGGCCACCCTTTGGCTCGTACTTAGCCCGTCGAAAGCTAAAACAGCCATCCCCACCGTCACCTGCCTTCAAACTCACCTTGACTTCATCGTAAAACATAGTGCTAATTTTCTCCTGAAAAAAATTAAAATCAATCTCAAACCCACATTGCTTCCCTAGCCAGTCCCTTTACGGGAAAGCCTGCCCATCCCCGATGATGATTCAACCACAATCCGCCGCTGTCATTGATTTAGGAACAAACTCAATTAAATTCATTCTTGCTGAAAGAACGGATGAAAACGCCCTAAATATCCTTGAGGAACAAACCCTAGAAGTAAGAATTGGCGAAGGAATCAGCCAAGATCCAGCAAGGCTCACATCCAATGCGATTGAAGCAAGTGTACAAGCGATTGCAAAAATCATTAAAGTCCATCTGCCTAATTCCAATTGTGCTATCCGTATTGTTGCCACGAGTGCGGTTCGCGAAGCAGAAAATTCGGATCAACTCACGGTCGCACTCAAAGCGGAAACTGGCATTACACTAGAAATTCTCGACGGACACACAGAAGCCTATTACATCGGACAAGCCATCCGAATGAACCCCCTTTATGCCAAAAAAAAACAGCTTTATGCCATAGATTTAGGCGGTGGAAGTTTGGAGTGGATTCATATTAAAGCAGACTCAGTTCAACAAGCTTTATCCCTTCCGCTCGGTGCTGTTCGGTTGACAGAGCGATGGATCAAAGATCCCCAAAAACCGCTCTTTGACTCAGAAATCACCGCCGTCCGCAGAGCGGTTGAAAGAACACTGACAAGCTCAAAACTCAATGTTCCACTTGGAACGACTCTCCTCGGCAGTGGCGGTGTCTTTTATATCTTAAAACAGCTTGTCGGAGGATCCGAACAGTTCGAGACTAAAGAAATTGAAGGCTGGGCTCAATCCCTAGCAAAAATTGACATTGCCCAACGCATTCAACAGTACCTAATACCTGAAAAAAGGGCGGACATCCTACCTGTCGCACTGATCACTATTGCGAGCGTGCTTGAGTTTTTGCAGGTCAATAGCATTGAACATTCTAGAAGTACGCTCAAATACGGTCTTCTCAAAGAGCTACTGAAGCTCTAAAAGCCTATTAAATTGCTTCCGTTCCTCAGCAATTCTCTTTCAAAACGGTCATCAAATCAGAAAAATCAGGGGGTATTTCAGCAGAGAAATTAAGCAGCGCTCCCGATTCAGGATGCTCAAACGAAAGCTCTGCTGCGTGCAAATAAACACGCTCGATAGTGAGATCGGGAAAACGGTTTTTCTTAAAGCCATAAACAGTGTCTCCAAGCAGCGGAAAGCCCAAACATTGCATATGAACTCGAATTTGATGCGTGCGCCCAGTATGAATTCGGCATTCTACCAATGCCGCCCGATCACCCAATCGTTGAAGCAGCTTCCAGTCCGTATGGGCTTCTTTTCCCTTGGGATTTTCTTGCACCGCCATTTTGGTTCGCTGGGTGGGATGGCGCCCTATCCGCTGATGACAGCTACCCGACTCCAAGTTTGGCTGTCCAGAAATCAAAGCGAGATAACGCTTCTTCACCTGCCGCTCACTAAATGCTTCCGCTAGCTTGTAGTGGGCTAAATCCGTCTTGGCAACGACAATCAAACCACTGGTATCCTTATCTAAACGGTGAACAATCCCCGGGCGTTCGGGTGAGCCTACACTACTGAGCACCCCCTTACAGTGATTTAATAAAGCGTGCACTAAAGTATCCTCCCCCGTTCCGTTTCCAGGATGTGTCACCATACCAGAGGCTTTGTTGATAACGACAATCGAAGCATCTTCATAGCGAATATCTAGGGGAATCGAAATGGCTACTGGCTTGTTTTCCGTCGGACTCTCTATCAGGACTGCTCGTAAGCAACCACACTGGTTGATCTTAAAGCGTTTATCAATGACCTTGCCATCAAAACTCACGTGCCCCGAATCAAAGGCTTTCTGCAATCGAACTCGGCTTATTGAATCAAAGGCTGAGGCGAATACCTTGTCAGCACGAATGCCCAGAAGCCCTTCCGGTACTTGATACTCAAGAATGCGCTCGCTCACGGGAAAAAAATCTTTCGCACACTCGCAGTCGAGTGCTATTTGTTTTTGTAAAACTTCGATGCTTTTGAATCGCTGTTCCTCCCGAATAAAGTGCAACCATTCTACTCGAATGCGATCACCCAGATCGGCAGAGAAGGGTTCGAGGGCATGCACCTCTAAAAGTGGACTCAATTGACTCGCACTCTCACATTTATTGACCGTGGGACGCAGACCGAAATTGGCAATCCCTTGCTTCCAAGAAATCGAATTTTCTGTAGCTTCACTGTTCGCCTCCATCAAACAAAAACGAACCGCATAAACCCCGTAAAGCGGGGCACATTCTGGCGACCAATTTAGATTCATTGTCGGAAACCCTAACTGAGTGCCCAATTGTGCTCCTTTGACAATGCCCCCTTCTGAGGCATAGGTATAACCAAGCAGTGCATTGACACGCTCCATCTGTCCCCCCCTCAAGGCTTCGCGAATCCGAGTACTGCTGATCGACCGACCGTTCTGCTTGATCCGGTCGATACTCCAAACATCAATGCCCAACCCAGACCCAGTTTGGATAAGGGTTTGAACACATCCCTTACGATTCGAACCAAAGCGAAAATTTTCTCCGACGTAGACCGCCTTCAGTTTGGGTAAGGCATCTAATAAATAAGCTAAAAATGACTCTGCAGGGATTGATGCAAAATCTGCATCAAAGGTTTTGGCAATGACACAATCGATTCCTAAGCGATGCAAAAAAGCGGACTTGTCTTCTATATTCATAATTAAATCCGTTCCTTTAGAACCTTTAAAAAGACGGCTCGGATGCGGATTGAAGGTCAAGACTGCACTGAGCTCGCCCTTAGAGCGAGCGGAAGAAACTGCGGGCTCAATCACTGCCAAATGACCGAGATGCACCCCGTCAAATACACCAATCGCCAAGTGGATCGGTTTATTCAGTGCTTTAAGGGAAGCAAATTCAGTTGTCAGCAAAGGAACACCCATACAGATACCCTATTGTCTAGCGTTTTCGGTACAATCTATAAATTAAAATGCGTGACTTGGAACATAAGCCTTCGTCGGAAGTAATTTCGCCTTTAATTTTGACCTAGTGCACTTCTCTAGAGCTTCTAAGTTGTCGGCATTTTCAATGGCAAATGTACCCACTCGAGTCCGACGTAAGGCAGACAAATGAGCCCCGCAGCCTAAGTTTTGTCCAAGGTCATGAGCGATGGTGCGAATGTAAGCACCTTTACTTGAATCAACAATAAACTCTATTTCTGGACTTTGAAAACGCACCAGATCAAAGCGTTGAATGCGAATCACTCGCGGCTCCCTCTCAATAATTTTTCCCGCTCTCGCCAATTCGTATAATTTTTTTCCAGAGACTTTTTTTGCGGAAAACATGGGGGGTATTTGGTACTGGTCACCGAGGAATTCAGCCATCTTAGATTTTAGCTCTTCTTCGCTGATATCCGGAATGGGCAAATCCTTTACTAGCGTACCATCCGCATCTTGAGAGTCCGTTTCTTTTCCCAAATAAGCTGTACCTGTGTATTGCTTATCCAAACTCATTAAATATTGAGAGACCTTAGTTGCTTTACCGATTAAAAGTACCAACAATCCGGTAGCCATCGGATCTAAAGTACCGGCATGACCTACTTTTTTTATTTGAAAAATTTTCCGACAACGCGCGACCACATCGTGAGAGGTCAAGCCCTGTGGTTTATCCACTAATAAAATCCCTTCAAAATCTTCCATACGCTTAGACCTAAAAAAAGCCTGCCCTATTCTGCGGCATCAATTAATGCTAACTGCTCCTGAATTTTTGCGAAAAGGCGTGACCTAAAGTCTTCCATTGAAGTTCCTGCTAAATTAAGCCCTGCAGCACAGGCGTGGCCACCTCCGCCAAATGCTTGAGCAATTTGATCCACCCTATATTTAGGATTTTTCGCCCGCAGGCTAGCTTTCAAAGCACCGTTTCGCTCTTCGATGAGAACTCCGATTTCTACGCCTTTTATCGAGCGTGCATAATCGACTAAGCCATCGGCATCATCGATTGTCGCTCCCGATTCACTATACATGGCATCGCTTAGGTACCCAGCACAAACCCGCCCCTCTGCAGTGCGCTCTAAAGAAGCTAAAAACAACTGAATCAATTGGATTCGGGCAAAGCTTTCATTCTCGTACAGCGCATTAGCTGCTTCCGCTGGTTTTGCCCCAAAATCAAATAAAGCTTCGACTATTTGAAAGGTTGCCTTTGTCGTAGAAGGGAAGCGAAATTGTCCTGTGTCCGTTGCAATACCAACATACAAGGCTTGAGCAGCAGTTGCATCGAGCGTCCAATCCAAGTCTATGACCATTCCTGCAAGCAACTCGGCGGTTGCCGCAGAACTGCCAACAATAAGATTTTTTTCTGCGTATTGTTTATTAGAAATATGGTGGTCAATATTCAGAAAAACCTGAGGAAATAAGGTATTAAAATCTGAACCCACTCGTTTGTAATCTGCAGAATCAACCGTGATACAGATATGGCCATCTTTTTTAAATTCAGAAACGGAGTAAAAAGGCGTATCCCCAAGGAGAAATTCAAGGTTCTCAGGAATGGGATCGTTATTCACGCCCACCGCATCGATACCTTGATCCCGCAAGATTCGAACAAGTGCTACCGTAGAACCAATACAATCCCCATCGGGTCGAACATGACCAACCACGGCAACTTTCTTTTGCTCAGCTTTTAACACTTCAACTGCCTCACGAAAAGTTTGGCTTTCTCTTTCATAAAAATATTTCATATCTCTTCGTCTATTGATAAATCGTCCATTAAATCCAAGAGCGATGCACCTCGTTTCATTGAGGCATCGTAAATGAATTCAAATTTGGGAAAGTACTTCAACACGATTACTTGGCTGACCCGTCTTTGAAGCTCGCGACCGATCTTCCGAAATAGTGCTTCTGCTTTGCTGACGGCTAAGGCATCACCAAGAACAGAATAGTAGATGCGTGCATGTCTCAAATCAGGAGCTGTTTCTACAGAACTGATGGTTATGTTAACTGCTGACATCTGATAACGCTGGTGAAGCTGTTGACTGATCTCCCGCTGCAGAAGCTGATTTACCCTGTTGATTCTTTGTGACATCAATCAAACTGTAATCGTGACTATTGAAGAATAAGATAAGGAGAAATTGATCAGCGAAGCGAAGGTTTTTTCTTCTCGATTTGATAGCATTCTAGAATGTCGCCTTCTTCGTATTCATTGCAACCTTTGATATTTATACCGCACTCATAACCGGCACGCACTTCTTTCACATCGTCTTTAAAGCGTCGCAATGTTTCAATTGGGCCCTCAAAAACTAGTGTCCCCTTTCGCATCAAACGGGCATTGCCCGAGCGGTGAATTGTTCCTTCCGTAACCATACTACCGGCGACATAACGGCCTTTGGAAATAGCAAAGACCTGACGCACCTCTGCTGCACCTGACTTCTTCTCAATAATTTCAGCATCAAGCATTTCAATCATCACTTCTTCAACTTCATCAAGCAGTTCATATATGATTGTATTTTGAATCAGTTGAATTGATTCGTGCTTAGCCAAACTTTGAACCCCATTATCAAGGCGAACATTGAAACCGACAATACTGGCTCCGCCCGCACTGGCTAGGCTGATATCGCTCTTACTGATATTGCCCACGCTTTGAGCGATAATTTCTAAATCAACTTTATCGCTTTTAATACTTTCCAGTCCGTTAATTAAAGCTTCTAGGGAACCGTGGACATCGGACTTTACAATCAGCCTCAAACATTTTTTTTGCTGATTCTCAATAGCGGCAAAAAGGTCGGCTACTGAGGCAGCCGCACCGCCCGATTTTTCTTCTGTTCCTTGCTTCGCTTGTAGCACCTTCCGCTCTGATTTTGAGGCTTCAGCTGTGCGCTTGGCTGTCTTTTCATTCTTTTCTTTCTGAAAGTGATCTCCCGAACGAGGAACTTCGGACCAGCCCAATATTTTTACGGCGGTAGAAGGTCCAGCGGCATTTAAAATCGCACCTTGCGCATCCATCATCGATTTAACCCGACAATAGCTCTCTCCGGAAATTAGGGCATCCCCCTTTTTTAAAGTTCCCTTTTCGACAATAACTGATGCGACGGCACCACGCCCCTGCTCGATTTGAGCTTCGATCACCGTACCAGCGGGATTTGCACTTGGATTTGCCTGCAATTCCAAGATTTCCGCTTGGAGTAGAATCATCTCCAACAATTCATCTATATTCGTTCCATTCAATGCCGAGATTTCAACTGTTACCGTTTCCCCACCCCAATCTTCTGGAGCAATCCCCTTTTCCTGCATCTCCTGCTTCACCTTGTCAACATTAGCACCTTTGGCATCAATTTTATTAATGGCAACAATGATGGCGTTGTTTGCCGCTTTAGCTAATTTTAAAGCTTCATCCGTTTGTGGTTTAAAGCCGTCATCTGCAGCAATGACTAAGATCGCAATATCGGTCACATTGGTACCGCGAGCGCGCATGTGTGAAAAAGCGGCGTGTCCGGGCGTGTCGACAAAAGTAATGGGGTTATCCTTGTGCTGAATTTGGTAAGCACCAATGTGCTGGGTGATACCCCCCGCTTCCGATCCGACCACATTGGTCTTGCGAATTGCATCCAGCAAGGTTGTTTTACCGTGATCCACATGGCCTAAAATACAACAGACTGGCGGTCTCGGCTTTAAAAATTTGGGATCATCCTCATCGAGTTTTGGCTTCTCAACGACCTCTGGCTTCTCGACTGCACCCTCTCCCCGATGGTGAACTTCTAAGGTAAAGCCGTGACGCTGTGCGAGGTCAACAGCTACCGATTCTTCAATGGTCTGGTTCATCGAAGCAAAAATACCCATCTCCATTAACTCTGAGATGAGCTTGAACGGTTTAAGTTCTAATTGCAGAGCAAAATCACGTACCACAATCGGAGGCTTGGCATGAATGACTGTATTGCCTGTGCTTGATGTATCGCTTGAACCTTGCTTTGGTTCTGCGTTTGAATCTGAGTTTGGATCTGCATTCGAGTCTGAGCCTTCATTCTGCTTGTGCCCAGCGCTCTCAAGATTTGGACGGTCTGATCTCAGCTTATTTGATTTAGGAAGAATTGGCTGACTCGGTCGAGACAGCGGTTTAACTGATGTGGGCATCTTTGGCTGAACAACTCGACCGGTCGCATTCGTGTTGGTAGAGTTCTTTTGTTTCGCCTCACGCTCCTTGTTAATTTCTTCGCTCGATTTTACAATTGCACCTTCGGGTAATACTACTTTCACAGGTTCAGATTTAGACTCAGATTTAGAATCTGTGTTAGATGCAACTTCCGTATTAATTTTTGAACTCTCTTTAGAACTTTGCTCAGAACTTTGCTCAGAATTTTTTGAAGCGAATTCCTCAACTAAGGATTCTGCTGAAATGTTATCGATTGTACTGGAAGAACTTTTTACCTCAAACCCACGACTTCGCAACAGATCAATTAAGTCATTGTTTTCCATTCCAATTTGTTTGGAAAGTTGATGAATTCGTACGCTCATATAGTAATTGATATTCCAATCGGTCGCTCTTAACAGCTTAGTTTTATTGATTACCTTCTAGGTATTTTTGAACCTTATCTAAGATAGCTCCCGCTTCTTCCTCAGTAAAGCCCGCATCGACTAAATCTGAATCAGAAACACCTTCAAATGCATCCGCACTGACTAAGCCAATTGCCACTAATCTCTGGGCAATTTCAGGTTCTATCCCTGGGATTAAATTAATGCCCTCCACTGCCTTTGCTACTTTTTCGCTAAAGCCAACTGATTCGGTTTCCTTCTTACCAATGTCTAATTTCCACCCAAGTAAACGCGAGGTCAATTTTGCATTTAGTCCTTTGCGACCAATAGCGATGGATAAATCATCTTCGATAACATTAAAGTGGATGCGGTGTTCTTTTTCGTTTAATTCAACATCCTTGGGCACAGCCGGCTTGAGGGCTTCTTCCAAAAGAAGTACCGGATCGCTTTCATAACGAATGATATCAATTTTCTCACCGCCTAATTCCCGAA
>MDTB01133012.1_pt1 | contig 13849 bp, 15 predicted proteins | sample 811161 | NCBI WGS metagenome assembly MDTB01 (sample SAMN05326650, study PRJNA326480) | marine metagenome | isolation source: seawater | place: Mediterranean Sea | collected 2009
CCCTGTTCGTTCCTTCAGTACGTCGTCGAGGCTGAAGCACCAGTCCTGCGGACGGTCGTCGTCAAAGCAGTCCTGGAAATGTCCAAATCCGATTCCTGCCAGACCGTTTAGGGCTCCACAGAGGCGCCACTGCGTCAGCATGCGATCAATGCGATACGGCGCCTCGCCAACGTCCTCAAAGATAAGGAGAGCTCCCCTGAGATCGGGCATGTGATCCGATCCCAGAAGATGGGTGGCCACCGTGAGATTGGCGACCACGAGAGGACCGGTTGCCTGCCCACCGCCGAGCCCAACCCCGTTGAGATCACTGGCGGGTTCGCCGAACAACAATTGACGCAGACGTTCCTGGCTCCAGCCTGGCTCATCCGCCAGGGTCGTGAGCAGAGGTCCATGAATGCCACCGTCGTAGCCAGCGGCCAGGCGGCTCCAAAGCAGGGCCGTGACATCGGAGAAACCCAGTAACCAGCCTGGGCGCCAGGGAAGTTCCGATTCCAGAAGACGAGCTGCTCCCCAGCCCCCCCTGGCACAGGCCAGAAGCGAGACGGACTCTGGTGTCAGAAAGTCGCCACGCCGCTCCTGATCGGTGCCTGCGAGATAGCCCCAGTGACGCCCGACGATCTCAGGACGCAGGCAGTTCAAGCCCCAGCTCTCCAGCACAGCCACTCCCTGAAGGAGTCGTTCCTCATCGGGAATGGCTGAACTGGCTGCCACGGTGGCCACGATGGCGCCGGCAGTCAGCGGTGCAGCTGGGACAAGGGGCTTCATCAGGCGAGGCGACCCAAGACAAAGCCGAGAAGAAGCAGGCTGCCGAGCTGCACCTGTCGCATGAAATGTCGCCCAAAGGTGGCCATCGAGGCTTCCTCTCGTTCCAAGGGTGTGCAGCTGAGCTGCATCAGCACGCTGGCCGCCAGCCAGAACGGCCAGACACTCCAGTGCATGCCGGCGTCGAGGGCTGCGATGCCGAGCAGCACACTCACGGCTCCATAACAAAGCCTCACCGTTGCCACAGCGGCACGTCCCAGGGTGAGGGCACTGCTTCTGAGACCCAGAGCGGCGTCATCGCGCCGATCCGCCATCGCGTAGACGGTGTCGAAGCCAAAGGTCCACAGCAATGTGGCGAGCCAGGTGCTGAACAGACTCCAACTGAAGCTGATCTGTGTTTCCGCAGCTGCCCAGGGGATCAGGACGGCGAAACCCCAGCAGAGGGCAAGCACGGCCTGTGGGAATGGGAACCAGCGTTTTGCTGATGGGTAAAGCAGGACCGGTGGCAGTGCCATGACCGCCAGAACAAGACACAGCTTCAGGCTTTCTGTGGGAAGACTCAGCACCACCAGCAGGCTGATCACCAGCAAGGCGACAAGCATCGTGAGGGCTGTGCGGATCTGGATGGCGCCCCTGGCCAAGGGACGCATCTTGGTGCGTTCAACGCGGCCATCGATGCGTCGATCCCAGAGGTCGTTGGCGATGCAGCCGGCGCCACTGACCGCCAGACCACCCACCATGATCTGCAGCAGCAGAAGCAGTGCGGGAGGTGCCGAAGGGCTCAGCCACAAGGCCCAGCCCGCCGGAATCAGCAGAATCAGCCGACCTGTGGGCTTATTCCAGCGCAGCAGCTCAACCCATGGCCCCATGGCCTGCCGGCGAAAAGGACGGGTCACAGCGACAAAGGTTTGAAGAACCCTAGTCCTGGCCTCCCAGCTCCGGATGCGGGTGTCAGAGTGGCTCGACCATGGCCCGGGGCTGTCCATGCTGGATGCGGAGACCACAGCGCAGGCCCCTGACCCTGCCCGTTCAGCTCGGCCATCTGCGGACTTGAGCGCAGAGGAGGTGAAAGGCGATCAGCTGCGTCGGATCGCTGCCATCGACATCGGCACAAATTCAACCCATCTGCTGGTGGCATCGGTCGACACGACCCTGAGGACGTTTCGGATCATTCAGGCAGAAAAGTCCACCACGCGCCTCGGGGAACGAGACCCCAAAACGGGAGAACTCACGGAGGCTGCGATGCAGCGCGGCTATGACACGCTCCGGCGGTTCAGGGATCTGGCGACCAGTCATCAGGTTGAGCAACTCGTTACAGCCGCCACCAGTGCTGTTCGTGAGGCGTCCAACGGACGCGACTATCTGCAGCGGATCAAGGATGGCCTTGGAATCGAGGTCGATCTTGTCAGCGGTCCCGAGGAAGCACGTCTGATCTATCTGGGTGTGCTCTCGGGTATGCCCTTCGGCAATCGTCCCCACCTTCTGCTGGACATCGGTGGCGGCTCCACCGAACTGATCCTGGCGGACGGCCGCGATGCAAGAGCGCTGACGAGTACACGGGTTGGCGCTGTGCGCCTGCAGCGCGACTTCGTTACGGATGACCCGATTCCACCCCAGGGACGGGCCTTCCTGAAGGCCTTCATCCAGGGATCCCTGGAACCTGCTGTCGACAAGGTGCATCGTCGGATCCAGCCGGGAGAAGTTCCGGTGCTGGTTGCCACCAGTGGAACGGCCATGGCGATCGGCGCATTGGCAGCCAGTGAGGACGATCGCCCTCCCCTCAAGTTGCACGGCTACCGCATGACCCGTCAGCGGCTTGATCGCGTGGTTGAGAGGTTGGTGTCGATGTCACCGGAGCAGCGCCGACAACTCGCTCCGATCAACGATCGCCGGGCTGAGATCATCGTGCCCGGGGCATTGATTCTGCAGACCACGATGCAGATGCTGGGTGTCGACGAGCTGGTCCTCAGCGAAAGGGCACTCCGGGAGGGGTTGATTGTCGACTGGATGTTGCGCCATGGCTTTCTGGAGGACCGCTTCAGCTTCCAGAGCAGCATTCGTCAACGCACCGTGATTCATCAGGTTCAGCGCTTCGCGGTTAACCAGAACCGTGCTGAGCGTGTGGCAACCCATGCCCTGAGCCTGTACGACCAAACTCGTGGGGTGCTGCATCAGGACGCAGGTCAGGGGCGTGAGCTGCTCTGGGCCGCGGCGATGCTGCATGCCTGCGGTCAGCACATCAACCTCAGCGCTTACCACAAGCATTCCTGGTATCTGATCCGCCATGGGGAGTTGCTGGGTTATTCAGAAGCAGAGCACCTGATGGTTGCGGCCATTGCCCGATACCACCGCCGGAGCCTTCCTAAGAAACGTCATGACTCCTGGCAGGCACTGGACACCCGCGAACACCGGCGCATCGTCAACGAGATGGCTCTTCTGCTGAGACTGGCAGCAGCGATGGACCGTCGCCCCGAACCCGTCGTTGCGTCGATACGCGTCGAGACCTCATCGACGGAGCTACGCCTCGAGCTTGTACCTGAGCGACTGAATCAGAACCTCAGCCTTGAGCAGTGGAGTCTTGAAAACTGCTCTGAAGTCATCCGGGAAGCGTTAGGGGTGAGGTTGGTTGTCAGCGTTCAGGGATGAGTTCTTGCCAGCGCACATCGTTGATGGTGCTAAGGCGTCTTGGTTCCTGGTCAGAAACGTTAATGATGACCAAATCCGGCCGACCTGCGTAGATCTCAACGTTCTCGGGGTCTTCGATCTTGATTGGTTCGTCGAGGGTTCCCTGAAATTCCAGATTTCCGCCGCGACGAAGTGCAATCCAGCTGGGTTCTGCGCTGCTGATCTCAAGGATGATTGCCTCATTTGAGGCTGAGGGCTGTTGATCAGCCGGCTGCGAGGCTGCTGTGTCTTGGACAACAGCTTTGCTGTTTGGGGCCTCTGTTGGAGGTGATGGTTGATCGCTGTCGCTGAGTTTGACCTGCCAGAGGGTGTACCCAGCTCCACCGCCGAGAAGCAGCAGAACGGGGACCAACAACAGCACTGTGCGTCGCGGTTGCGGGGGATTCGCCGCTGGTTTTGGCCAAGGCGCTGCCGTTGTCAGGGCTTTGATTGGGCGAGGGTTCGAGACTGTTGGCCCAAGCATCTCGACGAGTTCGTCGGCATTCATCCGCAGATGGCTTGCCAGTCTGCGCACCATCGCCTTGATGAACACGGGCTCAGGCAGGCGATCCTCATCCCCGAGCTCCAACGCCGTCAGCTGCTCGACCCCCATGTGCATGGTGGCCGCGAGTTGATCTGCGGATAGACCTCGTGCTTGACGCTGAGTGCGAATACGCTCTCCAACCTGGACAAGGCCGCCGTCAGCGGGAAGCGCCGTTCCAGGATCCTCTGAATCGTTCTGGGGGGCCATGAACGCCTTTGGTTCGCAGGAGCGTGATTGCGCTGAAAATAACGGTTTTTCTGGCTATTGACAGAAAATAAATCCAGCCAAGTGGCTCGGACGATCTCCCTCAGGGAGAACCTCTAGATGGGCGATACTGGATTCGAACCAGTGACCCCTTCCGTGTGAAGGAAGTGCGCTACCACTGTGCTAATCGCCCGCACAGCCGGACTTTAAACCACGCCATCTCAGCGGCCTGGTCGAAACAGATGATCGTGATCCGGTGAGTACAGGCGAGACCGCTGGGGACCTTGATTCAGCGCTGGACTGATGATGTAGAGGGTCGTGCGGATGAAATCACGGTCACGGCTTGTCTGAGCCATCTCCTTCAGCGGCACGATCGCCAGCCATTCGTTCGGCCAGCTCACCCGATGCCCAATGGCAACTGGAGTGTCCTCGGGATAGTGCTGCAGAAGGCTCTGCTGGACCTCTTCAACATGTCGTGCGCTGAGATATAGGCAGAGGCTGGCTCCGAGGGATGCCAACCGCTCCAGTTGCTCTCGCTCCGGCACACCGGTGCGACCACCAGCTCGACTCAGCACGATGGTCTGAACCACGCCTGGAACGGTGAGCTCCCGCTGAAGGGCTGCAGCAGCTGCTTGATAAGCGCTGACTCCTGGCACCACCTCTACCGGGATGCCTGCGTCATTGAGAGTGCAGATCTGCTCGTTGATGGCGCTGTAGAGGGCTGTGTCGCCATCGTGCAGCCGCACGACACGAAGGCCGGCTCTGTGCCCCTCGATAAGCAGTGGGAGCACTTCTTCCAGAGTGAGGTGACTGGTCTTGATCCGTTCACAAGTGGCTGGAACGAGTTCAGCGATGGCTGGGCAGACGAGTGAATCGGTCCAGATCAGCCGATCAGCATGTCGGAGTCGATCAGCTGCGCGCAGGGTCAGCAGATCAGGCGCTCCTGGGCCTGCTCCAACGAAAGCAACAGGTCTGTTCAACGGACCTCAGCTGGATCAGGTAGTGCCTGGTGGCGTGCATAAAGCCAGAACAGACCTGCTGCTCCTGCAAACATCAGCAGCCCGCTCACAAGCTGGGCAATGCGAAGGCCCCCCTCACAGGCTGGGGGTAGTGCTCCAAGACAGAGCGGATCGATCCGCAACCCCTCGATCCAAATTCGCCCAAGGCTGTATCCCAGCAGGTAGGTGCAGGCGAGTGCTCCGGACGGGAGCGTCATTTTTCCCTGCTCTCCCCTGCGGAACAACACAATCAACAGCAAAAACAGAACCAGGTTCCAGATGGATTCGTAGAGGAAGGTCGGGTGGAAAAACTGTGCATCTGCATAGACCACAGGCCTGTTCTGATATGGAATGAACAACTTCCAGGGGAGATCCGTTGGAACACCGAAGGCTTCCGAGTTGAAGAAATTTCCCCAGCGACCAATCGCCTGACCCAGGGCCAGAGAGGGCACCAGAACATCGAGAAGATCCCAGAAGGACTGACGACGCCAGCGACAGAAAAGGATCAGGGTGAGTGTGCCTGCAATCAGAGCGCCGTGAATGGCGATGCCTCCCTCCCAAATGGCCAGGGCCTTGATCCAGTTGTCGGAATAGTTTCGCCATTCAAAGGCGACGTAATACGCCCGTGCACCAAGGACCGATGCGAGCACCAGAAGGGGGAGCAGGTCGCTGATCAGGCCGTTGTCAAGGTCCCGGCTGCGCGCGAGGCGACTTGAGAGGTTGAGTCCAATCAGCACGGCTGCTGCAATAAGCAGTCCATACCAGCGCAACGTGAAGGGCCCGAGCTGAATCAGCTCCGGGCCCGGGGAGGTGAACATTGCCTCAGAAACCCTCGGCTGCCTGAACTTTTTCGATCTGTCTCTTCTTCAGAACCAACATGATCTGAGCCAGTGCCACAGCGGCAAAGAAGGCCAACAAACCGTAAATCCTCACGGGATTCTGAAGAACCACTTCGGCATCAACCTGGCCGAAACCACCAACATTTGGATCATCTGTGATTGGTGAGCCAGCTTCGATGCTGTCGCCAATGTTGACGAGCAGAGCAGGGCCGACGGGAATGGTTTCTGTTGTGCTGTCGCCCTCAGTGGTGTTGATGGTGACCAGCTTGGCGCCGTTCTCGCCGTCCTCAATCGAGGCAATGGTGCCGCTGGCAGGTGCTGTGAAGATGGTGTTGTTGCTTTTTTCACCCGTTGGGTACACCTGGCCGCGGCCGCGGTTGCCGCCGACGTGAATCTGATATTTGCCGAAGTGAATACTGCTATCGGTGGCGGGATCAGGCGAGAGGACAGGAAACACGATCTCCTGATGCTGATCTCCAGGGATCGGACCCACCAGAAGGATGTTCGGTTGGTCGTCGCTGTACTGGCTGAAGTAGACACCTTCTGTCTCTTCGCGGATCTCGTCAGTCCAGCGGTCCTGTGGGGCAAGGGTGAACCCATCCGGAAGCATCACCACAGCACCAACCTGAAGAGGAACGTCACTGCCATCAGCTCCGATCTCCTGGAGACCGTCTTCATAGGGGATCTTGACGCTTGCTTTGAAGACACTGTCTGGAAGCACCGCTTGCGGGACTTCTGCCTGGGTGAGCTTCTGAGCCAGATGGCAGTTCGCACAGACGATCTTGCCTGTGGCCTCGCGGGGACTCTCATAGTTCTGCTGAGCCCAGAAGGGATAAGCCCAGCTGGCTGAAGGGGCAATCAGAACAGCTAGGCCGAGAACCAGAGATCCGAGCAGGAGGGAAAGTTGACGACGCATGGAATGGGGGATGAGGGAATCAGACGTGGAAAAAAGATCAGACCCACCAGGGTTTGTCGCCGGTGCGGAAGTCGGTTTCCGACCACTGGCTGACGAAGACGTTGTCGTTTTCGACGCTCACATTGGCCAGAGCCAGGGACAGAGGTGCTGGTCCGCGGACCACCTTTCCGGTGGCGTCGTACTGACTGCCGTGACAGGGGCACATGAATTTGTTGGCTCCGCTGTTCCAGGGAACGACACAGCCAAGGTGCGTGCAGATGGCGTTGATCCCGTAACTGCCGATGGCGTCATCACCTTCGACGATCAGATAGGTGGGATCACCTTTGAGACCCTGGACCAAGCTGCGGTCGCCGTCGGCATGATTGGAGAGCCACCCGCTTGCCGTGACGGGGTTGCCGAGCTCGTCTTTTGCACTGGTACCGCCACCCGATCCAGCTGCCTTAGGAGGGATGAAGTAATTCACAACTGGATAGAGAGCCCCCAGGGCGACTCCAGTCACCGATCCGAAGGTCAGCAGGTTCATGAACTGCCGACGACCCATTCCGGGCACATCGCTCGAGGAAAGTTGGGTCATTGCGGACGGTCATCCAGCACGTTTCGGCGACCATTATGGACGCTTAAGTGCCTGTCACGCTTTGCAACGACTGGCGTTTTGCTGGTCCTGCTCCTTCAAATCTGTGCTTGTAAATTCAACTGACCAGGCAGACCAACCCCTCTCCGTTGAGGAGGTGATCAATTGTCTAAGACAGCGCTGGAAGGCGACTTACGACCTCCAGCTGGTGGTTCGACGCCAGCGCGTTTACCTGCAGGTGATGTGGGCTTATTTGGAGCAACAGTCGTTCCCGATGGACGAAAACGCTTATCGGGAGCATTTGGCCGAAGTGCTGGATGTTGTGAATCGTCTTGGTTTGGCGACGGATGTGCGTCATTGGCTCGTCTCAACAAGGGACAAGCCACGGCTTGGGAAAGCTTTGAGTCTGCATTTGCAGGCCCAGGGCCCAGAAGCGCAAGCGCTCCTCAAGGAGTTTCTGGTCTGACGCTTTCAGCCAGCGCCACGAGTCCGACACCAATCAGAAAAAGGGCGGTGATGGCGCCAGCCAGCAGGAGCATGGTGATTGGGTCGGTGGAGGGTGTCAACACGGCCCCGGCCAGGGCTGAGCTGAGGATTACCCAGCGCCAGGCGCCCAGCATGGTGCGCCAGCGCACCAGACCCAGAACCCCCAACAGCAATTGCAGAACAGGCAGCTGAAAAGCCAGGCCGGTGGCCAGCATCAACAGCAGCACGAAATCCAGATAGCGCTCGATCGACCACAACGGTTCCACAACATCGGCGCCGTAACTGACCAGAAATCCCAGCGCTGCTGGCACGAGAGCCCACCAGGCAAAGGCAAGGCCAACGAAAAAAAGAATCGCTGATCCTGCGACAGCAGGCGCAATCAGCCGCCCCTCCCGTCGGGTCAGGCCCGGCAGCACGAAGGCGAGGGCCTGAAACAGCACGTATGGCAGAGCCAGGGTGAGTCCGGCGTAACCGGCCACTTTCAGAGAAACAAAAAGGAATTCGCCTGGTGCCAGCTGCAGAAAATGGATGCCGCTGGCTGGAGCTTCCAGCAGCCGAACCAGCGGCTTCACCGCCAGAAGGCACAGCAGGGCGCTGACCACAACCGCCAGCAGGCTGCTGAGAACGCGCTGACGCAGTTCTTCCAGATGATCCACCAGAGGCATTTCCACCTCGTTGGGCAGATCTCTGCCCCCGTCCACTCCGATACGGATCGGAGCAGGAGGTTTCAGGACTGGGCCGTCGGGCTGGTTGGACACGGACGAGAAAGCCGGGCTGGTGTGAGATCCATCCCAACCTTCAGGCTAGGAGTTTCCTGGCGGATAAACGCTCTTCGGCTCTGCCGGGCTCACCCCAGCGGATCGTGCCACCACGGTGTCGAACCGTCCCTGGAGCAGCACCGGGAATTCTCTGAAGCCGGTCGGTGGGCACCATCACCACAGGGACACGGCGATTGCCGCGAGCGCGGCTGAAGTGGGCTGCAAGATCGCTTGCCAACTGCAGATCGGCCTCCTCCGGCAGTCCGCTGGAGGCCTTCAGCACCACGTGGCTCCCAGGACATTCCTGCGCATGGAACCAGAGGTCGCCGCTCCGAGCCTGGCGCAGGCTGATCCAGTCGTTCTGGCGGTGGTTGCGTCCAACCTGAAGCAGCAACCCACCTGGACCGGTGAGTTCCAGGGGCTGTGGGACAGCGGATTGTTTTTTTCGCGCATCCTGCCGTCTTGACCGGGGATTGAGCAGGTCGTCCAATTCGTTGCAGAGATCCTCCAACGCAAGCAGCCGGGGGGGCAGATCTTCCCAGTGCGATGTGGCCAGATCGTCGATGAAGACCTCGCTGGCTTCGATGAGCTGGAGTCGTTGTTCGTGGTGCTGGATCCGTTCATTCAGAACGGCGACGGATCGCCGCAGCTTGCGGGCCCGTTGGTACAGCTTCTGAGCCTCCTGCACCTGATCTCGGCTAGGAGCCTGAAGGCAGAGCAGCGCATCTGCTTTTTCTTGAAGAGCGGCGCTGTCGGCGGTCCCGGCCAAGCGCGATTGCTGCTCTTCAAGGGCAGTCCGCTCTTTGCGGCTCCAACGCGTCAGCCGCTGCTCCACATCCTTGCGGCGTTGAATCAGGGACTTCTGCTCAAGCCGTTCTCGATACCAGGCACCCAGTGCGAGCGCCAGATTCGGGTGATCGACAGGCTGTTGATTGAGGGGCTGTTGATTGAGGGGCTGTTGATCGTCTGGTTGTCCCCAGACCCTGTAGCGGTTGTTCGGTTCGATCTGCAGCGCAAAGGCGTTGTCTCTTAGGCACCGCAGCCAACTCGTCCAGCGCTGATGCAGCTGCTGCCACTGGTCCGTGGAGATCTCCTGCACCGGTTCCCGGCCAAGCGGTCCGGCCAGCTGCTCCACCAGCGGGGGGCTGATTCCCTGATAACACTGCTGCAAAGCGGTCTTGAGAGAGACCGGCACAAGGGTGAGCCGGCGACGCCAACCATCCAGGGATTCCTCGTTGTGAGGTGGAAGGCCCTGCAACGGCGGAGGCGGAACGTAGGCATCACCGGTGCCGATGGGTCGGATGCGTGACTGGTGATCACGCACCTGTCGTCCGATCGTGACCACTCGCCGTTGGTCATCGAGAAGCATCACGTTGCTATGGCGTCCCATCAGCTCAAGAACGAGGGACCGCTGAATGGACTCTCCCGGTCGCGCGCTGAACTGAAAGTCCACCACCCGTTCGAACCCGCCCTGCTCGATCCCCACCAGAGCCATTTGCCGCAGGCTGTGCTGCAGCTGCTGCGCCAGGGTGCTGCCGGAACCCAGACGAGCCGGTGGCCGGATCTGAACCAGTCGTGGTGCATCGGCCTGCCAACTCAGCTCCAGCCAGACCATCCCCTGCAAGGTTCGGAACCCGAGTTGAAGTGTCAGTGGGTCAGGCTGCTGGGCTTTTTCAAAGCGACCCGGCAGCAGGGAAGGCCTCAGGTCACTCAGCACAGCCCTGAGTGTGGTGAGATCCATCATCTGAAGCGTTGCTGAGGTCATCTCTGCGTCGCTCAGACCCCAAGGCAGTCACCTTCCTACTCTGCGGTCCCCAACTCAAGCCTCGATGGCTGCCAACAGCGGACGCCTCACCGTGATCACCGGTCCCAGCGGCGTCGGCAAGGGAACCCTTGTGAAGCAGCTTCTAGAGCGGCATCCAAACATCTGGCTTTCGGTGTCAGCAACCACCCGTGCCCCCCGCGAGGGGGAGATGGAGGGGCAAAGTTATTTCTTCCACAGCCGGGAGCAGTTCGATCAGCTGGTGAAGTCGGGGGGACTTCTTGAATGGGCTGAATTCGCCGGAAACAGCTACGGCACTCCCCGCCAGCCCGTTGAGGAGCATCTCCGCCATGGCAGCCCGGTGCTGCTGGAAATTGAGCTGGAGGGCGCCCGGCAGGTGCGCCGCAGTTTTGCAAATGGCTTCCAGATCTTTCTGGCCCCGCCAAGTTTCGAGGAACTGGAGCGTCGAATTCGTGGACGCGGCACCGATGCGGAGGAGGCCATTCAGCGGAGGCTTCAGCGGGCTGAGCTGGAACTTCAGGCCAAGGAAGAATTCGATGCTGTCGTGATGAATGACAGTCTCGAGCGAGCGCTTGCTGAACTCGAAGAGCTCATGGGTCTGGCCTGAATCGGAACAGGTTCGGCGCAATAAAAAAGCCCCTCTCGGGGCCAAGAAGTCTTTGAGGTTTGTTCAGCCCAGCGGGTGAAACAGCAGATCGGGGAAGAAACGATTCCACTCGATCATGATTCCAGCGGTAACGGTGAACCAGATTGCGGCAACGACGGGTGCCGTGGTGAGAAATTTCTTCATGGTTAAAGGGAATTAGGGAAGAAGCAGAACTGACTGTTCAGCGGGGAGAAACCGTCACTTTGTCGTCGCTTTCCACAAGCTTGCCGCTGGTGAATTCTCCGAATGCTGCCAGGGGCCATGTGGCGGAGGCGAGGACGCTTTTCAGGGCGATCGATGTATCGATCTGGATCTCATTCATTGCGGCGTTCTTGCCACGGGTTGCCTTCAGGTATTCCCTGCCGGCCCAGCCGATGCAACCTGCCACGTACAGGAACATGATGCCTGGCAAAACGAAGTCGCCGGCATGGCTCCAGCGGCCGTCAACGATCAGATGGGGCAGCCCATCATCACCACAGGATGCCTGGCTGTACATCTCGAAACGGGCTTTGGCCTGAGGCGTGTTGGCTGCAGCGGCTCGCTGTTGGAAGCGGGCGCTTTCAGAGCAGGGCGTCAGACCAGCCACATCCGCCTTGGCGATGGGGGCAAAGCCGAACACCAGCAGGGCCGAAAGCGCAATGGCGAAAAGACGACGCATCGGATCGATTCCTGTTGAAAAGTGCCCTGGGAGGGCAGGATGTCCACTGATGGACAGTAGGGGAGGGTCCTGACCACGATGGCGTTGGTGCTGGCCCTCGAAACAAGTTGTGACGAGTCCGCCGCTGCCGTTGTGACGTCTCGGGCCGGTCGGTGGCAGGTTCTCTCCTCACGGATTGCCTCTCAAGTTGAGGAGCACGCCCGCTGGGGAGGTGTGGTGCCGGAGATCGCGTCCCGTCGCCATGTGGAGGCCTTGCCAGCGTTGGTGGAAACGGTGCTGGATGAGAGCGGAGTCTCCGTTGGTGAACTTGATGCCGTGGCTGCCACGGTGGCCCCTGGTTTGGCGGGGGCACTCATGGTGGCTTCCGTGACCGGACGCAGTCTTGCGGCTTTGCATGGACGACCTTTCATCGGCGTCCATCACCTCGAGGGTCATCTGGCCTCAGTCCAGCTGGCAGATCGATCTCCAGAGCCTCCTTATCTCGTCCTTCTCGTCAGCGGTGGACATACGGAACTCATCCGGGTGGATCGTTCCGGAGACATGCTGAGGCTCGGGCGCAGCCACGACGATGCTGCTGGAGAAGCCTTTGACAAGGTTGCACGCTTGTTGGGACTGGGTTATCCCGGCGGTCCAGCGATTCAGCAGGTGGCTGAATCAGGGGATCCGCAACGCTTTTCATTGCCCAAAGGGAGAGTGTCCCGGCCAGGGGGTGGCTTCCATCCCTACGACTTCTCCTTCAGCGGACTCAAGACCGCCATGCTGAGAACGGTTGAGAAGCTCCGTGCTGAACAATGCGAGCTGCCGTTAGCTGATTTGGCAGCCAGTTTTGAGCAGGTGGTCGCTGATGTGCTGGTCGAGCGCGCCCTTCGTTGCGCGCTCGACCATGGCCTTGATCAGCTCGTGATGGTGGGCGGTGTTGCGGCGAACAGACGCCTGCGCGCTCAGATGACGGCCCAGGCTGAGGCGCGCAAGGTGGGCGTCACGATTGCTCCTTTGGCGTTCTGCACCGACAACGCGGCCATGATCGGGGCTGCGGCGCTCGCACGATTGGCCAGAATGGTCACCGATAGCTCTCTGGAGATCGGGGTGGCACCACGTTGGCCACTCGATCGGGCCAGTGAGTTGTACAAAACGCCACCTCCGTTCTGAAGTTTGCTGCGTAGGGTGACGCGCATTCACGGCATGTCCACCGCTATGGCTGAGCCTTCCGGACACTCAGAAACCAATCTCGTCGAGCCCGTCGGTTCAGAGGAACTCAATTCCTGGAAACGGGGCTTCACCCCTCAGGCTGAGATCTGGAATGGACGTCTCGCCATGATCGGCTTGTCGGTCGGTCTGGCTGTTGTGCTCCTGGTGAGAGTGTTCAGCGGCAGCTGATCACTCAGCTACGACCACGTAAGGCCTGCGCCAGCTCGTTTGGCTTGAGGCTTGCGGCGACAGCTTTTTCCGCATCCACGCGACCAGCTTCGACAAGGGTTTGCAGTGACTGGTTGCTGGTGACCATGCCATCGAAACTGCTCCGCTCCATGATTTCCTCAACCTCATCAAGGGCTCCACGCTGGATGTAGTCCTTGCAGGCGTCGGTGTTGATCAAGATGTCGTGGAAGGCAGCACGCTTGCCATCTGTGGTGCGGATCAGCCCCTGCGCGATCACGCCCAGCAGAGATTCGGACAACGAGCGCCGCACACTGTCCTGCTCTTCGGGAGGGAACATCCCCAGCACCCGTTCGACGGTTTTCACAGCGGAATTGGTGTGCAGGGTGCCGAAGACGAGGTGACCCGTCTGTGCGGCCTCAAGAGCGGTTGAAAGGGTTTCCTGATCACGGATTTCCCCGACCAGAATCACGTCCGGGTCCTCGCGCAGGGCAGCACGGAGGGCGTTGTGAAATTTCAGAGTGTGCATCCCCACCTCCCGATGTCGGATCAGGGAGTTCTTGCTCTCGTGAACGAACTCAACAGGGTCCTCAATCGTGAGGATGTGGCGGGTTTCATTGCGGTTGATCCAATCGATCATGGCCGC
>MDTB01208499.1_pt1 | contig 13849 bp, 16 predicted proteins | sample 811161 | NCBI WGS metagenome assembly MDTB01 (sample SAMN05326650, study PRJNA326480) | marine metagenome | isolation source: seawater | place: Mediterranean Sea | collected 2009
ATTTACGCATTCGGTTATCTTTGATATTGGAAGACATACATCTGTTGAATAAACTCTTCCATTTTTAATCAATGCTTTCACTGAATAATAAACATCCCATCGAGCTTGCCATAATTTATTTCTTTCCGCTAAATCTTTAGCCCACTTAAAGGAGCTTCCACTGTTATCATTAGATATTTCCTCAACAACTTTTATATTCTCTTTATTAGATGACTCTGATCCATGGAATTCAAAAAACAATGTTGGTAAAACTTTAAGATCTTTTAACTTAGAATAATTAATGCTTATATCCATTTGATCTTTATTTAACATTTCAATCCTAGCAATTGGTACACCATATTGAATAATTTGTTGTGCAGTTTTAACCGCATTTTCTAAAGATTGAAAATGGCAAACTGCACTCATAATACTCTCTGGTATTGGGGATAATCTTAATTGTATTTCAGTGATTATTCCAAGTGTGCCTTCTGAACCAATAAACAAATTTGTTAAATTATATCCTGCAGAAGTTTTTTTTGTTCTACTTCCAGTATTAATTACATCGCCATTAGGAAGAACAACTGTTAAACCAGTAATTACAGTTTTCATAGTTCCATATTTTACAGCCATCGTTCCAGATGCTGAAGTTGAGGCCATACCTCCTATTGCAGCGTTAGCGCCAGGATCAATGGGGAAAAAAACTCCATCCTCTCTTAAATAGTCGTTCAATTGCTCTTTAGTTACGCAGGCTTGAACTCTACAATCAAAGTCTTCAACATTTACATTTAAAATTTTATTCATCTTTTCTAGAGAAACTGTAATTCCCTTATCGTTTCCTACAACATTTCCTTCTAAAGAAGTTCCTGTTCCGAAAGGCACAACCGGTACTTTATGATCATTGCAAAGTTTTAAAATTTTTGAAACTTCTTCATTAGTTTCTGGAAAAACTACGGCTTGGGATAAAACAGGGTCGAAGGTGTCCTCACCTCTAGCATAATTAGATCTTGTTGAGACAGATGTAGAAAATCTGCCATTAAAAATTTTTTTTAGTTCTGATTGTACTTGTTCATTCATACCAGTGATATTAATTGAAATTTAAATAAAATACAGCTTATTTAGCTAGCATTTTTTTGATATTTTCAAGAGCTTGGGAAATATTAGCTTGCGATGCAGCAAAGCTAAATCTTACGTAATCTTTTGCTGTTTTTCCAAAAGCTGTTCCTGGCACTATAGCAACACCTGCTTCATGCATGCATTTTTTTGCAAATTCTGCTCCGTTCATGCCTGTTCCAATAACCTTTGGAAATGCATAAAAAGCTCCTCCTGGCAAACTACATTCTACTCCCGGCAAGTTGTTTAAGCCATCATAAATAAGTTTTCGTCTAATTGTAAATTTATTCATCATATGATCTATCGACTCATCTGAACCATCTAAAGCTGCGATGCCTGCAAATTGTGCAGCTGCATTTACACAAGACACGCTGTTTATTAATAGTTTATTTACATGCTCTATTAATTTTTCTGGCCAGAAACTCCAACCGAGTCTCCATCCTGTCATAGAATATGCTTTACTCCACCCCTCAAGAACAATTAACCTCTCTCTAAGTTCTGGATAATTAAAAAATGTTGGCATCTCTTTCCCATCAAATATTTGCCTACTATAAATTTCATCACTTAAAATAGTGACATGAGGATGTTTTTTAAGTCCTTCTGCCAAAACATCGATGTGAGATTTATCAACAAAACTTCCTGTAGGATTATTTGGATTGATTAAAACTAATAGTCTAGTTTTATCAGTAATTAACGATAAAATTTTTTCTGGATTAAATTTTAAATCTTTATCCTCAGTTAAGTCGTAAGGAACAGGTTTTGCGCCTGTAAAGTTTATCATAGATTCATAAATAGGAAATGCTGGTGTCGGATGAATTATTTCAACGCCTGGTTCACCAAAGCATTGAATTGCATAACTCATCGTTGGCTTTCCGCCTGGCATTATTATAATTCTTTCTGGATCTATATCTTGATTGTATAATTTTTTTATCTTTCTTGTAACGGCCTGTCTACATTCAAGAATTCCATTTGATAAAACATAACCATGATGTCCGTCATCTAAAGCTTTCTTAGCGGCATCAACAATATGTTTTGGAGTTTTAAAATCTGGTTGACCTAGTCCAAGATGGATCATCGGCTTACCTGCTGCCTCTAATTTTTTTGCCTCTGCAAGAACGCTAAAAGCAGTTTCTGTTCCCAATCTATCTAAGCTTTTTGCTAATTTCATATCTAATATTAGAATCCCTAGTCTCTAAATGCAATATTATCTTTACTCAAATCTTCTATGTTTTTTTTACCTAAAAGTATCATATCTCTTCTTAATTCTTCTCTCATCCTTTGAAGTATCATTTCTACACCTTTTTGGCCTCCAGCGCTTAATGCAAATAAAAAACCTTTTCCAAAGCTGCAAGCAGTCGCTCCTAAAGACAAAGCTTTTAAAACATGTGTTCCTCTTCTAATGCCCCCATCTACTATAATTTCTATTTTACCGCCGACCGCATCAACAATTTTCTCCAATTGATCGAACGGAGCTCTTGATCCATCAAGCTGTCTACCTCCATGATTTGATAACATTATTGCGCTAGCACCTACGTCAATAGCTCTTTTTGCATCTTCGACTGACATAACGCCTTTTAAAGCAAATGGCCCGCCCCATCTTTTGATACAATATTCTGCATCCTTCCAACTCATTGCTGGATCATATTGTTCATTAATATATTCCATGACTCCTTTTGCAATAGAAGAACTTTTTTTTACAAAGTTAGAAACATTTGGCAATTGGAATTTTTCATGAGTAAGATAGTTTATTGTCCACATCGGATGAGTTGCAAAACTCATTAAGCTTTTTAAAGTTAACTTTGGAGGTGATGTAAAGCCCCACCTGTGATCTCTCTCACGATTACCTGCAACTATTGTATCAACAGTAAGACACATTGCATTAAAACCTGAACTCTTGCATCTGTCGATTAAATTATCTGTTAATCCTTGCGTTTTATGAATGTATATTTGAAACATTTTTGGTCCACTTGCTGTATTAGCAATTTCCTCTATTGAGGAGGTCGCCATTGTTGACATGCTGTAAAAGGTACCAAACTTTTCAGCAGCTCTTGCGCTAGCTTTGTCCCCGTCATGATGGAAAAGTCTTTGCATAGCTACTGGTGATAGGAATAAAGGCATATCTATTTTAGATCCTAGAACTTTAGTTGATAAGTCAGGCTCGCCAACACTTGCCAAAATATTGGGCACTAAATCGCATTTTGAAAATGACTCAGTATTTCTTTTAAGAGTGACCTCATCGTCAGATCCTCCATCAATATAATGAAATATTGGAGCAGGTAATTTTTTTTTTGCTATTCTTCTAAAATCTTCAAAATTAAAATTATCTTTAAGACTCATCACTTTCTGAATCTTAAATTCTTTCTACTTAACTCACTTATTTTTGTGCAACCCATTAGCTTCATATCTCTTTCAAGCTCGGCTTTATATTGGCCTAGAGCTCTCTCAACACCTGCTTGGCCAGCAGCAGCCAATGCGTATAAGTAGAGTCTACCACCAGAGCATGCTTTTGCACCTAATGATAATGCTTTTAGCATATGAGTTCCTCTATGAATTCCACCTTCACAAATTACATCAAGTTTATCACCTACAGCGTCAACAATTTCTGCGAGTTGATCAAATGGAGATCTTGAGCCGTCAAGCTGTCTTCCACCATGATTTGAAACCATTATGCCAGTGCAGCCAATATCAACTGCTTTCTTAGCATCCTCGACACTCATAACTCCTTTTAAAGCAAAATGACCTCCCCATTGAGAACAAAGTTTTTCAGCATCTTTCCAGTTCATAGACTGATCCAGCATAGTTGAAAAGTAGTTTCCTATTGAGGTGTTAGTGTTGGTTCCTGCTTCCAAATAATCTTGTATGTGGGGTAATTCGAACTTACCTTTGGTCAAATAGTTTATGCCCCACATCGGTTTTGTAGCAAAACTAAATAAACTTGATAATGTTAGTTTAGGTGGAGATGTGAAGCCAGTTCTCAAGTCTCTTTCCCTATTGCCTCCAGTTATTGTATCTACTGTTAAAGCCATAACATCAAATTTAGCTGCTTTAGCTCTCTCCAAACATGAAGTGTTTAAACCTCTATCTTTATGAAAATAAAACTGAAACATTTTAGGAGTGTCAATTAAGGATGATATTTCTTCTACACTCACTGTTGCTAAGGCAGATACACCGAACATAGTATTAAATTTCTGTGCGGCTTTTCCTACTGCCCTTTCACCATCGTAATGGAATAGTCTTTGCAACGCGGTTGGTGCAAGGTAAAAAGGTAAGTCTAATTTTTTTCCGAATATTGTAGTTGATAAATCAACATTCTCTACGCCTCTTAAAACATTTGGAACTAAATCAACGTCTTCAAAAGCGCTTGTATTTCTTGCATAAGTAACTTCATCATCTGCAGCTCCATCAATATAATGAAATATCGGACTAGGTAATTTTCTCTTAGCTAGTTTTCGAAAGTCATTAAAGTTATGGCAGTTTTTTAATGACATTTAAAATTGTTTTGAAAATGTTATTTGTTGATTATCTGTTCCAGGGTTAGTTTCTCCCCAATCGTTATTAGAAATGTGACTGTAGCTATAACCTAACTTAGAGTCCTTAAGAATATCAAAGCCAACTTTAATTTCACTTTTAAATTCCATTGCGCTTCCTAGATCTTTACCATCACCTTTTTCATAATATCCAGGTGTAAAACTTGGTGAAATATTTAATGGACCTAAGCTGTACTGCCCCTCTATCCCAGTATAGAAATATAATGAGTTATTACCAGTCACAAACGCACCAGTTACTGGAGCTAATTTTCCTAAAAAAGTATTTCTAAATAAGTTGGGATTTCTATGCTCTACACCTACTAAGGTTGTTTGATCATCACCCTCTTTATCTATAACATCAAATGTTCCTGTGTATAATGAAAGATCAGTCTCGGACAAACTTTTATCGTAGGAGTACTTTTCGATGTTTTTTTTAGCTATTTTTTTTTCTTGTTTCAAAAATTTATCACAGTCTTTTCCCGCCTTGATTCCAAAAAAATAACCCTCGCAAACCTTTTTCTTAAATTTTGATTTTTTCGCTTCTCTTTTAGATTTTTTTTCCTTAATCTTATCTATTTCAGAAGTGGCTTTAATTCTTTTATGACAATCTTTTCCTGCCTTTATACCAAAAAAGAAACCCTCACAAGTGGCAGTTTTTAACTTTTCCATAACACCCCTTTTTTTTCCTGTTTCAGCTAAGGAATGAACAGTTGTCATTAATAGATATATCAATATTGTTATAAATAAATTTTTCATTTTTTATAAAAAATACAACCTAAATTTAAAAATGTACACCGTCAATTATTTCCCAAAATCTTTCTTTTTTTAACGATAAAAAATATAAAAAAGCCTCCTAAAACAAATAATAAATAAGGCAAAACCCAAAGAAGGGAATTATGAAGGTTAAATGGAGGTTTGTAAATAATCCATTCACCGTATTTTTCAACTAAAAAATTATAAATTTCTTGCTCATTTTTACCTTGATTAATTTTGTCTCTAACTACAGATTTTATTGTTTGAGCAAAATCAGAGTTGGACTCTGATATTGATTGGCCTTGGCAAATAATGCACCTGAGATTTTTAAAAATTTTTGTCTCTATATTTTTGCCGTCATTAGCACTTAATTCCAAAGTTAGCATCCATATAAACATTATAATAAGTTTATTTTTCATTTAAAAATTTTATTATATTCTCATAATCATCTTTTCCTATGGGACCAATTATCTTTTTAATAATAATATGCTCTCTATTTACCAATATGCTTTCAGGCACCCCAAATACTCCAAATGTTATTGAATTCTTGCCATCGACATCGCTTAATAAGATATCGTAGGGATTTCCCATTTCTTTCAAAAATTTTTTAGCGTTAGATTTTTTATCTTTGTAATTGACTCCTATTATTTCCAAATTTTTTTCTCCTTTCAATTTCATCAACATTGGATGTTCTTTTTTACATGGTAAACACCACGAGGCCCAAATATTAATTAAATGATAATGTTCATTTTTCAAATTTTTATTCGTGAATATCTTGTCATTGAGAAGAAATTTAATCGTAAAATTATCAATTTTTTTTCCTACAATTTTCTCTGTACTATATTTGTTGTCTTTATCCAAAGCTAAGAAAAATACAAAAATTATAAATATAATTGAAGCAAGTGAAATAAATTTTAAAAAACCAATTTTCATTTTCTTTGAAATATCCTGACGATTCCACCACTTGCTGTAAGAAATGCTGCGATCCATATCCATAACATTAGCGGCTTCATTTGATACTTAATGTTATAAAAATCTGATCCATCTAAATTACTCATCGTTAAATAAAGATCTTGTTTTAAATTAGAATTGATAGCAGTTTCAAATGTTAATGTTTCTGGATTGTCATAGACTCTTATTTCGGGCTTCATTATTTTATTAAAATTTCTTTTTGTATCAAAAATATTAAAACTTCCAACTACAGCGCTATAGTTTTGTCTTTGTTCTATTTTTAAATTTTTAAAATTTATTTTGATATTTTCAATCTTTTTTGTCTCGCCCACTTTAATATTGAAATCAAGTTCTTGGCTTAGATTATGATTAATAATTATAAAAAATATTAAAAGTCCAAAACCTAAATGTGAAATAAAACTTGATATATTAAAATGTTTTTTGAATTTTCTTGAGTGTAAAAAATCTTGTAAGGATTTAAATATTAAAAATAAAGATGATATAACAATTAAATTAGACAAGAGACTGTAACTTTTGAAAAAGATAAAAATAAAAAAATTTACAGCACATGATAAGATTATGGTTAAAATAAATGAATTCATTTTTTTAAAATTATGTTTTATCCAATTTGATTTTGGCCCAAGTGACATTAATATTAAAAAAGGAATAATTATAGGAGCTATAACAGTATTATAAAAAGGGGGACCCACAGATATTTTGGTATTTAAGAGAACTTGAGTAAAAATTGGATATACTGTTCCAATAAATACAGTTATTAAATAAAACATCATAAACCAATTGTTTGTTAATATAAAAGTTTCTTTGCTGGCTAGCTCAATTGAAAAATTATCTTTTATTCTTCTTTTAAAAAAAATTGCAAAAGAAAGACAAATCATAAAAGTCAAAAAAATTAAAATATATAAACCTCTTGATGGGTCATTTGCAAAAGTGTGAACAGAATTTAATATTCCTGATCTTACCAAAAAAGTTCCAGTAACACTTGAAATGAAAGTTAAAAGAGACAAAATCAAAACCCAATTATAAAGATAGCTTCTTTTCTCTAAAACTAATACGGAGTGCATAAGCGCTGTCATACAAAACCAAGGAATTAGAGACGCGTTTTCTACTGGATCCCAAAACCAAAATCCTCCCCATCCGAGCTCATAGTAAGCCCAAATCGAGCCAACAATTATTCCTAAAGTCTGAAATAACCAAGAAATTAAAACCCAGATTTTAATTGATTTGGCAAATTGTTTTCCATTACTATTTGAGAGAATTGCAGCTATTGCAGCAGAAAAATATATTGATGAACCAACAAACCCTAAATACAGTAAGGGAGGATGTATAGCCAAAGCTGGGTCTTGCAAGATTGGGTTTAAACCTAAACCTTCTTTTGGAGAAGGTACAATTTTTGAAAAAGGATTAGAGTCCATAAACAAAAAAATTAAAAATCCTAATATTAAAATATTTTGTATCAATAGAGTATAAAGTCTGTAGCTTTTTTCTGAAATATTATTAAATACGAAAAAAAGATATGAAAAAATTACCATTATATTTATCCATAAAAGCAAACTTCCTTCATGGTTCCCCCACACACCTGCGATTTTATAAAAAATTGGTTTAGACGAATGTGAGTTTTGATAAACTGCTAGTAATGAAAAATCTGAAAAAATAAATGAAAAAATTAGTAAAAAAAATGATGTTATAATAAACGTTATCTGAAAAACTGAAAAGTAAATTAAATTTTTTTCAATTATAAAATTGTTTATCTTTATTTTTTTAAATGTAAGATAAATTAATGTGACGGTAAATAAAATACTTGCAATAATTAAAAAATTTCCAATGTTACTGAGCATTTTTTTCTAATATTTTTTTTATTTGTGGGGGCATATAGTTTTCGTCATGCTTAGCTAAAATCCTTTTCGCTATAAGGTATTTTTTGTCTTTAAGCTTCCCTTCGACTACGGCTCCTCGCTCTTCAGAAAATAGATTGGGTACTGCCCCAACGTAAACTACTATCAACTCTTTTTCATAGTCCGTAAGAATAAACTTAATTTCTCTATCGTTTTGTATAATAGAATTTTTTTTAACCATCCCACCAACCCTTACAAGAGTGTTAATATTTTTGCCGTTCTCAAGAAATATCTCTGAGGGGGTTTTGAAATATAAAATATTTTGTTTAAGATTAAGGTAAATAAAAACTAAAAATAAAATAGTTAATGATAAGATAAAAAGTAGAAATAAAACTCTGATTTTATTTTTTTTTGTAAGCATTCAAGATGCTTTAGCTCAATTTATTTTGTGAAGCTAAAATACTGTTTGCAACCTTAGATGATTTCGCAATCCTAATTCTATGTTCATAAGGAAGTTTTTGGAGCTCTTTAGCAAATTCTATTTCGTATTTTTTTAAGGTTTTTCTAGTACGGTAAAAAAGCAAATAACAAGAAATTGTAACTACCAAAAAAGATGTCCAGATATAAAATCCATATCCACCCATTTTTAAAAATTCTATCATTATAATCTTTCTATATTTTGTTTCTTTATTTTAATGATTTCTGTTTTGTATTTCATTAGAAAAATTAGCGCACAATATAGTAATAAAACCAATAACATCAAGAATAAAGGCATTAGCATGCTGGAGTGTATAGTTGAATCTCCAATTAATTTAATACTCGCGGGCTGGTGCAGTGTTGACCACCATTCTACAGAGTATTTAATAATTGGGATATTAATTATGCCAATTACAGAAATTATCGATAAAATTTTTGGAAGTTTTTCTTTATTTTTTATAAATTTTAGAGACAAAATAAAAAAAATATAAAATAACATAAGTATTAACATTGATGTTAGTCTAGCATCCCACGCCCACCAGGTTCCCCAAGTGGGTTTACCCCAAAGTGATCCGGTTACGATTGCTAGGCAAGTAAACAAAAGTCCTATGGGTGCTAAACTTTTAATAAATAAATATAGGTTTTTTATTTTAAAAATATAATTTAAAATTGTACTTAAGGCCATTAGTGAAAAAACCGAAATACCAATCCAAGCTGATGGGACATGAACGTACATTATTCTTACAGAATCTCCCTGCAAATAATCAATCGGAGAAAGTATTAAGGCAAAAGATAGACCAACAATTAAAACAATAAAAAAAATTGAATTAATAAATTTTACAAATTTGTCTATAAAAATAATTATATTTCCAAAAGAAAAAAAATTCATATTGTGCTAATTACTACAGTATTTTTTTTAAGGGAAGATGCATTTTTGCCTAATTGAGAATTGAGAGGGAGTAAGAAGTATGAGTAATCCCCAATTAGGCTTCAACATAGAGAATTTATTTTGTTTTTTTGGCCGAGATTTGAACCAAAAATGTTAAATTTAAGGCGAGCGACGCTAATTTGAAGGTTTTAAATAGCTTGTCCCTTTTTTGCCTACAAAAATTTCTTCTATCATAGGATGTTTGATAGGTTCATTAGAGTCATCAATTAAAAGATTTTGTTCCGAAACATAAGCTTCGTAAGTAACTTCATTACTTTCAGCTAGTAAATGGTAAAATGGTTGATTTTTTCTTGGCCTCACGTCTTTTGGGATAGATTGGTACCATTCTTCCGAGTTGTTAAACTCAAAGTCCACATCATATATTACTCCTCTGAAGTCAAAGTGGCGGTGTTTGACAACTTCCCCTATAGAAAATTTTGCTGTATTCGTACTCATTCTTAATACTTAATAATTTTTCAATTAAAATCAATATATAAATTTAATATTAAATTTTTTTATGTTAGGCTTTAATTGTGAATAAGTCTTTATTAAAATTCCTAACTGACTTTGGGCCTTTATTAATATTCTTTTACTTTTATAAAAATAGTGGAAATACATTGGGTGTAGCAATACCACCTCTTATTATTTCTACAGTCATAGCTGTAATTATTGTTTATCTGGTAGAACGTAAAATTCCATACATACCCTTAATTGGTGCTGTATTGATATCTTTTTTTGGTGGTTTAACTTTATACTTTAATAATCCAATTTTTATATATTTAAAACCAACAATCATAAATATGATTTTTGCTGGAGCACTATTAGTGAGCGATAGTTTTTTGAAAAAAAATCTATTAAAATTAATGCTGAATAATGCTTTTCAATTAAATGATGTGGGATGGACTTTATTAAATAGAAGATGGGCATATTTTTTTATTTTTTTAGCCGTTTTAAACGAAATTGTTTGGAGATCTTTTGCCCCTGAAAAAGAGTATATTTGGGTGAATTTTAAAGTCTGGGGAATTTTACCTTTAACTTTTCTATTTACGGCACTACAATTACCATTAATTAATAAATATAAAATTAATGAAGAATATTAAATTAGTTATAAATAACATCGCAAAAACAAAGCAGCCTTATTTTGTAAAAAAAGAACTACAAACTATATTAAATTTATATGCTAAAATGGTTTCTAATGGAACTTGGAAAGATTATAGCCTTTTTACAGGTAATAAAGAAATTTCTTTTAATATTTATAAAAGAGCTTCGGAGAAACCAATTTTAAGAATTTTGAAGAATTTAAAACCTCACTATAAAAATGAAAAGTATTTGATTAAAGATAAAAATGGCAAAGTTATTCAGAAATCTGAAAATTTAAAATTATTAATTGATAGAACTAGTTTAGGAAAGATTGAATTAATTAAGTAGATTATCTTCTTTGGCCAAAAAGTCTTAAAAGCATTATAAATAGATTAATGAAATCAAGATAAAGAGTAAGGGCACCCATCACAGCTTTTTTACCCATAAGTTCTCCGCTATCGCTTGCTAAATACATATTTTTAATCTTTTGAGTATCATAAGCAGTTAAACCAACAAATACTAAAACACCAATTATGGAAATAACGAAATACATCATAGAAGATTTTAAAAATATATTTACTAGTGAGGCAATTATGATGCCAATTAAGCCCATCATTAAAAATGAACCTAATTTTGTTAAATCTCTTTTTGTAGTATACCCATAAATACTCATTGCTCCAAAAGTTCCAGCGGTAATAAAAAAGACTCTAGTAATACTAGTCCCAGTGTAAGCAAGAAAAATAGAAGACAAAGATGCTCCCATTAAGGCTGCAAATATCCAAAAAACTGTTTGCGCTTTAGACGCGCTCATTTTTGCAATACCGAAACTCATATAAAAAATTACACCTAGAGGAGCTAGCATCACTACCCAAGCTAAACCAGAGTTATATAAAGTGTTTCCTAATTGCGTAAGTCCTAGAATTTCTCCATTGGGACCACTAACGACCGACATCTTAAATAAGAGCAAAGCTATAAAACCTGTTAGCGCCACACCTGATGCCATGTAATTGTAAACTTTCAGCATATAGGCTCTTAAGCCCTGATCAATAATTGCTTCAGAGGCTGAAGATCTTGTAGCTGAACTTTGTTTATTAAAAACCATGAGAGTAATATAAGAAATTTTATTGACTTTTCAATAGGCAATTTTTCCTTTAAAAAAACATTGCAATTATATGAAATTCAAAAAATTAGGAAATACTGATCTAGATGTAAGCCTTATTTGTCTTGGTACAATGACTTGGGGGACTCAAAACACTGAAAAAGAGGCTTTTGAGCAGATGGATTATGCTGTGGAGCAAGGGATAAATTTTTTTGACACCGCTGAACTTTATTCTGTTCCACCTACCCCTGACTCTTATGGCAAAACTGAAATAATGATAGGCAATTGGTTAGAAAAAAGAAAAAACAGAGATAAGATAATTTTGGCTACTAAAGTTGCCGGACCTGGTTGTGATTGGATAAGAGGAGGTGGAAATAATTTTTCTGAAAAAAAAATGGGTACGGCTATAGATGATAGTCTTAAAAGATTAAAGACAGATTACATAGACCTTTATCAATTGCATTGGCCTGAGAGATCTACAAATTGTTTCGGCAGAAGGGAGTTTTCTGTAAATGCAAATGAAAAAAACTGGAACGACTTTGAGTCTATTTTAAAATCTTTAGAAAAATTTATTAAAATCGGAAAAATTAGATATATTGGAATGTCAAATGAAACTCCTTATGGCTTATCAAAATATTTAGAGATATCTAAAAATAAAAAACTACCGAGAATGATGTCGGTTCAAAATCCATACAGTCTAGTCAATAGAACTTATGAAATTGGTATGTCGGAAATATCTATAAGAGAGAAATGTGGTCTACTAGTTTATTATCCTTTGGCTGCAGGTGCTTTATCCGGCAAATATATGAATGGCCGAATGCCTAAAAATTCCCGAATGAGTTTATTTAAGGGATGGGAAAGAATGATAAACCCTTTAGCTATGAGGGCGTATGAGGAATACCATAAGTTAGCAAAAGAAAACAATATTACTATGGTTCAGCTTGCTCAAGCTTTTGTAAATTCAAGACCTTTTGTGACCAGCAACATTATTGGTGCAACATCTATGGACCAATTAAAAGAAAATATTGGAAGTATTAATGTTACCTTAAATCAAGATACGTTAGATAAAATCAATTTAATTCACAATAATAATCCAAATCCGGCGCCTTAATACAAACCATTGAATTAGATTTTTTTTAGTATAAAAAAGTGCTTATGAAAATAAAAACATTAGTATATTTTTTATTATTTTGCTTTATAGCTTCGAATAGTTTTGCAAACACACCTAAATCCTCTGGTAAGTATAAGAACTGGGAAAGTTTTACATTAATGACAGATAAAGGGAAAGTTTGCTTTGCGCAAACTAAGCCGGTAAAAAGAGCCCCTGCAGCGATAAAAAGGAATGACTCAAGAATATTTGTTACATTTAGACCAAATGAAAACATTAAAGACGAAATAAGCATTACAAGTGGTCATGCTTATAAAAATTCAACGGTTTCAGCCAAATCAGGAAAAAGCAACTTTTCTTTTTTTTCTCAGGGGAACTTTGCATGGTTGCTAGATGAAAATGAAGAAAAGAAATTTATAAAGCTAATGAAGAGAGCAACAGATTTAATGATTAAAGGTAAGACAAAAGATGGTGCGGAAACAACAGACCATTACTCTATGATGGGATTTACTAAAGCTTATAATACCGCCAAAAAAGTTTGTAGTTAATGAAAAAAATTGTTTTAGCTTACTCTGGGGGTTTAGATACCTCAATAATTCTTAAATGGTTACAAATAAATTATAAAGCTGAAGTAATTGCCTATACTTCAAATATAGGTCAGGATTTAAATAAGAAAAAAATAATTAAAAATGCAAAGAGACTTGGTGTTAAAAAAATTATAATTGAAGATTTAAAAAATATTTTTGTTAAAGACTATGTGTTTCCAATGATAAGGGCTCATGCTGTTTATGAAGGTATTTATTTGCTTGGAACCTCTATAGCAAGACCTTTAATAGCGAGAAGACAAATTGAAATAGCAAAAAAATTTAAAGCTTTTGCCGTTTCACATGGCGCTACAGGAAAAGGTAACGACCAAGTTAGGTTTGAACTTGGATATTCTTTTTTTGGTAAAAAAATCAAAGTGATAGCACCTTGGAGAGAGTG
>MDTB01118033.1_pt1 | contig 13848 bp, 15 predicted proteins | sample 811161 | NCBI WGS metagenome assembly MDTB01 (sample SAMN05326650, study PRJNA326480) | marine metagenome | isolation source: seawater | place: Mediterranean Sea | collected 2009
AAGATAAGCGGCACATCAGGATGTTTAGCGCGAAACTGGCTCGCCATATTAAGCACTTTATCCATGGTAATGCCGGCCTTGATCGCGCGAAGTGAGGCGGCTTGAATAACCGGCCCATCAGCCATCGGATCAGAAAACGGCATGCCTAGTTCAACAAAATCAGCACCAGCATCTGGCAGTCCAAGCAACAGCTCGGTTGATGTCGTCAGGTCAGGATCACCAGCTGAGATAAAAATGCCCAAGGCGGCGCGATTATCGGCTTGGCAAGTGGAAAAACAGGACTCAATACGGTCAAGAGCCATTAGAGCTTCCCCTGCTTCTCAAGGATGGGTAGCACCGCGCCAAGGTCTTTATCGCCTCTGCCGCACATATTCATCACGACAATCTGATCTTTATCCATATCGCCGATCATGGTGGCAATAAAGGCAATGGCATGCGCGGGTTCCAGGGCTGGAATAATGCCTTCAAGGCGTGAGCAAAGAGCAAAATATTCTAGCGCTTCCTGGTCGGTGGCGCTGACATAATTGACCCTGCCAATTTCATGAAGCCATGAATGTTCAGGGCCAATGCCGGGGTAATCAAGCCCGGCTGAAATCGAATAGGCATCTTTAATCTGGCCATCATCATCTTGCAATAAATAGGTGCGATTGCCATGCAATATGCCGGGCTTGCCGCCATTTAATGAGGCCGCGTGTTCACCAGTCTCGATCCCGTGTCCAGCAGCTTCGACCCCGTAAATGGTAACATCCTGATCATCAAGAAAGGGATGAAACAGCCCTAATGCGTTTGACCCACCACCAATACAAGCAACGATTGCATCGGGCAGACGGCCTTCGGCTTCGTGCAATTGGGCCTTTGCCTCAATTCCAATGATCGATTGAAAATCACGCACCATGGCTGGATAAGGATGCGGGCCTGCCGCCGTGCCAATAATATAGAAATGGGTTTCGGCATTCGTCACCCAATATCGAAGCGCCTCATTCATGGCATCTTTGAGCGTTCCTGCTCCTGATGTTACGGGATGAACCTTTGCCCCTAACAGCCGCATACGGTCAACATTAGGCCGCTGTCTTTCGACGTCTTCCGCCCCCATAAAGACTTCACATTCCATGCCAAATAAAGCACATGCGGTGGCAGAGGCAACGCCATGCTGGCCAGCACCAGTTTCAGCAATAATCCTGGTTTTGCCCATGCGTTTAGCGAGCAGAGCCTGACCCAGCACATTATTAATTTTATGCGCGCCAGTGTGATTTAGCTCATCCCGTTTCATATACAGCTTTGCCCCACCGAAATATTCGGTCAGCCGTTTGGCAAAGAATAAGGGCGAAGGTCTGCCAATATAATGCTTGCGGTAATATTCCATTTCCTCCGCAAAATCAGGATCAGATTTAGACTCTTTCCAGGCGGCTTCGACTTGCAGAATTAAGGGCATAAGGGTTTCGGCAACAAAGCGCCCGCCATGGATGCCAAATTTTCCATGCTCATCAGGCTGGTTACGCAGCGAGTTTGCTAATTGTTCGTTCATAATAACCTGGTATCCTTCTTTTCAGCCTATCTGGTTAATCTATCTGGTCAATTTGTTTGGTCAATTTGTTTGGCAGTTTCAACAAATGCCGTTATAGCCTTATGGTCTTTTATCCCGGCGGATTTTTCAACCCCTGATGATACATCGAGATGTTTTGTCCCACTTGCCTTAACCGCATCATGAATGGTATCCGCCGTCAGTCCACCTGCCAACAGCCAAGGTGTCTTTCCCATATAGGATCGCATTAATGTCCAGTCAAAACTATGGCCTGTTCCACCAGGCAAGATAGCATCAACGGGGGCAGAATCAAAAAGCATCCAATCCGCCACTTCATCATAGCGTAGCGCCGCTTGAATATCCATCAGATTAGCAATCCGAACAGCTTTCATAACAGGCCGTTTATAGCGCGACTTAATGGCCAGAATACGGTCAGGGCTTTCATCCCCATGACATTGTATCATCCCCGGATTAAGCGCCTCAACGATGGCATCAAGGGCGCTGTTTTCTTCATTAACGACTAACGCAACCCGCATGATAGTGAGATGTAATCGGTCTGCGGCGATGGCAATATCAGCCGCATCAGACAGCGTGATATGGCGAGGCGATTTTGGGTAAAAGACAAAACCGCCCCATCTTGCGCCCGCCGCATCAGCCTGTTTCAGATCAGCCAGATTTGCCAAGCCACAAATCTTGCAATCAATCATGGCTTTTATCTTTCGCTGCTGTTGGCTGGGCAGAGGAGGCTGTCAGCGAAGGCGTTTGCTCATGCTGGGGCAGGTTATTAAAGTCCTCAGCTAAATCAGCTAAATCTGTCTCCAGACGCTGAATACGGCGATTGCTCTGATGATTGCGTAATCGGCTCATCAACAGTTTTGGCCATAAAATAATCCCGCCAATAATTAATCCAGCAGAAAATGATCCAAGCACAATCATCCATAGCGGTATTATGGCTATCAGCCCAAATGGCCAAAAATAAATAGCAGTGTCATGGCTATTAGAAATGGAAATATTGGCTACAAGAGAAAGGATCACCAAACCAAGTAGCCAGCCCAAAATGGTTTTTAGGACGTGCATATCATTACTCTGCCAGGGCTTATATTGCTGAAGCGCTTAAAGTACTTATGACTGATTAAGACGTTCTAGCATGGACTTGCCCATTTTGAAAAAAGGCACTTTCTTTTCATCAACGTCCACCGCTTCGCCTGTCCGTGGATTGCGCCCCAGACGAGCATCACGTTGGCGAACAGAAAAGGCACCAAATCCGCGTAATTCTACACGTTTACCTTCGGCTAAAGCCTCAGTGATTGTATCAAAAAAACAATTAACAATGCGCTCAACATCCCGATGATAAAGATTGGGGTTAAGCTCCGCCAAACGTAAAATTAACTCTGATTTAGTCATACTCACCTCTTATAACTCGATAACTATGCAGATGGTTTATAAATTTGTCAATGCGATCAATCTGTTATTAAGAAGATTTGTTTGCCAATCTTGTAATAAAGGCTCCTTACAAAAAGGAGCCTTTAGAATTTATGTTTGTGAATATTAAATAATGATTAATTATCATCACCTTCATTAGATGCAGTGTTGCGCTTGGCCAATGCCGCACCAAGGATATCACCAAGGCTGGCGCCCGAATCAGATGAGCCATAATCAGCCATAGCTTTCTTTTCTTCGGTCATCTCACGCGCTTTGATCGAAAGCGACAACTTACGCGCTTTGCCATCAACCATGGTGACTTGAGCATCGACTTTTTCATCAACAGCAAAGCGTTCTGGGCGTTGCTCGTCCCGATCACGCGACAGGTCACTGCGGCGGATAAAGCCGGTGACGTTATCGCTGACGCTGACTTCTAATCCGCCATCGGTAATCTTGCTAATGGTACAGGTGACGATGTCGCCCTTTTTGATATTGGCAAGAGTTTCCCCAACCGTATCATCAGTCAATTGCTTGATGCCAAGTGATACGCGCTCTTTGGTCACGTCAACTTCAAGTACCTTGGCTTTGATGCTTTCACCCTTTTTGAAGGATTGGATGGCTTCGTCACCCTGAACATCCCAAGAAATATCAGTCAGGTGAACAAGGCCATCGATATCATCATTCAGCCCAATGAACAGCCCAAATTCAGTGATGTTGCGAATCTCGCCTTCAATCTCATCACCAGCCTTAACCGTATTGGCAAAGTCCTCCCAAGGATTAGCAACACATTGCTTGATCCCAAGTGAAATCCGGCGCTTTTCCATATCGATATCAAGCACCATGACATCAACTTCCTGACTGGAGGAAACGATCTTACCCGGATGAACATTCTTTTTCGTCCAGCTCATTTCAGAGACATGGACAAGACCTTCAACACCATCAGCTAATTCAATGAAAGCGCCGTAATCAGTGATATTGGTGACCCGACCTTTGACAATTGACCCAATAGTGAAATTGGCTTTTGCGGCTTCCCATGGGTCTTCCTGAAGCTGTTTCATGCCTAGAGAGATCCGCTGTGTATCGGTGTTAAAGCGAATCACTTTAACTTCGACGCTTTCCCCAACCGACAGAACCTCAGATGGGTGATTAATCCGGCGCCATGCAATATCCGTCACATGCAACAGACCATCAACGCCGCCCAGATCAACAAAGGCGCCATATTCGGTCAAGTTCTTAACGATACCTGTCAGCACCTGGCCTTCGGATAGATTTGAGACAAGCTCTGATCTCGCTTCGGCACGTGATTCTTCCAAAACAGCACGCCGAGAGACAACGATATTGCCGCGCTTGCGGTCAATTTTAAGAATCTGAAACGGCTGCGGCGTACCCATCAATGGGCCTAAATCACGGACAGGGCGGATATCGACCTGACTTCCGGGCAAAAAGGCTGTTGCGCCATCAAGATCAACGGTAAAGCCGCCCTTGACCTTGCCAAAGATAACACCGGTTACACGTTCTTGATTGTTGTGTGCGGTTTCAAGCGCTGCCCATGCTTCTTCACGGCGCGCTTTATCCCGACTTAGTAAGGCTTGACCATTACGATCTTCTAAACGCTCAACGTAAACTTCGACCTGATCGCCGATATTAACGCTAGCCTGTTGCCCCGGTGTCATAAATTCTTTAATCGAAACCCGACCTTCGGATTTCAGGCCAACATCGACAATGACGGCCTCTTTTTCGACTGAAATGACAGTTCCTAAGACGACACTGCCTTCGATATTCATGTCTTCGTTAAAGCTCTCTGCCAATAAATCAGCAAAATTTTCGCTCATAGCCTGTTCTAGGCCTGTGTTGGTTGTTGCCAAAAGTGATCTCCGTTAAGTCTTGTAACAACCGGTTCGACCGGATCCCGGCTGGATAGGGATAGCCGTGACGGGTTAAGGCAAAGCATCGTCACGAGGTTACAAGATGGTTTCCAGCCACTTGGTTAAGTTAAAAATACCAACATAGCCTTATCATATGTTGGCGCTCATATTTAAACGATCAGATATATATTAAACTATATAAGTTATCGCTTGCTTCACCATCTGATCAATCGACATAAGTCCTGTATTAATCATGATAGCGTCTTGTGCTGGTTTGAGAGGAGCAATCGGTCTTCTCATATCCCGATCATCTCTTGCCGCAAGACCAGCTTTAATGTCGGCATACTTAGCCGATTCTCCACGCGAAATCAACTCTTGATAACGTCTATCGGCACGAATCTCAATATCCGCATCACAAAAGAACTTTATATCCGCATCGGGCAGGACAACCGTGCCAATATCACGGCCATCAACAATGCTGCCAGCTTTGTCATGAGGGGGGGTTTTGGCAAAATCCTGCTGATAGGTGAGCAAAGCTTGCCTGACGGCTGGAATACCAGCAACTTTTGAGGCCATGGCGGAGGTGCTCTCAAGCCGCAAATCAGGATCATTGAGATCATCCAAGGTCAAGAGCTGGGCTTCGCTGGCGGCTAAATCAGGGCTAGTATCAGCATCTTCTGAACGCCGCAATAGCCGCAAAGCAACGCCGCGATACAAGGCACCTGTATCAAGATAAGCGAGATTGAAATACTCGGCTAGCCGTTTGGCTAATGTCCCCTTGCCTGATGCGGCGGTGCCATCAACCGCAATGATCATATGTTATCCCCATTTTGGCTAATCTCATTTTTGATATCAGCGCCAATAGATTGCATCAGTTCAGCAAATTCAGGAAAGCTGGTATTGATCGTCTCACATCCTGACACCGTGACCGGCCTAGCGCTGGCCAGACCAAAGATCAGACAAGACATAGCGATACGGTGATCATGCTGGGCATCAATTGTCATGCCGCCATCTTGAGTGCTGGCTCCTGTTACGGTCATGCTGTCATGGGTGCTGGTAACAGCCGCCCCACCTTTACGCAAACACTCCTCCATTAATGCGATACGGTCAGTTTCTTTGACGCGCAATTCTTCTATTCCAGGCATATGGGTTTCCCCCTCGGCATAGGCGGCGGCAACGGATAAGACGGGATATTCATCAATCATGGATGCGGCACGGCTAGCCGGAACCGTAATGCCTTTAAGTCTGGAGGATTTGCAGATCAGATCAGCCACCGGCTCACCGCCTTCAACCCGTTGATTGCTAATCGTAATATCAGCGCCCATATCTATAAGCGTTTGATATAACCCAAACCGATAAGGATTAATGCTGACGCCTGTGACAGTTATAGCGCTGTTTTTTGTGATTAATGCGGCGACGACTGGAAATGCTGCCGATGATGGATCAGATGGCACGATAATATCGGCGGCGGTGAGGCTAGCTTCGCCGACAATGCTGGCGGTGTAGCTGTTATCACTATGCGTTGTGGTTTCAACATCTACCTCGAAATGCCTTAGCATCAGCTCTGTGTGATCGCGAGATGCCACGGGTTCAGTCACGCTGGTCTTGCCGCGCGCCGTTAAGCCAGCCAGCAGCACAGCAGATTTCACCTGGGCGGAAGCGTGCGGGCTTTGCCAATCAAGGCTGAGAGGCGCGCGCGTCCCGCTGACGGTGAGGGGGAGCTTATCACCATCACGCGCCGTAAACTCAGCCCCCATCCGGCCAAGAGGGGTCATAATGCGCTGCATAGGGCGTTTTGATAGCGACGCATCGCCAGTAAAGACCGCCGATATTCCAGACCCTGCAATCACGCCCATTAGCAATCTTGCGCCCGTTCCTGAATTGCCGAGATCAAGAGGCGCGGCAGGCTCAGCAAAGGCCCCTAATCCAACGCCGGTAACCGCCGCTATATACTGACCTTTGGCATTGCGCTCAGGTTCTGAAATAGTCACCCCTAACTGCCGCAAGGCTGAGGCTGTGGATAGGACATCATCACCTGTCAGTAATCCTGTAATTGTGGTTTTGCCTTTAGCGAGAGCCCCAAAAATAAGTGATCGATGTGAGACGGATTTATCTCCCGGGCAGATAATCTTGCCGGCAAGGGCGGTTGAGGCGGTGGCTGTCAGTTGCGTCATAACGAATCTTTTCCTTCAAAAGGAGTAAAGTTTTATCATAAATACATGCTTTACCCTTGATTATTGCAAGGATATAGCGAAAATCCTCACTCAGGTCAGTTTTTTTATTGACCTAGCGAGTTTTTTGAGTGAAATGCCATGCAAAGATGTGAACAATATTGAGGAAGTATGATGACGTCACTGGGAACTAAACGAACATGCCAGTCTTGTAGTGCCAAATATTATGATTTTAACAAAGAAAAAATTGTCTGTCCTGAATGTGGCGAAACCTTTGATCCAGAAGTTTCACTGAAAAGCAGACGAATAAAGCCAGTTGCGGCAGCTAAGCCTGAAGTCCAGTTGGATACCGATAAAATTGAAAATGAAGTTGCCATTGATGAAGGCCTTCAAGAAGCTGCCATTGATGAGGATAGCATTGATGATGACGGTGATGACGGCCTGATTAAATTGGCAAAATCGGACGAAGAAGACGAAAACCTTGATGCTGAGCCGCCAATCGTCGAAGACTTCCTCGATTCTGAAGATGACGAAGAAAAGTGAAAAACTACTTGCCAATACCAACACTCTGATTGTAGGTATAAGCACAATGGGTTAGGGGCTATAGCTCAGCTGGGAGAGCGCTACAATGGCATTGTAGAGGTCAGCGGTTCGATCCCGCTTAGCTCCACCAACCCATCTTATTAATCATTTTCTCCCAAACATATTTTACGCCAAGATATTTTACGCTAAAATAATTAAAGCCAGAATTTCGCATACAGAATCTCGCATACAGAATCCGGGAAACCAATATCAGCCTTTAAGGCGCATCTGCTATTGTTGTCATCATGCGTACCTGCCTATAATAGAGGCGGTATTGACGTCATGATTGGGTGATGAAGGCAGCATATGATGACAGATAAAAACAGCAACCGATCCAGAATTCTACCTTATGATAAGCCTGTCATAGCCCTTGGCGGCAGTCATGTTGATGACATGCACATATCGGCTCTGCTCAATCATTTTCCGCTTATCGCTGCTGATAGTGGCGCTAATACGGCGGTAGATATGGGCGTTATGCCTGATTATATCATTGGTGATTTTGACTCCATTACGGATCAATCCCATTTTCCGCCTGACCGGCTCATCCATATCGCTGAACAAGACAGCACAGACCTTGAAAAAACACTATCCTGTCTGTCAGCACCACTATGTCTGGGCTTTGGCTTCCTTGGCCGCCGCTTTGATCATTCGCTGGCGGCTCTCCATGCTATCGCGCAGAGCCAGGTTCCCGTTATCTTGATCGGCCGTCATGATGCGCTGATCTATTGTTCGGCTGATTTCACAGGCGATTTGCCAGCAGGTGAAAGGCTTTCTATATGGCCACTTGCCCAGCATCAGTTCAAGGCGTCAACAGGGCTGGAATGGCCATTAAATGGCCTCATGATGGAAGCGGGGAAAACCATCGGAACATCAAACCGAATTGATCAGATATCGGGTAAAAAGATAACTTGTGTCGATATTTCATCAGCAGGCGGGACAGGATATTTTATCATGCTTCCCAGCGTATTCTGGATTTATTTAGCGGCGGCAATCACGCAAGATAACACTTGGCTGGATTGGGGCTAATCATTGCGTTTTAAGTGCTACTATCCAGACCATAAGTAATATTTCTTAAATATTCTGTCATCTCATTACGGTTATTAAATTGCCGGAGGACGTTGTTTGAGATTGGCTTTCTAATCGTGACATTGATCTGCTGCCCCATCAGCCGGCAAATTTCTCTAAACATCAACGAATAGCCAAGCGTCTGGCTGAGCCGCCGCGCCATCATATAGCTAATGCTATTTTGACCGTCAAAGAATACAGGCAGAATAGTCGTATCCTCGATCTGCGCTAGTTTTGCAACAAAAGTTTTCCATTGCGTATCACGCGCCGTACCAATAATCCGTGGCGCTAATGAGATAGCACCAGAGGGAAAGAGAATAAGCGCGCCATTATGTTTCAACTGTTTCATGGCATCATGGCGGGTTTGCATATTAGTGGCCAGGGCTTCTGCCGTTTCAGAAAAATTGATAGGCAAAATCTGATGCATAACAGCAGGGGCCTGGCGCAAGACTTCATGCGTGATGATCTTATAATCTGATCTGATCTTGGATAATTCAGAGCACAGCACAAGCCCGTCAACAACACCAAAAGGATGATTGGCAATAACAAGCAGCCGACCTGATGGCGGAATATATGCCGCGTCATCGTATTTCACATTGACAGAAATATTGAGCCGATCAACAGCATCTTGCCAAAACAGACTATCAGGCCGGTCATCATTGATATAATCGAGATAAATCTTCCTTATGAGCGGTTGACCTGTAAAACGCTCAAGGCTGCGAATAACTCGACTGGCTATTGGTCCTAGTTCACCATCGGCAAAAGAAAAAATAGGGACAGTTTGTGGGGTATCTGTTAGGCGCATCAAAAAGAATTCCGTCAACTACTAGCATTTTATCATACCTTGTTTACGCATAGGGTGACAAGGCGGTTTAATACTACGTTTTTGTTACACGAATAGACCATATCCAGCCAATTTGTAGCCAATATGTAGGCAATATTACATCTGCTCTGGCTGCCAAACTATCTAAAAGACTTGCCAAACTGATTCTTAAGGAGCAAGGTAACTATTATATTTGTCCTTACCCAAAGTAGTTTTGAGTTGGATGGTATTATGCGGGTAGCAGATTTAGAATACCTAAAAGCGATGAATATCCCGACAACAGCTCAGAGTTATTTTCTGAGTTATGAAGGCGTGTTGTCTGAAGATGTTCTAGATCTATATGGTTACAAATTACGCCAATATATGCGCGGCATACCGCTCCCCCAAAAGCAACAACTTCAGGCGTTTTCGCTTTATGTTGAAATGATGCAGAATATGATCAGGCATAGCAGTGAAGAGGTTCATCAGTCAGATTTTAATGGCAACAATCCTACCCATGGGATACTAGGCATTAGCCATGAAAATGATTGAATTAGCATTGTCTGCGGCAATTATATCAACCACCAGCTGGCGGAGTTGTTACGCCAGCGGCTCGAAATGTTGTCAGCCTTAACGCCAGATGAATTACGCCAACTATTCAAGAAAACCATTCGTCAACCCTTAGATGCCTCAAGTAAAGGGGCTAATCTTGGCTTGATACAAATGATGCGGCGATCTTCATCACCACCTCAATACCAGTTCAACCCTACTGAAAACGGAGCAATGTATTTCACAATCATGATAACAGTATATTAGTGAGAATTGTTATGACAGATTTTTTTATTCGTGAAGCAACATTAAGAACACCCCGTATTGAGCTAAATCCTGATACCCAAACTCTTTTAATTGAAGGGGAGTCTTATCCCGAAGATGTTAACCGCTTTTATGATCCCGTATTTGAAGCATTGGATCACTATTTTAGTCAACCGCGATGCAAGTTGCGCTGCACCTTTAATTTAAGTTACTTCAATTCCAGCTCAGCCCGTCAGCTTTTGGAAGTGGTAAACAGGCTTGAGGCGCAAGTCAATAAAGGGCATGAAATCCATGTAGAATGGCGCTGTCTTTCGGATGATGACATTATGCAAGAGTTTGCTGAGGATATTGCCGAAGAGGTCACTACATTGCCATTTCATATCAGGATTATCGAAAGGGATGATACCTAAGCCAGCATATGATCAGGTCGCGTTAGCTATCATAAGGCGGTTATGAATATGGTCTGGGTTGAAACATGATCAGCAAAACATCATCGCGGCGGGTTTCCGGACCTTGCCATTCCCCTAATTGACGCATGATACATTTGGCTATGCTGGCAGGAGAAGTTGCTTTTGTTTGATTTAACGTATTGACAAAACGCTGATAACCAAACCCTATCGCTTTTTCGCTGCCTGGCTGTGATAGTAAGCCATCAGTTGTTAAGGCAAAAATATGACCCGGATCAATATCAAATTTGTGATTTTGTAAAGATGGAAGCACGGTGCTGCCATAGCCCAAAGAGAATTTATCGCCCTTATGGCGTTGCGCTAATCCATCAGGAGAAATACTAAACATATCCATATGCGCACCAGCAAACTCTAGCTCTTGGCGATCATCAGCCATAACAATAACTCCTGCATCAATGCCATTTAGCTTATGGTTTAATTTGCTTTGATGAAGCAGCCGATAAACCGAGTCATGAAGCAAATGTAATATACGGGTTGCGATTGGTTCAGGTTTTCCCTTATTAACAAGTGCATCTTGATGTGATTGGATTTGTTCAAGCGCGGAATGGGCAATCATGGTCATTAATGCCCCGGAAACACCATGACCAGTGCAATCCATAGCAACCAAAACCTGTTTGGTGCCAATCTGTCCAGACCAGTAGTAATCACCACCGACGACGTCTTTTGGCTGCCAAATAACAGCAACTTCACCAATTTGCTCATCGAGCAGATGCAGTGTTGGCAGCAGATTGCGCTGAAGCAGGCTAGCATAATCAATGGATTCAGATATGGCTTTGTTCGCTTGCCGAAGCTTTTTTGTACGCACATCAACAACCATTTCTAGCCCTCTATTGGTGGCAATGATTTGTTCATGTAATGTTTGGGTTTCTCTGGTTCTCCGAAATATATTTATAAACAGAAAGACGATAACCAGGACCAGAATGACTATGATGATCAAAAAACCAGTAAAGGGAAGCGTATCAACCTGAAATAAAACCATATCCTATTACTCTTTTCCCATAAAACTCCTTCAAAAAAGACAGTTTGATTATAGCATAAGCGAGATAAATAACGCAAATACCAGCGCGGTAAATTCAGATGAAAAACAGAAATGAGACCCCCCCCCCAAAAAAAACCGGCCTGACAAGCAGACCGGTTAATATCAAGTGCATATAATGAGGCTAGATGAGATGCACTGGATGAGAATTATCATTCACGGGCGTTAAATGGTCGACCGGCTCATCAGTATGACATAAACCGAGTTCAGAAAACGCATCTTCGTTATTTAAGACTTCTGCTTCGCCACTTTTTTCAATGATTTCGAGTAATTTATCTTCGGCGGAAATGGAATTGTCATGCATGATTGTGACGGCGACAAGGGCGGCTATCGTGCTTGTCTTGGTAAGATGGTCATCGTTGTTAGGATGGCGAAAAGGAATGACTTTACCGTCTTCCCGAAGGGGTTCAATGATATGGCTCATTGATATTCTCCTCTGATGCGAATGAATATTTGATGATCTGCCGACGCCGTATATGCAAGGCATGACGTGAAATTATCGTGAAAATAGTGTGACGTATTTGCTCTAGCACCAACTTTGATGCCTACCAGATATGGTGAAATGGTTTGCTCTGGATACAACATACTGAAAAAAACTACACATGAAATGCGAATCGATGTCAATGCAAATATGAGCCGATTCGCAAAAAAACATGAAATAAATAAAAAACAGCCAGAAGCGGCTGTTTTAATTTCTAATATGATTGCGCTAAATTAGCTGCCAACGCGGCGAACGTTAATCGAACCACTCGGCTTATTATTAACGTTTTTGACGGTATTGCTTGGCTGGCTGTAAATCAGCGTCTCAACACCAAAGGTATCAACGACGCTTGCCTTTGCCCTAATTTGAAGCCCAACATGCGACTGATTAAGCGCAATTTGGTTAAAGTTGGAGCCATCAATCGCTCGCCACGTGCGGCCATCATTTGATGCTTCCCAGCTTACTGAGAGGCTGGCAATTCCGTCTTCATCAGAAACGCCAGATGTTGTGACCGACAATGCCGAACCTTCAAGGGCTTTACCGACAATAATGACTTCGCCTTCAACAGGGTCGTCAACATTGGCAACCGTTTCCGACGGGTTGGAAATCAGGATCTCTCGCGTGCCTTGATTATCCATGTAAGTAATCACCGAACGGTAGGAAAACCCAACATGCGACTGCGTTAGGCGCAGCACTTCGCTGGTTGCATTTGGAAATGTTTGCCAATTCGTTTTTGTTGATGATCTTTGCCAGATGACTTCATATGAGCCAATTCCATCTTCGTCTGAAATGGTGCTTGTATCGACAACCAGAGCGTCTTCTTCAAACGGGTTTCCAAGCAGAATAGGGGCGCCAGTTGGCTTGTCATTGACATTTTTCACTTCGCTCGAACTAGGGCTGATCAAAGTTTCCAGATTACCCTGTCCATCAACATATGTGATGACCACGCGCAAACGATGACTAACATGGATTTGCCGAGGGGTGAAAGATTGCTGGGTCGCGCCTGTCAAATTCATCCAGCCGCCGTCCTTGGACAGCATTTGCCACTGAACCGATACCTCTCCCATACCGTCATCATCCATAATGGCGGTGGCATCAACGATTAGCGGATCGTCTTCAATGGCGTCAAAACCATCTTCGTCTTCGTTATTATCATCGTTACTTGCGCCAGCGGCTTCAGACGTTGCGCTAGTTTCAGGCACATCACTAACAGATGAAGACCCGGCGCTCAGAGGTGAGCTCGTATCATTCGTATCTGAAGAAGCGTCAGCTGAGCTTATCGCGTTGCTTGTATTTTCCAGTGAGGTGCTGTTATCTTCAATTGGAAGGCCGCCAGCAAATACCGATGTGGCCATCATGCAAGATACAGTAGTAATGATGAAACGCATTTTGCTAATCATTTCAGAGCCCTAATTCTACCGCTATCAATAAAAATACTTGTTAATTAATAATAATGAAAATTAACATAACTTAAATCAACAAAAAATAATACTTTTTTTAATAAATTATTAATTAAAGTATTAATGGCTGATCTTTTGCGAAGGTTTTTATTGCAGTTCAGTGATTTTGGGACGTCCAGTTTGCAAGAATGTCTTTGGCTTTAATGTTATTTGGATGCAAAT
>MDTB01067604.1_pt1 | contig 13847 bp, 16 predicted proteins | sample 811161 | NCBI WGS metagenome assembly MDTB01 (sample SAMN05326650, study PRJNA326480) | marine metagenome | isolation source: seawater | place: Mediterranean Sea | collected 2009
ATGCTCTGGGACGAGCGAGTTTATGGGCTGGCCTATGACCTCGACGAATACAACATTGTTGCCGTCCGCCACTTCAACATGGGCGCAATGGAGAACAAGAGCCTCAATATCTTTAACTCGAAGCTTGTACTTGCCGATGAAGTCACGGCCACTGATGGCGAACTGGAACGAATTGAAAGTGTTATCGCTCACGAATATTTTCACAATTGGACCGGTAATCGAATCACCTGCCGGGATTGGTTTCAGCTTTCTCTGAAAGAAGGCCTGACGGTGTTTCGCGATCAATGCTTCACCGCTGATCTGCACTCTGCGGCCGTGAAGCGCATCGAGGATGTTTCCATGTTGCGTAATACCCAGTTCAGAGAAGATTCAGGCCCGACTGCGCATCCCGTAAAACCAAGTGAGTATCAGGCGATTGATAACTTCTACACAACAACGATCTATGAGAAAGGGGCTGAAGTGATCCGCATGCTGCAGACCTTGCTGGGTCGCGAGCGGTTCATGCAGGGAATGGCCACCTACATCAATCGGTTTGATGGCACGGCGGCGACGACCGAAGATTTTGTGCACGCCATCATCGATGGCGCCTGCGCGGATGGTCAGCCCCTCGGTTTTGATCCTGCTCAGTTCCGACGCTGGTACCACCAGGCTGGAACGCCGGAATTGCAGGTTGATCGCAGCTGGAACCCCACCACCGGTGAGCTGACATTGCATTTTCATCAGGCCACCGCTCCGACGCCGGGCCAACCGCAGAAGCCACCGCTGGTGTTGCCGGTTTCATTGGCGTTGATCGGTCCTGAGGGTCGTGAGGGAGAGGAGCACCTGCTGGTGATGGACCAAGATCACGCCACGCTCTCCTTGACGGTGAGTCCCGCAGAGCAACCGCCTGCTGTGTCTGTGTTGAGGGGATTCTCAGCGCCAGTGCGACTACGCATGGAGGCAAGCCTCTCGGAGACGTTGCAGCTGCTTGCCCGTGATGACGACGCGTTCTGTCGTTGGGATGCTGCGCAACGTCTGTTCCGTCAGGTGCTCCTGGCCAGGGCGGCTGGCCGGATCGACGAGGAGGTTGAGCCCGCTCTGATCGCAGCGATCGCCCAACGCCTCGAGGCTGTTGATCAGAGCAATGCATCGGAGCTCGCCACGTTGTTGGCATTCCCCGGTATGGCGGAGCTTGAGGTGATGCAGGCACCGGTCGATCCGCTGGCGCTGTTTGATGCGGTTCTTGCGTTGCGCCTCGCACTTGGGCAGCAGCTGCAGCTCCAGCTTGAGCACTGTCTCATCCGTTGCCGGAGTGGTTGGATCCAGCCCTGGCCCGAAGGGCAGGGTGATCGACAACTCACCGCCGTGGCCTGGAGCTGGCTTGCGGCTGCTGGTCATCGTGAAGCCCGTCAACAAGCCGTTGAAGCGGTCTCGGGACCTTCAATGACTCTTGCTCGCGCAGCTCTGCGGGCACTGCATCCCATCGATTGCGATGAACGTGTGCAGGCTTCATCGGCCTTCTATCAGCGATGGCAAGACAAACCCGTCATTTTGGACACGTGGTTTGGGCTTGAGGCATCCATGCCACGTGCTGATGGCCTTGATCAGGTGAAGAGGCTGCTCGACCATCCACGCTTCGATCCTTTGGCACCCAACGCACTCCGTGCGGTTTTGGGTGGTTTCGCTGCCAATGTTCCGGTCTTCCATGCCGCCGATGGCAGCGGATATCTCTTCCTCGCGCAGCAGATTGTGGAGGTTGATCAGCGCAATCCGGTGACGGCATCTCGGATGGTGAAAGTGTTCAGCCGATGGAGCAGCTATGGGCCTGAGCGTCAGGAGGTGATGCAGCGGGCCATCGCCTTGCTCAGTTCATCAGCCTTGTCCTCAAACACCCGCGAAGTGGTGGCCATGCTTGAGGCTTCATGATCTTCATCACCCCAAGAATGCGATCACCACAATCGCCACCACGACCAGGACGAGAATCCAGCGCCAGCGGGATGCGCTGCCTTTGAAGGGATGGGACGAACCTCTGCCGCGTTTTGCCGGCCTCGACCCTGCCGCAAGACCGCAGCGTTGACAGACCAAGCGCCCGGCGAGCGCTCGGTCGGCACGGAAGGCGCGGCTTCCACAGTTCAGACAGATCGTGGGTGACAACAGCTCGCCATTGGACGCAGAGTTCTATTAACTTATCGGGGTTTAAGTGTTTTGCCATTCGATGACACATTGCTCCAGCAAGTCACAATCACTCACGCCTGTGGCGGCAAGAAATGTGTCTGCTAGAAAAAAGATTGTAGAAATTTTTGTGGGTCCAGGTCAATTCACTGATCCCAGTTACAGGTTTTTCGATTCAGAAGGTGACGTGCTTGAAAACTTTAAAGTCAACCCTAAAAAGAAATACCGCTTCAGTCGCCTTGATGGAGTAACCTCACATCCTTTTTATATCAGTGACCGCGGTTACAATGAAAAAGCTTCCTCTGGGCTGAGAATTAAGGGAGATGGGGCGTTCGGTCAGGGTGTGGTTGGTGATCAGTCTTTTACAGTCAGTTTCAAGAAAAAAGCACGTCGTTCTTTAAAGAGAAATGGTGGTTTGTTCTTTTATTGCACATCGCATCCAAGCATGTTCGATGAATTCGTGATTAAGTCCAAAAAATCGAATCGAAACACCTCTGTTGATGCACTCCCAAATGAAGATGAGGGTTTTGCGTCCAGCGTTTTGACGGGTTCCTCCTATGCGCGCCTTGACCCTTCATCCTTGTCACCATTTGATAGCGAGTCCTTAATTGTCAGCGCTGATCAGGTGTCTGCATGACCCCTGGACTGTGTTCTCGGTAAACAGCTAACGCTGCTGCCATTCCGGCTACGAAGCCACTGGCATGACCAATCCAGCTCACCCCTGCAGGTGAAACACCTGGAATCAAGGCAAACAGCGCAGATCCGTACAGCCAAAAGGCAACGATCCCGAGAAGGATGGATAAAAGTTGGCGCTCAAGCCAACCGATCAGTAAGAGGTATCCCAGCAATCCATAAACAACACCGGATAAACCATGACTGGCGGCGGGCCAGAAGAGTGCCACTGGTACTTCCAGGATGATCACTGATACCCAAACTGCCAAATAATCTTTAAAACCACGCGTGAGAACGAGCCAACTCAGCGGAAGAAACACAACGGTGTTGGATATCAGGTGCCCCAGTCCGGAATGGCTGAAGGGTGCTGTAAGGACTCCCCAGATCGGTAATCCCGGGCCCATCGGTAGGTTCCAGGAACCACCAAAAATCAACTGATCGATGAGCTCTTGGCTCCAGGCGACCGCCAGAAGCAACACGGGCAACCAGAGAAGATGGCGCAAGGAGATGCGGAAGGAACCACAATGATCATCAATGCAGGCGTCGATGGTGACAAGCAAAGTCGACGTGGTGGTGATCGGCAGTGGAATTGGTGGCCTGTGTTGTGGCGCCCTTTGTGCCCGAGCTGGACGTGATGTGTTGGTGCTCGAGGCGCACAGCCAACCGGGCGGAGCGGCCCACGGGTTTGAGCGGGGAGGATTTCACTTTGAATCAGGTCCGTCCCTGTGGAGTGGTCTGAGCGGATGGCCCAGTAGCAATCCACTCGCCCAGATCCTCAAGGCTTTGGATCAGGATTTACCTGTCGTGAGCTACAGCGACTGGGACGTCCTGCTTCCCGAGGGCGCGATGAAGATTGGTGTCGGCTGTCGCGACTTCGAGCAGGTTGTTCTTGATCGCTGCGGACCGACGGCTGTTCAGGAATGGCGGCAGTTCGGAGAGGTGCTGGAGCCGATCGCTGCTGCAGCGGCAGCACTGCCTCTGTTGTCACTGCGGCCTGGAGCGGAGGTTCTACAGCAGATGTGGAGTCGCGGTCGTCAGCTGCTTCCCCATCTCCCAGCGATGCGTCATCTGGCTGGAGCCTTTGCTCCGTTGGTTGATCGGCATCTGCAGGATCCTTTTCTGCGCCATTGGGTGGATCTGTTGTGCTTTCTGATCAGCGGCATGCCAATGCAGCACACCAATGCCGCCGCGATGGCCACCCTGTTCGGTGAATGGTTCCGACCTGATGCCTGCCTGGACTATCCATTGGGCGGTAGTGCTGCTGTTGTGGAGGCACTGGTTTGTGGTTTGCAGCGCCATGGCGGAGAACTGCGCTGTCAAAACCGCGTCACGGAGGTTTTGATGGATGGGGATCGTGCCATTGGTGTGGAGCTGGCCAGCGGCGAGTTGATCCATGCCGAGGCTGTGATCAGCAATGCCGATGTCTGGTCCACTGTTCAGTTGTTGCCTGAGGGTGCTCCAAGCAACTGGATTCGTCAGAGAGCGATGACGCCGGCATGTGCATCTTTTTTGCATCTGCATCTCGGTTTTGATGCCACTGGGTTGGGTCAATTACCGATTCACACGGTCTGGGTGGGTGACTGGCAGCGGGGGATTGATGCGGAACGGAATGTTGTGGTGTTCTCGATTCCCACGGTGATTGATCCGGCGATGGCACCTGAGGGGCATCATGTTTTGCATGGCTACACCCCAGCCAATGAGCCCTGGGCGCCATGGCAAGCCCTGAAACGGGGCAGTGAGGAGTACAAGGCATACAAGCAGGAACGCTGTTCGGTCTTCTGGCAGGTGCTGGAACAGCAAATTCCTGACATCCACGATCGATGTTCGCTTGTGATGGAGGGATCACCGTTGACCCACAGCGGTTTTCTCAATGTTCATCACGGCAGTTATGGCCCTGGCCTTTCAGCAGCGCGTGGTTTGTTCCCAGGCGTGACCACGCCTGTTGAGGGGCTCTTGATGTGTGGCGCCAGTACCTTCCCGGGGATCGGCATCCCTCCGGTGGCAGCGAGTGGTGCGATGGCCGCGCATGCCGTGCTTGGACGACGGGCACAATCCGAATTGCTTAGAGAGCTGGGGATCTGAACCAACAAGGATCGTTTGGTTTTGGTCCGGACTCTGGATTTCCGGGATGAAGGTGCTGCTTTGTGAACGGACTTGTTGTTGTGAGCAAAGACATCGATTCCTGTGTTGAACGTTCCGGTGAGGGTGGCCACATACGCTTTCCGAGTTGCTCAAGCGTTCATGAACACCAACGCCCGGATCGATGCCTTGCAGTTGATGCTCACCGATCTGCGCATGCGAAACGAGCCGATCCGTCATAAAGCAGCCTTTCGAGGATGCCAGCCAGAGTTCCAGGCCCTTGTGAGCCGATTGATCGAACAACTCGAAGGTGAACTTCTTGAAGAGAAGCAGAGCCTGCGGGAGGCGTCCCGTTCAGTGGCTGTCTGAAGCGTTGAACAGATTGCGCCAGGTCTGTTCAAGCTGATTCGCTTCGCTGGTGCCTTCTGGCGGAGATCCTGCGAGGAAATCCTTGTCCTCTGATGGCCGATAAGGACCCTGCTTGAGCTCAAACATCACCGTGTTTGGCTCAAGTGCAACAAGGGTATGCATCTGGTTGTCCGCCAGCTCGACCCCCCGCACTGGGCCTGCTGCATCCAGCCGCTCCCGATGGATCAGCTGGTTCTGAGAATCGAAAACCAGCAGCCCGATGGCTCCCTGCAGGACTAGAAAGCATTCGAATCCTTCCCCTTTGGTGGCTCGGAGATGGCGGTGGGGTCGAACGTAAGTTCCTGGCTGCAGCACATTCAGAAAGCGCTGCACCAAGTCACTTTCAAGATGAAAGTTGTGGTTTTGCCGAAGCCGTGGACGACGTCTTGCCTGGTCAGCCACCCGATCAAACAAGGCCTGATCGATGCGTTTGAGTTGGATTGAGGCGCTCATGACGGCTCGGAGCGTTGTTCATTTCCATACGCCGCCGGGACCAGAACCAGAAACAAGGCCCACCACCCCATAACGGCCAATGTCAGAGGAAGGGTGATCCAAAGCCGCTGCAAAAACCACCAGGACAAACTGATCAGAACCAGGCCACTGAGCAGGATGGACCAGGGTTGGCACCACCAGGGTTTCAGAGACCAGAAGGGTGGACGCTGTTCAAGGGTGTTGGAATCAGCGGAGGCTCTCGAGTCCACCAGAGGAGTGAAGGTTGGTGAGATCGTCATAGCCACCAATCAGCTCCCCATCGATGAAAACCTGGGGGAACGTGGTCATGGCGCTGCGGGTCTGCCAGCGTTGGAAATCATCATCTCCATTGATGGTGTCGACCCGGTGTTGTACACCGAGCGTTCGCAGGAGACGTAGCGCTCGAGCGCACCAGGGACATCCGGGGAGCACAGCAATTTCAAGACGCGGTTTGGAATGCATCTCGGGGGTTCTGGCAACGTCTTTTTGGCCCGGTTCATCAGGGAAGCCCAGAAGGAGATCCACGCCCTTTTGGACAATCGTGCCCGGTTCAAGATGACCTCCCCAGACCTGACAGGCTCCATCGGACAAGCTGAGATGGAGATGCACACCCTGAGGAGAGAGTGTTCCATTGAGTGTGATCACTTCCAGATCACCTTCTAAAACTGTTGGGCCGTGTTGTCCGGGACATTGAAACGCGGCCCTGGAAAGGTTGCCGACAACGCCGATCACGAAGCCTGAAGCCTGCTGATCGGAGGCCAGTTGCTCAAGACTTTGACGCAGATCACTGCCTGGAGCGAGCTTCAGCGGCAGTGAACGCATGGCAGTCAAGAAAGCGACGTCAGATTACGCGGAGACATCTGAAATCAGCTCCGGCCATGAAGAAAGGGTGATGTGGTATGGATATTTGCACTGTTTCGTGCTGATTCCGTGCCGATATTGAGGGAGCTGTTGCGGGAGCTGCAGCAACATCTGAATGACCCCACGCCTGTACCCACCACTGGAGAGGTGGCTGATGCTGCGAGTTCCGAGCGGATCAACGTCACCTTGCCCAGGGGTGTGATGGATGATCTGAAGAAGCGGGCGCTGGATCAGGGACGAAGCTGTGGCAATCTCGCCTCATTTCTGATCGAGGATGGTTTACGCCGTCATTCCATGATTAATTAAGGGCTTTGTTCGTGAGGGTTTCAACCAATCCTGAACTCTGCATTTTGAGAATGGAGACATCCAATGGTGTATTGAGTTCGCTTCCTGTCTTGAAAGCAAATCCGTAGGTTTCCTCTGCGAGAGTGAAAGGAGCGAGGCGTAAACCTTTGGCTTGATCGAGATTGCTTTTGAGGTAGTAGCGCAAAGCAGGGCGATCAAAAATCACCGCTGATACCGACTCGTCCAGAAGCATTTCAACCGCTGATTCAAGACTTGATGTCGGCACTGGTTGCATTCCTCCGAGTTGAGCAAGTTCGACGGCACTCGTACCTTTAATGACGGCTACTTTCCTGTTAATCAGTTCAATTGGGCTGGTGATTGGACTTTCAGCTGTGCCTGAGAGGAACAATGTGAAGGCTGATGCGAGGCTCGCAGTCAGCGATGACACTGCGATCAGAGAAATAACCATCCATATTGCCGTGATCGTTCGACCTGTTCTTGTCACGGGAGCCTTGTCTCCATAACCAACAGTTGTCAGAGTCACCAGAGCAAACCACATACCGTTGCCGATGCCCGGGATCAAGGCTTCCGGAAAATTATCCGTGTTGCGTCGTCGTTCAGCCAGCCAGACCAGAATGCCGACAACCAACAACACGCCAATCAACACGAAGACAGACGAGATGACCGCCCTGCCAAAGAACACTCGAAACCGACTGAAAATTGTTGGAGGTTTGGCGGGGAGAATGACTCCAGCCTTGGCGAAAAAATAAGGCTGTGTGAAATTTACATCAGGGATTGCAAGTCGTGTGGATGTGATGCTGATGGGTCCGATCAGCACATCGATATCTTCAGACTCAACTGCTTTGATGCCGAGATCAGGGGTCTGTTGCTGTATGAGCTTGTAAGTGAGATTGTTTTCGGCAGCAATCGAACGCCAAACATCAAGACTGATTCCGCTCCAGTCGGTGCCATCTCGTATCACGAACGGAGGAGCTCCGGCGACACCCACTTTCAATTGCTTTGCTAAAGCCGGTGCGGCAGTTGAACTGAGGAAGAGAACTGTTGCTGCCAAGCAAGCCCTGATATGACAGCGCCGAACCATTTAGAGACGGAAACTGCACCAAGGGTGACACGGTTTTTAGGCCGTGTTGTATCGAATTCATCCAAGGCACACCGTCTGATTTCTGGCTTTGGCATCTGAAGACGGTTCAGGTGCCGATGAAGTGGATCATTTGAAGTTCAATCCTTTTGTCCGTCCATCAGCGCTTCTCCAAACGTCGAACGATCCAGGTCATCGCCACCAGCGATCCCGCTAGAGCAATCAGCAGGGCAAGCGTCATCGACGGTTCATGGCAACAAAGGAGCAATCAGATTGGCATCCGGGGAGCCGAGTAGCCACTCGGCCATTTCCATCCTCAAGGCGAAGGCCTCTTCATCTTGACCCTGACGCTCAAGTGACTTCAAACGATGCTCCAGCCAGTTCAGGGTGTCCATGGGGAGCTGGTTCGGACGCTTGAAGCGCGCCAAAATAGTTTTTCGTGACAAGAGGAATGCTGATGGACAGACCTGCCATTCCGATGCAGCCAGCGTTACGCAATGGTGCGTCGTTCATTTGATGGCTGGCCAGCCCTGGTCTTGGCAGAGGGAACGCTTGCAGTTTCTTCCCCAGCGTGCCCTCTGGCGGCCAGAAGGCCGTGTTTTGCTTGTGGCCGATTTGCATCTCGGCAAAGCAGAAGCGTTTCAAGCCCATGGCATTCCACTGCCAAGCGATGCTGATTGTGGAACCATCAATCCCTTGCTTGATCTGTGCCACCGATTGCGGCCTAAGCAACTGTTTGTGTTGGGCGATCTGATTCATGCCCGAGAGGGCGTCACGCCCAGGTTGCGTGAGGTGTTGCGGGTCCTGCCTGAGCTCACTGGCGCTCTGCTGCAGCTGATCGGGGGCAATCATGATCGTCACACCAGGTTCGAAGGGCTGAGCCAACAGCCTTCCCAACGGCTTGGGCAACTCTGGTTGAGCCACGCTCCAGAAGCCCCTCCCCAGCCGGATTTGCTCAACGTTTGTGGTCATCTGCATCCAATGAGTCGGGTGCGGGGGGCTGCCGATCAGCTCCGTCTCCCCTGCTTTGCTTATGACCAGGAAGGTCCTCGTCTTGTCATTCCAGCCTTTGGGGAGTTGACGGGAGGCCATGACTGCGGTCACCGTTATCGCCAATGGCTGGTGGCTGACGAAGCCATCGTTCCTTGGTTCAATCCCCCTCTCCAACCAAACGGGCGATGGTCGGCGTGAAACACCGTTCCTCCAATCCCCCGGATCCTCCGCGTCGGAGTCGCCCGCGTTTTCGAAAACGCTGGCTGGTTTTGGCTGCTCCAGTGATCGTGTTTGCTGGTCTTGTTGCGCTGGCTCCCAGCACCCCTGATCGTTCTGAGGATGAGCCAGCGACAACATCAGCTGGACAGCGTCAACAGGACGACAAGCCGTTTCGTTATATCCCTGATGATGAGGTGTATGCCCTTAACCTCGATCCCCGTGAGGTTCGATTTGATCTCCTGGAGGGTTGGGATCGAGAGCAGGACGCTTTTGAGGATCTTGCCGCGCTGGCCTATGTGTCAGGTCCGATGTATGAGCGGCATATCGACAACGCCGGCCAGGAGATCACGGTTCCCCTTGGAGACCTGAAATTCGGAGCGAGGGTCTGGCGAGGTCGTAACCGCACAGCATCCCGTCAGCGGGCTTTCATCGGTATCCGTCACGACGGCAGCGTTGATTTCGGATACGGGGAACTCACTGAGGAGCGCAGTCGGACTTACGACACGTTCATCGGCGGTCTTCACAGCCTTTACAACGATCTGGAAGAGCCACCGGAGACGTACAAGGGCGCCTACAGCAAAAGCATGGGCCAACGCATCCGGTACTACCTGCCAAGAATCCGGATGGTGATGGGCCTGCGGGACGACGGGCGCCTGGAGGTTCTGATGAGCCGTGATGGCTTAACGCTTGAACAGTCCAAGGAGCTGGCAAGAAGGCGGTCTTACCTGGCGGCCTACATGCCGGATCATGCGTCCAAGAGCCGCTTCATCATTCCAGGGGTCAAAGGTTTCACTGAGGAGGATGCCAACTGGATCAGTGGTGGAGCCACAAGCTTCGTCCACGTCCCATACATGCTTCGGATGAGTGCCCGCCAGTTCCCCCTCAGGGGCAACTTGATTGCAGGTTTAACGCCAAAAATCGGTGTTGACGACGATTGCAACGGCCCGATCGCCTGTGTTCAACTTTTTGGCAGTCATCTTGCTGATCGAGCCCTTGCGGGGTTGAACCGGGTGATGGAACAGGGGGTGGAGCCCTTGGCACGGATGATCTGGGCACCCTCGCCTTCGCCACGTCAGCGGAACAACCAGCCGGATCAATCACCGCAGAAGCAGGATCGTTCTCCACTACGGGAGCCTCCAATCACGGCAGACCCGTTGGTGCTTCGGGGTGATCCAGGATCAGCAAATGAAGAACGTTTCGATTCCGGCCTGGGGGACCAACTTGATGGAGGCAACTCCCTACGTTCAAAGCCACTCCCTCCAGATCTTCCACCGCCGGAGTTACTCGAGGAAGCGATTGCCCCTCCCACCGAGACAGAGCTTGAGATCAGTCCACCCACCTCAGAAGAAGAGAGGGACGTGATTGAAGATGAGTTGATTGGTGCTCCACCACCACCGGAATTACCTCCCTTGCCTCCGCTTGATCCACTACCGGTTCGACCGCTGCCTTCAATCGAGCAAGGAATCAATGAAGGTTTCACAAGTCCCGAGGGTTGATACCCCACTGGGTCAGACCGCAAAAAATTGATGGTCAACATTGCTGATTGATCAGCAAGCAGGTCCCGCCAGCTGATGCGGCAAAGACCTGCTAAAGCTTGATCAATCCTTGATGCATTAAATCCCCTGGCCGGTGAGCGAGATGGAGGGATTCAACGGATTTCTGCGTGTCCTCAGCTCATTCTGCCGCCACATCATCGGCTTCGTCTTCAGCTCCAACAGGGATCAGGCGAATTGCTTTCTTGCCGAGTTTGATCTCGAATTCGTCCCCAGGGGTCAGGTCAAGAAGATTGGTGTAAGCCTTACCGATCAAAAGGTTTCCATTGCCCTGCACGGTTGCGGTGTAGCTGAGCTTTCGCCCACCTCGGCCAATGGCTCCCCCACCAGCAGAAAGGTTGACACCCTTCGCCTCCAGCAGTGCTTCATAGAAAGCTGTGAAGTTCAGACGATCCCCACCGTCTTTTTTGGAGGACACGTAACCGCATGCCCGTACAAGGTCGGACTTTGAAACTTCACCAAGATCCTTCACCTTTGTGAGGAGGTCGGTACCAGTCAGCATTGGTTTGATGCAATCGCTTAATCAATTAATAGGAGACGAGATGTCAGCCTGTCAATCATTTTCCGTCAAGATCTTCCGCGAAACGCTCGGTTGCCAACCTCTTTGTGGCCCTAGCTGCTCTGTCGCAATCACTCTCGTACTTATGGATCTACGCAGAAATTAAGCGCAATTTTTTCGATAAAAACCATTGGTAATACTGGGTTTTGCTGCCTTCAGGGGGGTGTCGTTTTGCTTGTAGATGAGCACCACTTTTGGGCCCAGTGCTTTGGATCGTGTTCGAGTGTGTTGTGTTCTGTCACGCTTGCTCTCCGATCTGCTTTTCAGGATCCATCCGGATCCATTCAGGCCAGATGAGGCTCGCTCAAGTGGTCTGCATCGAGCTCTCTGGAGAGGTGACAATGGCTTGGCACACCTCATGGACGCCCCAGATCACCATGAAGCGACACCCATTTTGAAAATTTTTATCCCAGTTCAAGGGGGGAATGATGCTCTGTTCCCCCTTGAGTGAGGGGCTGTTTGGCCTGGCATCAACAGGGACGATGCGTCTAGCGCTTAAACACGCCGTTGCAATCACCCTGTGCAGGCTTCACAAAACAGTGACCTTCTGGTGACCAGTAGCCCAGCGCAGGAAATTGGAGGCCTTGGGCTTTTGCCTTTGCGTTGACGCCATCTACACCTTGGCCTTGCACAAGGACGTTGCCTTCTCCATCCACCAGATCGAGAAAGGCATTCTCCTTTGTTTCCTGGGTTGGATTGGCGGAGGCGACACCAGGAAGAAGAACAGTTGCGGTGGCGATCAGCAGGGAGCGAAGCATTGATCGATTGTGGATGGGTTCAGTTGTTGGTCACGACGACTGGAGTTCCGACGTTGACACGATTGAAAACCTGGATCACGTCGTTATTCAGCATGCGAATGCAGCCGAGACTCACTGCTGAGCGCAGTTTCACCCAGCTTGGCCACGCTGTTCCGTGGATGGCGTACTCACCGGTTCCGATCTGGACATACGCCATGTAGCGGACGCCGACAGGATTCTTTGGTCCCGGCGCAATCACCTTGCCCTTCTTGTGATACGTGGGCGCAGGATCCATTTTGGTGATCGCGTAGCTGCCAGCAGGGGTTGGTGACTCTGGTGCTCCAATGGCAATTGGATACTTGCCAATGACCTTCCCGCCATCCAAAAGGGTCAGATAACGGCTCTTGAGGCTGATTTGAATTGAGGTCTCCGCGTGAGCAGGAGCCCCAGCAACGGCCCCGATGGCCAAGCCACCACAAAGAACTGCCAGTTGGATTGGACGAAGAGACATGGATTTCCCAAACAGGCAACCAAGAGCATTTTGACCTATCCGAAAGGGGCTAGCGTCACCCCAACGAAACGGTTGACTTCGATTGATGCCGCCTTTCACCGGAATCCGTCGCGCGCTGCTGGCCAGTGGTGCCACAGCCCTTTCACTGGTTGCTGGTCTTGCACCTGTGCGCGCTGGGTTCACGCCCGATCAGTTGCAGTCATTTGAAGTGACCCATCTGCGAGGGACGGTCAAAACGGTGCTTCCTGATCAGAAGGTTCTTGAAATCGTCGACCCGGAAGGCCACCGGGAGATCATCACGGTTGGAATCGATATGGCTCCCCTCGGTATTCAGCCAGGAGACGGCGTCGATGTATCGGTGCTTGATGGCCTTGTTGTTGACCTCGAGCGCAGTCAGGACAGCGAGCTGAGCTTCAACAGAGAGGACATCATCATTCCTTCTGATATGGGGCCACTCAAGCAGGGCATGCGTGTGGCTCTTGCTTCCGGGACGGCCCGTGTGATCAAGCTCTCCCAAAAGGACCGAAGCATCAGTCTGATGGGACCACTGGGAGGCATTCACAATCTCGACGTGATTGGCGACACGACAGATGACCTGTTCCCTCAGCTGAAAACAGGCGATTTCGTCGATTTTCGTCTCATACAGCCCGTTGCTGTTGATGTGGAACGTGTTGTTGATCCGGAAGGAATCCTCGGCACGACCGAGCCCCAGCCGATCGTTGCTCGGGTTCTGAACACTGACGCCAGCCTGAAGTCCGAACTTTTGAAGTCGTTTGAGATCACCCAGCTGCAGGGAAAGGTGCTGCGGGTCATGCCGGAAGAAAAGGTCCTGCAGCTGAGCAGTCCCTACGGACACACGATGTTGATCACCAGTGGAATTGATCTCTCAACCTCTGGGATCCGTCGCGGCGACAGAGTGACCGTGGATCTCTTGGACGGCCTGGTTGTCGATCTCAGAGAGAGCCCAATCAAACGTTTGAGCTTTCAACGTGAAGACCTCATCCTGTCTGAGGATTTCGGACCCGTGCGCAAGGGCGCCAAAATTGCTATGGCGACTGGAACAGCTGAGGTTGTGAAGATTTCCCAGGTTGATCATGAGCTGAGCCTGCGCGGACCCTTTGGAGGCGTGCACAATCTTGATGTTCGGCGCGAAATCGAAGGAGACCCTATCAAGACACTTAAAGTGGGAGATTACGTGGAATTCAGAGCAATTAAACCGATTGCTATTTCTGTCCGTAAAGACAGCTGA
>MDTB01191369.1_pt1 | contig 13847 bp, 13 predicted proteins | sample 811161 | NCBI WGS metagenome assembly MDTB01 (sample SAMN05326650, study PRJNA326480) | marine metagenome | isolation source: seawater | place: Mediterranean Sea | collected 2009
AAGAACTTCTTGAAAGTCTCTAGCAGGTGCTTCAACTGATTTTAATTTAGATTTTGGAAAAAATTCTTTTGCCTTTTCTTCTTGAGATGTTCCTAATGTAGTAGCAATTGTTACTTCTTTATTATTTAAAGATTTCCATGTTGGGAATTTTTTTGAATTTTTTTTAAGAACTAGAGGAACTGTACCATATTTATAATATGTTTCTGTAAACCCAGCCACTTCAGCTCTTTTAGGCGTCTTAGTTACACTAGTAGAAATATCGTATCTGTCTGCTGTAATACCAGCTACTATTGTTTTCCACTCAGCTGGAACAAACTTTATTTTAACCCCCATATCTTTTGCTAGTTCTTTCATCACATCAATATCAAATCCTTTATATTTATTTGTAGCTGGATCTTTCATTGACATTGGATCCCAATCACCAGTAGTCCCAACTCTTAATTCACCACTTTTTTTGATTGTTTGTAATTTGGACTCTGCGCTTACAGCGGTTGAAATAATTAATAATGTAATTATTACTAAGAATTTTTTCATATTCTCTTTTACTTATTTTTTTTGTTTAATACTAAACGCATATTGACCCAACTAATAACTTGACTGGTGGTATTAATTCATACTATAAAGAACAAAACAAGAACATTATGAAATTAACAATACCTTTTTATTTACATAAAGTAGGAGCTGGTTTTCCATCACCAGCAACTGATTATATTGAAGATGACATTGATTTAAATTCACATCTCATAACAAACGCTCCTGCTACTTTTATAATAAGAGTACAGGGCAAATCCATGACCAATGTCGGAATATATGATGGAGATTTATTAATAGTAGACAAAAGCATAGACCCAAGAAATTTTTCAACTGTAATAGCAAATGTACACGAAGAGCTTGTTGTAAAAACTTTAATTAAAGAAAAAGGAGACAGCTATCTAACTTCAGGATCAAAAAATATTTTAAATAAAATTAATCTCATAGAAAATCCAGAAATAGTAATTTGGGGGGTAGTAACTTATGTCATACATAAACAGCAGTAAAAAAAATAAAGTTGCTTTAGTAGACTGTAATTCATTTTATGTTTCTTGTGAAAGATTATTTAATCCAAAAATAAATAACAAACCTGTTGTTGTTTTATCTAATAACGATGGTTGTGTAATTTCAAGGTCTACAGAATCAAAAAGAATCGGAATTAAAATGGGAGAACCTTATTTTAAAGTTAAAGAACTTGTTAAAAAAAATAACGTCCACATTTTCTCTTCAAATTATGCATTATATGGAGATCTTTCTAGAAGAGTAATGAAAACTTTAAAATCTTTTTCAGATAAAATTGAAATTTATTCAATAGATGAAGCATTTGTTGATTTATCTCATGTAGAAGAAAATGAAGTAGAAAATTATGGAAAAGAAATAAGAAAAAGAATTCTAAAATGGACAGGCATACCAACAAGCGTCGGTATTTCTAAAACAAAAACCTTAAGTAAAGTTGCTAATCATATAGCAAAAAAAAATAAAACTGGAGTAATTTATCTAAAAAAAAATATCGATGAAATTCTAAAAAATTTTTATATTTCAGATGTTTGGGGAGTTGGAAAACAATTATCAAAACTATATATAAAAAATGGAATAGATACGGCTTACAAATTAAAAAATATTTCTAATAGTTGGGTTAAAAAAAGTACTAATGTTTTAGGAGCTAAAACAGTAATGGAACTTAGAGGAATTACTTGCATAAGTTTAGAAACACAAGAAACCAAAAGAAAAAGTTGTTGTGTTTCCAGATCATTTGGTAAAAAAGTTGAAAGTTTAGAAAAATTAAGAGAGTCTATTACCACTCATTGTTTAAATGCAGCAGAAAAGATTAGAAATGATAATCAGATAGCAAAGTCTATAACTACATTTATTAGAACAAGTCCTTTTGATAAAAATAGAAAATATTATTCTAATTCTATTACTATTGACTTTCCAATTGCTACAAGCAACAGCTTAGAATTAGTAAAAATGGCAATAGAAGGGTTAAAAAAGATATATAGATATGGTTATTTTTATCAAAAATCTGGAGTCATTTTGTCTAAATTAAAAGAATCCAGTGAAAGAGAATTAAATCTATTAGCTCCAATTATGGAAAATAAATCCCAAACATTAATGAAAGCAATAGATTTCACTAATGCTAAATACGGAAGAAATGCTATTAGCATAGCTCAAGCAGGCGTTAATAATAGCTGGAAAATGCGTAAACAATATTCTTCAACAATAGATACCAGTTCATTTAATAGCTTACCAAGAATTAAAATGTGAGAAATACAGTAAATAAAGGGGTAATTTCACTTTTATTTTTTTTTTGATATACTAGTGAGACAGGAGCAAATTAATGAAAAAATTCTCAGATAAAATCAAAATTTTCATGAAGCAGGTAAAAATTTATATAAGACTGCAAAAAAATTATAGAAAAATAGCGAAAAAAAAATCTTTATATTTTTATATATATACAATGCCAATTTTTGGTTTTTTTTTATCATTTATTTTAAAGTTTTTAATCTTATTCAACTCAAAAAAATTAACAAAATTAATTTCACATAAAATATTTTTATCTACTATAAGATATATTGATCCGGTAAAAAGAGAACAGATTGCAAATTCCTTGCCAAAATATAATTCACCAATTGAATTAATTGATAACGAAAAAATGATTGCAGATAAAAAACTAAGAAATATTTTAGATGATTTAAATGAAAAAGGTTTTTGTTATCTTGGCAAAATATTTAGCAAAAAAGATTGTGAAGATTTTAAAAATCAATTAAAAGATAAAATTTGTTACAACAGTCAAACTGAAATGCAAAGTGATGGTATACCTTTAAAATTTGACTCAAATAAAAGACCCTTTAACGAAAAAAATAGCGCATATTTTTGTTTTGACGCATCAGTTACTTTGTCGTTTAAACCTTTAAAAGAATTTTTAGAAAATAAAAATTTGACGAACGTAATAAATAATTATTTAAATTTTCCATCATCTATATATTATATTTCAACTTGGTATAATCCACCATCAAATGAACAACACTACGTTCACAGAAGTCATAGAGATTATGATGATTTTAAATTTTTAGGAATGGTAATTTATTGGAATGATATAGAGGAAAATAATGGACCTTTGACTTTTGTAAAAAAATCGCACAAAGATAAAAATATTTTTGAACCTCATACAAAATTGATTGGTGAGGCAGGCTCTGTTTATTTGGTTGATACTTTTGGTTTGCACAGTGGTAGTCCTGTTAAACAAGACGCAAGATACACTACATCGTTTAGATTTGGACAATATTTTAATATGGCTTCTGTTAATAACGGATTTGTTCAAACTCCTTAAAAAAGATCTTGACAAAAATCAATATTAAAATTATTAGTTAATAAGTCAGTTTCTGGGGTGCTTATAAGCTGAGATTATACCCAATGAACCTGTTGTGTAATTACAACGAAGGGAGAATTTTGAAAATAACTTATATTTCTATACAATCAGCCTTGACAGTCACAGTTATCGTCGGACTATTTTTTATAGTTTTAGGTTATCTAAAATCTAAAAAAATTTCTAATAATAAAAACTATATAGTTGGAGATAGAGATGAAAATACATTTTCATTAACAGCAAGTTTGACAGCTTCCGCCTTAGGTGCTTGGATTTTATTCGGACCAGCTTCGGCAGCCACTTGGGGAGGGATAGGTGCTGTAATAGGCTATGCGCTTGGTACAGCAGCTCCGATGTTATTTTTATATAACTTTGGTCCAAAGATAAGAAGAGAATTTTCTAACGGTTTAACATTAACTGAATTCATTAAAAAGAGATTTGGATTAACTATACTTAAATTATGTTTATTTTTGATATTGTTTTATTTAACAATATTTTTAATAGCAGAAGTAACAGCTATTGCAGCTTTATTAAATTTTATCTCACAGGTACCTCTATGGGTTACAGCGGGCATTACTTTAATTATTTGTTTACTTTATATTTTAAAAGGTGGCTTTAAGCTCTCGGTAATTACTGATAAATATCAGTTTGTTTTTATTACATTAATTATTTTGTTTTCTGTAAATTTAATCATAGGAAATATTGATATTTCTAGCTTTAATTTAATCAAACAAAATTCACCTGATTTAATTGATGTAAATTACCTGCCTAATTACACTGCAGGATTAACATTTTTTATTGCAGTTGCTGCTACTAATTTATTTCATCAGGGAAATTGGCAAAGAGTGTTTTCTGCAAAAAATAATTCTATTTTGAAATCAAGTTTAATTTATTCATCAATAATCATTTTTTTCATTGTTTTTTGGATGGGTTATTCAGGACTTATTTCTTTTTCTTTAAATCCTAAAATATTACCAGATTTAGCTTTTTTCGAGTTAGTTCTTGACAAAGAAAATTCAATTATAGTTATTGCTATTCTTGTTCTCGCTTTGTCACTTACTTTAAGTACAATTGACACCTTAATTAACGCAATCTCAAGTTTATTAATAGTAAATGGAGATCAAATTGAAAAATCTTTTAAAATTAAAAATGTAAAAAATAAGGCAAATCTAATAGTTTTAATGCTATGCATTATAGTTTTTATTCTAGCATCCAAAGGATATAGTATTTTGTATCTGTTTCTACTAGCGGATTTATTATGTTGTGCGGCTGTTGTTACGATATTTTATGGTTTCTTTAATAATAAAATTAATCATAAACTTGCATTATATTGCATAACATCTGGACTTGTATTGGGTTTACTTTTTTTTCCAAGTCAAAATTTTCAAAGTAGCATCTTAGTTGGAAATTTAATTTCCGAAGATAATTTTAATTCTTTTATTAAAACAAATTTACTTTTTATTTCTTTTGTAGTCTCGCTGCTTTTACCATTAATAATGTTGTCAATTTATTCTTTACGTAATTCATTTAAATAAATAATTACCGCTATCCAAATAAATATAAAGGATATTAGTTTATTTAAAATCAATGGTTCATTAAAATAATACAATCCTAAAAAAAATTGTGCTGTTGGTGTTAAAAAAAATATCATACTAGCAGGCCCAATACCTATTAGTTCAAATCCTTTTGTATACCAAAAAAGAGGAACTAAAGTCATGAGACCAGCCCAAAACAAATAAAAAGACATTTCAGGTTCATTAAAAGAAAAAATATTTGTATTATTTTTAACTAAAAAAATAAAAAGAAATATAGCTATCGGAGATATTAATAAAGTTTCAATAAGTAGCCCTATATCTGAAGAAACTTTTACTTTTTTTCTAATTAAGCCGTACAAACTAAATGTAATCGCTACAGTTATGCCAATCCATGGTATTTCTCCTAATTTAATTATTAAATAAATTAAAGCTGCAATTACCAAAAGAACAGATATAATTTTATTTCTATTATATTTTTCCTTCAAAAAAACAATTCCAAAAAAAACACTTAAAATAGGGAAAATATAATAACCTAAAGCTGAGTCTAAAAGCTTATCCATTTTAACTGCATATAGCCATGTAAACCAATTTATCGAAACTAAAAGCCCTGTAATGAATAGAAAAAATATATTTATCTTTTTGTTAATAATCTTACTAAATTCATTCCATTTTGAAAAATAAGAAGTAATAATTACTAATAAAAAAGCGGTCCAAATAGTCCTATGTATTACTAATTCTAAAGCGGAAGCAAAAGAAACAAATTTAAAATATAATACTCCAATAACTCCCCACCAAAGCGAGGCCCCTACAGTGAATAATGAGCCTTTAAATAAATTTTTTTTCATTTTTTTGATTGATAAGCTTTATATTTTTAATGAAATATATTTCAAAATTAAATATAATTACAATTAATAATATTTTTGTAATCAAAAGGAGCGGTGGGTGAGTGGTTTAAACCAACGGGTTGCTAACTCGTCGTACGTAGCAATATGTACCGAGAGTTCGAATCTCTCCCGCTCCGCCATTATTCTCTAAAGACGTTTCCGATAGTTACTGGGTTTTCATTTAAAATATATTTATATACATTAATATTCTCAATTACCCTTTGAACATAATTTCTCGTTTCTTTAAAACGAATTAATTCAATCCAATCTATAAAATTTATGTCACCCTTACTTGGATCTCCATATTTTTTTTTCCATATTTTTACTCTATTAGGACCGGCATTATAGGCAGCTATGGCAAAAGGATAAACACCATTATAATCTCTTAATAATGAATAAAAATAATACGTGCCAAGTTTAATGTTATAAGTCGGGTTAGTAGTTAGATATTGTCTATTGTAACCAACTTTAATTTGTCTAGACACTAACTTAGCCGTTCCAGGCATTAATTGCATTAATCCTTTTGCACCTACATAACTATTAGCCCGGGCATCAAATTCACTTTCTTGTCTAATAATTGAAAGTATTAATCCAGGATAGGGCATAATTTTTCCATTTATTTCTTTAGGTGTTGTAATTATTGGATAATTGTAAAGATTTATGAATCGTTTCTCATAAGATGCCTGTTTAGATATTTGTATTGCAAAATCATATCGATCAACTTCTGTAGATAATTTTGCAGCTAAAACTTCACTACCTTTTTGAATATTTAGTGTTGCTAAATGTTTGATAATATCTTTACCATATTGAGTCTTATCAAGTTCCTTGAGAATTTTAACAATTTTAATTAACCTATTTTTATTAAATTCTTTCTCATAATCTTTGTCATGCTTAAACTCTTTAATAATTTTGAATTCACCATTAAAATTAATTTTATTAAATGAAAGTTGACCATAATAAGTATTAGTAAATTTTGAGCCTTCTTTATAATAAATCTTTGACTCTTCAATTTCTCCTAAGTCCTCTAACGACCTTCCAATCCAATAAGCACCTCTGGCTAAACTTATAGGATAACCTACATTGTTGTAAAAATTCTTAAAATGATCAAGAGCAACACTTGGACTTTTTAAAAAACTTAAAGCTAACCAACCAGACAGCCATTCAGCCTCAGCAAATTCTGGTCCATTTGATAATGAATGATTACTAGATATTTTATACGCTAGCTCATAATTTTTTTTGTAAATTAAATCTCTTGTAATATCAGACCTTTGTTTCCACCATAAATCAGGTCTTATTAACTGATCATCTGTCTCAGGTGTATTCTCTAAAATTTCTATAGAACTTTCTAATCTATTTCTTCTGTTTCTCCACTTCAATCTATCGTATCGAAGACCTATATTATTTTTATAAGAAGCAGGAACGTCCGAAATAGCTTTGTCTACACCATAAGAATTTGTCATTAAAATGAATCTAGCATTGTATAAAAGTTTTTCATTTTTTGGCAAATATCGTAACATTCTTTTTAAATCCCAATACTTATTACTCCAAGCCAAGTAGTCAGCTCTTTCAATATTTTCTTTATTTCCTAAAATTTTTCTAAATTTTTTTTTGTAATATCTTAAATCACTTGAACTTAAATCAGCTGTAATCCATCCGGTTTTAATTAATTCATTTGCTAGTTCAATTTTTCCACTTTCTATATATGCTTCTCCCAACTTTATTTTGCCAGTTCCGCTTAATGGTTCTTTATTTTCAAACCAATTAATAATTGATTTTGGTGTAGTATTTTTTATCCTAATTTTATGTTCTGCTAAATATCTTAATCTACTAATTCTTGGAAAATCTGGATTAGAAGAAATAAAATTTGTATAATCTGCAAAGGATGCAGCATTACCTGGTTCTTTTAAATAAATCCATGTGATTAAATTTTTAAAATCTTTATCTTTTATGACCTTAGTTAGTCCTAGAGCACTATTCCATTTTTTTTTCTTAATCAAATTAAAAACTTCCTGTGCATTAGTAAAATCTCTTGAATTTAAAATTAACGATTTTTCAGCTACTTTTATTGAAGTTAGTTTAAAACTTATTGGTTTTTTAATTGGAAGTAAAAATTTGTTAGATGACTCAACTGATTTCTTAGGATTAATTAATTTTTTTTCTTTTTTATCTTCATTTATTGGCTCAACAACCTTTTTCTCTAGGTTTTCAACTTTTTTATCATTGCTAGAGTCATTTTTTATTGCAACTTTTTTTTGATTTGTTGGTTTTTTTAAAGGTAATAATTTACCAGTTATTTGTTTATCATTTTTTATTTTTTTTTTCTCTATTTTAAAGAAATTATTTTTGATAATTTTTTTTTGAGGAAGTATAAAAGTACCATCTTCTGCCGGACTATTTGAAGGAATTATTAAAAATACTGATATTATTAATGATATTACTAGACTATTTTTTAGATAAGGCATATTGTTTATTGACAAAAAATTAATTATCTTATTTTTCTATATGTTTAAAGGATCAATTGTTGCACTATTAACACCTTTTAAGGATAATAAATTAGATGAAGAAAATTACATTAATTTAATTCATTATCACTTAAAAAACGGCACTCATGGTATAGTTCCTGGCGGAACCACAGGAGAATCACCAACTTTATCTTATGACGAACATCGAAAAATAATTGAAATTTCTGTTCGTGAAACGAAAGGCAAAATCCCTGTCATTTCAGGAACAGGGTCCAACTCAACTTCAGAGGCTGTTGAACTTTCTAAGTTTGCAGAGTCTGCAGGAACAAATGGTCTTTTAATCGTTACGCCTTACTACAATAAGCCTACCCAAGAAGGTTTATATCAGCACTATAAAAAGATTAACGACAACGTTGGTGTACCTATTATAATTTACAACATTCCATCAAGGTCTGTAATAGACATGTCAGTTGATACCATGAAAAGATTATTTGAATTAAAAAATATTGTAGGAGTCAAAGACGCTACCGGAGATTTAAATAGAGTAGATCTTTCAATGAAAGCAATGGGAAAAGAATTTCTACAGTTTACTGGTGAAGATAATAATGCTTTAGAATTTAATAAAAAAGGAGGTGTGGGATGCATAAGTGTTACAGCTAACGTAGCACCTAAACTTTGTTCAGAAATGCAAGATGCATCACTTAGTAATGACAAAGAACTTCTTTCTAAGGCAAAAAAAATTAATGAAAAATTAACTCCTTTACATAAAGCTTTATTTATCGAAAGTAATCCTTCACCTGTAAAATATGCTGCTTCTTTATTAAAGATTTCACAACCCAATGTTCGATTACCTCTTGTTGAAATAACAAGTTCTACAAAAAAGGAAGTGGAAAAAGCATTAAAATTTGCTGATCTAATTTAATGAAGCAAAAAAATGTTTCTGGAAAAAAAATTATTTGCTTGAATCGAAAGGCTAGTTTTAATTATTTTTTTTATGAAATCTTAGAAGCTGGCATCTCATTAAAAGGATCTGAGGTAAAATCTTTAAGAGACGGAAAAGGTAGTATTGCTGATTCGTATGCAGTTGACATTAATGGGGAAATTTTTTTAATAAATTCACATATTCCCATGTATAAACAATCTAGTTATAACAACCATGATCCAAAAGATAATAGAAAACTTTTATTAAAAAAAAAAGAAATTAATAAATTGATTGGTAGAATCAATCAAGACGGACTTACTCTAATTCCAACTAAATTATATTTTTCAAAAGGAAAAGCTAAGTTAGAAATTGCAGTAGCTAAGGGAAAAAAACTTTTTGATAAAAGAAATGTTAAGAAAAAGAGAGACTGGAATAGAGAAAAAGCTAGAATTTTTAGTAATTCAAAAAAATGATCTTAATTAATATAGGCTCTAACTTAAACTCTATTTATGGTAATAGACTTGATAATTTGAACAAAACTATAGATTTTATTAAAAGAGAAAAAATAAAAATTTCTAAATATTCTGGTGTTTTTGAAACTCCATCTTATCCTAATAATAGGAATCCCAGGTATTTAAATATTTGTTTGTCAATTATTTCTAAACATAAACCTGAACTTCTTTTAAAGAAATTTAAGGATATAGAAAAAAAACTTCTTAGAATTAAAGATACGAAAAATCAGCCTAGAACATGTGATATCGATTTAATTGATTTCAATGGAAAAATATTTAAAACAAAAAAAATAGTTGTTCCTCATCCAAGAGCCCATTTAAGGAATTTTGTTCTTTACCCATTAAGAGAGATATGTCCTGATTGGAAACATCCTATATTAAATAAAAAAATAGATTTTTTAATAAATAAACTCAATTTAAAATTAAGGAATGAGATTACAAGATTAAAGGAAGATGTTATAATCTAGACATGATTAATAATAATGAACTAATAACTAAAGTAAAATCATATAATAAGTTTTCAAACGTAGAGGTATTAAATAAAGCTTATAATTTTGCGATGCACGCCCATAAAAATCAAAAAAGAAAATCAGGAGATCCTTATGTAATACATCCTATAGCTGTTGCAAATATTTTAACTGATCTTAGGTTAGATAGTGCAACTATAATTACGGGATTACTACATGATACTATTGAAGACACTAAAACTACTTATAGTTCTGTTCTTAAGGAATTTGGAAAAGAAATTGCTGATTTAGTTGACGGAGTTACTAAACTTTCAGCTTTAGAAGATAAAGCTATAGAAAATTCTAGAGCAGAAAATTTCAGAAAGCTAATATTAGCTACATCTAAAGACATAAGAGTTTTACTTGTTAAACTCGCTGATAGACTTCACAATATGAGAACTATTAAAGGATTAGACTCAGACGACAAAAAAAATAGGATTGCTAAAGAAACTATGGAAATTTACGCACCATTAGCTGATAGAATGGGAATGAATTTAATTAGAGATGAATTAGAAGATTTATCTTTTTCAGTTTTAAATAAAAAAGCCAGAGACTTAATTCTTGAAAGATTAAATTATATTAAAAGTAATAGAGTAAATAATTTTAAGCTTTTGTCTGATGAGTTGATAGAAATATTAAAAAAAAATGGTATTGAAGCTACAATAGCAGGAAGAGAGAAAACTCCTTTCTCTATATGGAGAAAAATTCAAAATAAAAAAATTTCATTAGAGCAACTTACAGATATAGTTGGTTTTAGGATTATTTTGAGATCGATTGAAGATTGCTACAAAACTTTAGGAGTTTTTCATAGTCAATACTCTGCAATACCTGGTAAATTTAAAGATTATATTTCTACTCCAAAAATTAATAAATATCAGTCTATACACACTTCAGTAATAGGACCCAAAAAACAAAGAATTGAAATACAAATTAGAACAAAAGAAATGAATGAATTTGCAGAAAGAGGAATTGCATCTCACTGGAAATACAAAACTTCAGAAAAATTTTCTGACTTATCTTGGAGAGAATATGATTGGTTAAGAGATTTAGTTGAAATAATTGAAACTGGAAATAGTCCTGAGCATTATTACGAATTTACAAAATTACAAATGTTTCAAGATAACGTATTTTGTTTTACACCAAAAGGTGCTGTTATAAAACTACCTAAAGAAGCAACATCTATAGATTTCGCTTATGCAGTTCATACGAAAATTGGTGATACCGCCATAGGATGTAAAATAAATGGCAGAGAAAATTCACTACAAAGCAGTTTAAAAAATGGAGATTTAGTTGAAATAATTGTTTCAAAAAAAGTCTCGCCGTCCTTACATTGGCTTTCATCTTCAAAAACAGGGAAAGCAAGAGCTGCTATTAGAAGATATTGGCAAGGAAGAATTGGAACTGAGTCTTCAACGAAAAACAAAGAATATTACTCTACTTTGATTATAGATTTACCTCATAAGCCTGGCATGTTGGGAGAAGTCAGTACACTTATAGGACTAAATAGAAGTAATATTTTAAACATAGAGTTATTAGAAAAAAAAGATAAAATTCTTCAATTTTCATTCGATTTACAAATTAATGATTTGAAAAACTTTACAAACTTGATAAGTCAACTTAAACAAAAAAATTTGAATTTTAAAATAATTAGACATAAAAAGAAAAAAAATGCTCTCTTACAAAGAATCATTAAAAATATTAAAGGAAAGTAACGCTTTACTTGAAGGTCATTTCATTCTTTCCTCGGGATTACATAGTCCTAAATATGTTCAATGTGCCCAACTCTTAAGCAAACCATTTATGGCTGACAAAATATGTGAGTCCTTAGCTGAAAAGATTAAATCTGAATTTAAACAAATAGATTTAATTCTTTCTCCAGCTATGGGAGGAATAATAATAGGTTACGAGATTGGAAGATTATTGAATATTCCAAATATATTTGCAGAAAGAGTGAATAACAAATTTGTTTTAAGAAGAGACTTTCAGATAAAAGAAGATTTAAAAGTATTAATTATTGAAGATGTTATCACCACAGGCAAATCCAGTCTTGAATGTTCTTCGCTTGTTACAAAAGCAAATTCAAAAATACTGGGTTATGCTTGTATAATAGACAGATCCCAAGGTAAATCAAACATCACAGATAAAATTATTTCTCAAGTGGAAATTGACATACCTACTTACGAAAAAAACAAAATTCCAAATGATCTAGCTGCTATACCTGCTGTGAAACCTGGTAGTAGAAATCTTTAATGAAAAATATTAAACTTGGAGTTAACATAGATCATGTGGCAACTGTGAGAAATGCCAGAGGTGAAGAGTATCCAAGTCCTTTAAGAGCTGCACTAATATCAGAAAAATATGGAGCTCAATCTATTACTATTCATCTACGAGAAGATAGAAGACATATTAAAGATAAAGATTTACAAGAAATTAAATCAAAATTAAAAATTCCTTTAAATTTAGAGATTGCAGCTACAAATGAAATGTTGAAAATTGCATTAAAACACAAACCTCATTCTGTTTGTATTGTACCTGAAAAGCGAAAAGAAATTACTACTGAAGGAGGATTAAATTTAAATTATAAAGAAAAATTATTAAAAAAAATTATTCTTAAAATGAAAACAAGAGGTATAAGGGTAAGTCTTTTTATAGAGCCAAACTTATCAGATATTAAAAAAGCTAAAAAATTAAAATCTAATTGTATAGAAATACATACAGGAAAGATTTGTGAATTAATTAATAAAAAAAAATCTTACAAAAAAGAATTTAATAAAATTAAAAAAGCAGTTAACGTTGCTAATAGACTAGGACTCGAAGTCCATGCTGGTCATGGCTTAACCTACAGGTCATCAAAAGTTATATCAAAAATAAAAAATATAAAAGAATTTAATATCGGTCATTTTTTGGTGGGTGAATCAATATTTTCAGGTCTTAAAAAAGTAATCTCAAATTTCAAGAGCATTCTAAGATGAAGAAAATCATAGGTATAGGAGTTGACATTGTTGAAATTAAAAGAATTTCTTTATTATTAAAAAGAAATATAAGATTTAAAACAAGAATTTTTTCAAAAAAAGAAATTAGTCATTGTGATAAGAAAAATAATTTTTATTCTTGTTATGCTAAAAGATTTGCAGCAAAAGAATCATTCGCAAAAGCATTAGGTATTGGAATTTCTAACGGTTTAAATTTTAACGAAATTGAAGTAATTAATAATTCAAAAGGCAAGCCTACTATAAATTTATTAGGTAGTTCAAAAAAAATAGTTAAAAAAATAATTAATAACAAAAAATTTGAAACAAAATTATCTTTATCGGATGAAAAAAAATATGCTATAGCAATGCTTATCTTAAGTACATAAAAATGATTAAAAAAATTATAGATAATTTAAAGACAATATTTTACGCTTTAATAATAGCTGTAATTATAAGATCCCTTTTTTTTCAGCCTTTTTATATACCTTCATCTTCCATGGAGCCAACACTCCTAATTGGTGATAGAATATTTGTTTCTAAATTTAGTTACGGTTATGGAAAACATTCATTTCCTTTTAGCCCACCAATTTTAAATAAAAAGATTTTTTTTAAACACCCTAATTATGGAGATCTTGTAGTTTTTAAAACTCCAGCAGA
>MDTB01006722.1_pt1 | contig 13846 bp, 14 predicted proteins | sample 811161 | NCBI WGS metagenome assembly MDTB01 (sample SAMN05326650, study PRJNA326480) | marine metagenome | isolation source: seawater | place: Mediterranean Sea | collected 2009
AGGTAAGACCGTTTGGTTCACCAATACTGATTCAAGAGAAGAATTAAGATTAAGTTCAGATTCTTTGTTATAAACAGATAAAAGAACTGAAAAAAGCAATCTAAAAACCCCTTTTTGATAGTGTATCTATAATATCTGATGTATGGTGAAAACATTTTATATCATATGAATTTGGAGAGCCTAATATCCTAATACGCTTTTCTCCGATCAGTTTTTTTACAAACGATGTTTGGTTCAATAAGTTGCTCCCACCATTTATATGTATTGCGTCAGTGGTTTTAAATTCGCTACATTTTTGAAAAGAATCAAAACTTTTGGTAAAAGAAAAAAGCGAGTCTTCAATAAATGATTGATCTAATCTATGACGAGTTAATTTTCTGTTCAATAATCTAATTGAATCTTTAGCTAATACTTGTACATAACAATCAAATTTTTGAGTAACAATACAATATCCGAATTTATTAAAGAAAGCTTCGTTAAGTTGAGAGAAAGAAAAATTTTTCAAAATTTTTAAAATAATGTTTGAGGATGTTTCATTATAAAAGCTATCTCGTTTTTTTAAATTAACAGGCCTAAAATCAACAAGTGCTGTTTGATCCTCGTTTACAAAAACCTTTCTTCCCCAACCGAAAAATATCATTTTGTTAAGATAGCTTTTAGACACAAGTTCTTTACTATCTACAGTCCCAATAAAACCCAATTCATGATCATCAAATTTTACTTCAATGGGTTGCTCGCACAGTTCAGCTAACAGATTACAGTTTTGAACAGCGCCAGCGGCTAAAGTCAGAGATTTACAATAGATCTTTACATGAAAACTTAAGCACTCATCAGACAAATTTAAACAGAAATAGTCATGATGATCTTCAATATTTGTGACCTCAAATGGGAGGAAATGAGAAGGAGGTGCATTTCTTTTAACTAAAAGGGGAACCTTTTTAAAATATTTTCCCCCTGAAGATAAAATCCTTGCCCCATGCCAGTATTTTGCCAGCCCGACTTTGTTACGACCTAGACGGTTCATTTTGAACCCATTTTCGTTTAACAAAATATCATCTCCATCAGAACAGACTAATCCATTACCTTTTGTATAGAATTTTGATCCAATCGCACCGTAGCCAATTTGAAAATGTCTTCTGAAAAAACGTAGACTATGATAAGTGTAACCATAGTATTTTGAACCTAGTAACTTCAAAATTAACTCAAATGGAGCTTGAAAAATAAATTTGCCAGGCAGATAAGAAGAAACGATATTTATGAAACTCTCAATACCTTGAAGTTTTCTGTGCCGATCAATGGGTTTCAAATAGAAAAGATTAGTTATGACTTGCTTATTTGAGGAACGAATATAAGATTCAATTAATTCAGAAGTTGTATGTGGAATTAAATTGTTTAATTTATTTAAAAGTTCTTCGTCGAAGATGCCAAACCTTACTACTTTTCCCCCACGGCTGAGAACATGTCTCTCACAAACTAATTTCCAATTAGGATAGTTATTCCATTGCTGTTTAAAAAAAGTTGCAAAAACTGCAACAGTAGAAATAAATATGATTTTAGAGCATGGTAATTTATTTATAAGTTCAAGGTTTTGTTCTAAAGAATAATTCGACCAAGAGAAAAGAAAAATTTCGGAATATTCATCAAATGTAAATGAATCTATCTGCGCATGTGAAATAACAGCTGCATTAGGAACATTAAGACTTTTAACTATTCTAGAATTTGCCCCAATAAATAATATTTTATTTTTCATGTCGTGTCTTACGCTGCCTTAAAGTATCTTAAAATCAAGAATGCAGGTATCAGTGTCGGGAAGTATATTGGTGCTCCAGCAATACTACAAATCAAAAAAACCATTGCTACAAACCACATGCCGGGAGCCAAACTTATATAGCTTAGAAGAGAAGCAAAGTATAAAAAAACACCAATAAAACCAAAATAAAAGAAGGCTTTCAGCATTGGTGCATGAGGAGAAAATCCATCTACGCCAACAATCTCAGTTACTTCTTTGAAATTAGAACCATAACCAAGCAAAAGTTGACTAGTATTTGAGTGAGGAAGAATATTGAAAGCAGAGTTAAAAAAATCGATCTTGGTAAGAAAACTTCCATCAGAGAATATATCAAAAGGATTGATCAGGTAGATGTAATAGAAAAGAACAAGCGACAAAAAAATAAAGAAGAATTTAAGGATCAATCCTCGATTCAAATATGTTTTTACTCCATAGCCTACAAGTTGAGCAACTATTGCGGCCCTAGCCATAGTAGAGATTAATAGAGCAGGTAGAACAATCTTATAAAAAGATTTAGCATTGACATACAGCAAAGAGGATATTATTGCTATTAGCGATAAACCTAGAGCATTGGTAGTAGAATGGTAACCCACAGTTTTTGCTTCAAAACGGCAACTATAATTTAAAAAGCAATTTGGCTCTAAAAAATAACGATAGATACATTCAACAATCAGGAAAAGGCAATAAATCTTTAAAAAAGTTTTTAGAGAGTCTTTTAAAAAAATATTTGATAACCTACTCAACATCATGAATGAAAAAACATTAGTTAAGTATAAAAATGGCGTAAACATTTCTACGTTAGGGCCAGATATATCGAAAGAAATAGATTCAATATTGATAACGAACCAAAGACTAAAATATAATGTCCAGTAGAGAGAAAACCCTATTATCATTAAAAATTCTTTTTTCACCATCATGCTACTCTTGGACAATAAATATAGAAAAGGGTACCCGACAGAATAAAGGATAAGAAATATCCTAATACCAAAAATACTGCTGTTAAAAACAGTCAAAGACATTAACCAAAGTACAAATAACCCTTTGTTGTAATTAACTGAACTCATTTAATAATGCCTTATTATGCTCTTTTATTTTTACCTCCCAAATATTCTTTTCGAGAATGCAATCAATTTCTTGAGACTTATCTTCTATTGCATTTTGTGTTATCTCTATATTTTTTTTTAGTTCCGTTGAACTAGTCTTTTCATTGAATCGAACAACAACATCGTTCCACAATGGTAAGTGCTCTAAATGTGAGTTGCTAATTATAGGTATTTTTAAAGACAAACATTCAAAATACTTTGCAGGGCTAATATAGTTGGAGAACTCATCGTTCTTATATGGCAAAATTACAGCATCATAACCCAAAAGTTTATACATCAACTGATCCTGAGAAAATTCACCCACGATATTGCAGTTCTCAAGTGAGCTTTTACAATTATCTTGAACAATCCCATAAAGATCGACGCTATATACTTCAGAAAGCCTATTTATTAAAGATAAATCACTATTACTCCTCAAATTACCAAAAAAGACTAATTTATTAGAGGTAATTTTTAATTTATATTTATGACTTTCATCCTGAAAAAAATTAAACCAATCTTTTCCTAAACCTGGTAAGAGCAACAATGGCATTGATTGAAGGCTTAATTTTCTTAAACGATCAAAAATTGGAAGGCTGTCTGTGATAATCACATTAGCTTTTTCTAAATATAAGTTTAGCCTTTTTGAAATTACTTCCTGATTCCATTTCATCTCCCACCAGTTGTGGATAATATCGAAGCAAAGGAAACGATACCCCTCAATCAAATCGATCATCGGTGTAAAAGAGTAAACAAAAGCGTCTTTCACATATTTCTCTAAAAACAATTTATACCAAATTCTATTCAATATCGAAGCAACAATACTATCAGAGGGTATGTAAAAAGAAGTTACGAATTTGATATTGGAGCTGCCTTGAGTTTGGGTCTTAATTTTCTTTAAGGGTCTTAGTCTAAGTATACTGGGTAAAAATAATTTTAAATTTTCAATATTTAAATCTCTAGAGGCAATGCGTTGCACAAAAACGACATCGTGTTGATTAGCAAAATCCTCAGTTATGAAATGGTGCCTTTGTCTCAAAAAAGACCAATTAATTTCACTTAAAATTACAACTTTCATAAGTTCAGCAATACCACTTGAAGATTAATTTACGTGTCAGCTTAAAAAATAAGTCCATAATTACTGCAAAAATATTTTTTCTATCCTTGTGACCGCTAGATAGAAGGTAGTTGTTCAACTGAAAAACCTCTAGCGCAGAATTGATAGCATTGTTTTGACCACATTTTTTGCGTAATAACTTATCTTTTTCAATGAAACCGTAAATAGTTCTTAAATTAAGGGAATCATTCACCCCTATACCAACATAAGCAAGTACCTCGTCTAGAAAGTATATATCCACTGCTTCGCTTATATTTATGAAAAAATCATAGTCAGATGAAGGATGTTGTTTTGTGTCGAATCCGATAGAAGATCCAACAGATCTTGGAAAAATAAAACCGGCTGGAGTACCAATTCCATTGAACCACTTAAAAATATTTCTGTTTAACCGCCCCACTTTTGAGACATTGTGACACTCACCTTTTCTTAGATCTGGTAACGGTTTTGATATTTCATATTCCTCTTTTTTGACAAAGCAAGAACATTTCGGATGTTTATTAACAACGCTATCAATATTTCTCAAAAAGTTTGGCGCTAGCAAATCGTCATCTGACAAAATTGATACATATTGACCTTTTGCAAACGAAATACATTTATTCCAGTTCCCCATCATCCCTAAATTAGAAGAATTTTTTATATAAGTTAAATTACTTATGGTAGTTTGACTTAGGTAGTTCTCAATAACGGTTTGATGATTTTCATCAGAATGATTATCAACTATCAAGACTTCATAATCTTCGTACTCTTGATTTAAGGCGCTCTCTGCTGCATTAATAAGAAGCTCTGATCGGTTATAAGTTGGTATGCATATACTATACTTGGGCATGGTTTTTTATCCTTCTATAACAGGAGTAAGGCCAATACCAATTATTGAAACTAAGTTGACACAAGAATAGAGCTGTTAAAATTCCTAAAATGCCATATTCTTTAACTACAGCTATTTGTGTTATTAAAATACAACATGCCGTAGCAATTGACGCATTTCTAAATGGTATTGAGTTAAATGCTGTCAGTACTATTGAAGCTGTTCCATGAATCAATTCAAGAAAAATTATAATGCATAGAAAAATTAATAGACTTTCATTAAGGAGTCTTTGCTCGATAGAAAGGAATTCTAGGAAATAACTAGCCCAGTAGATCAAAAAAGTAGCTCCTATAAGATAAAAACCAATATTTATTAAAAAGATAGTCGCAACTTCCTTTTTTAGGCCTTGTCGATCTTTTACAGTTATAAGATGACTAAGTGTTGATAGCTTCGCATTACTAAAGAAGGTGCTAAATGAATATAATGTATAGAGTAATGTCAAACTAAGGGAATATGCCGCATGCAATTCTTTCGATACATAACCAACAAGCAACAATATTGAAAATCTTTGAGACATAAACGTACTTACTTGCACGAGCCCTAAATCAAATGAGGAACGAACTGTATTAAAGTTTATAGAATTTCTGTCTTTCTTTAAGCTGTTGTAGACATCAACATAGTTAATGATTTTTTTTGAGGTAGCTTTGTATATAAAAATCTTTGAAAGTAATACACCAACTAAAAATGAAACGCATAACCCCAACAAACCAAACTTTATTGTTAAAAAATAACCCAAAGTTAATATTATTAACTTCTGTATTAATATAGATATGTAGTTTAATTTATGAAGATTCGCTCCAAAAAGATACCCACTAATATAATTAGTATATATATTGATAATATAACTTAATATTAATGCTAACCAACTCATGATCTGATAGGTTTCCATATTGTAGTTTAAATTTAGATAAAACCACCCACCGAACCCTGCGAAGAAAACCAAAATCAGTGAAAGATACCTATATATTATCTCTGACTCAATCAAATATTTTTTTAAATATATAAAATCTACCGATTTATCTTTTGCCAAGGGTACATCATTATATTTAATATAATTTGTGCCAGATAATATATAGGCTACATGTCTCGTAACAGTCGGCAACAAGCCTAACTCCAACATCTGAACTAACGAAGCTAGAGTTATGAATGAAAACCATAATGAGATCCCTTCAGTATCAAAATTTATCAAAACAAGTGGAAGGATTAATATGCCAATACCAATATTAAGAAAATGCGAAATATATCCAATTAAAAGTGTTTTTTTTGTTAGCTTATCCATAGAGTTTGAAGGCGGGATGCGCTAGATCTCGTTCAGAAACAATTGGGTTTCTTACTGGCCAATCATAACTAAATGAATCATACCTAATTCCTGAATCATGCTTTGCACTATGCTTCTTGTCCGTCAAATATACAACTGACGTGTTGTCCTCTAAAGACAAAAATCCGTGAGCATAACCCTTCGGAATGAAAAGCGATTTATTTTCCATATCAGAAAGCTCTAATGCGATGTATTTACCAAAGTTTAAATTATCTTTATCTATACATAGCACCACATCTAAAATTTTCCCTGAAATCACAAACACTATTTTATTGTGCTCATATGGCCTTTTTTGCCAGTGCATACCCCGAATAACATTTTTCTTACTTACGGAATAAAAGCACTCCTCAAGAGAGAAAGTTTGGTTTTTAACCTTATCTATCTCAAAGACTTTTTTGAAGCTACCTCTGTTGTCGGAGAAACTATGGTTGTCAATTAATTCACAATCTAGCATTTTTATAACCTACAATAGTTTCTTGAAGCCCTTGTTTTAAATCAACTCTAGGTGACCAGCCTAACTCTTTTCTAATTTTAAGGTTAGACGTCAACATGTCTTCAAAGTCAATTTTACTTTTTTCTCCAAAGGTAATCATTCCTTGCCTCGCAGTAATATCCTGAACTAGGCTCACTATCTCTCTTATCGAAACCGTTTTTTCGGACGACACAATAAATTCTTTTCTCACGCATGAATTCTTTAAAATATAATCTGCTGCTAATTTATATGCTTCAACTACATCTGTTATGTGAACCAAGTCAAGTTTTTGATGCCCCTCGCTTAAATTAAGCATCTTGTTTTCTAAACAAGATTCAATAATTCTTTGAACCAATTTCCGATTATCCTTGGAGCCATAAGGGGTCATTAACTTGAGTGTCAGAACATCCAAACCCATGGACTCAAGACAACTTTGAAACATTATTTTAGATAATGCATATTCATTAAATGCTTTTTTTATTGACTTTTCGCTAACAACTTCTCCATCAAAATCATATTCAAAGCAAGTACCCGTATTAATAACTTTTTGCAATCCATGTTCAGAAAAGTGTGATATTACTTTATATGGGACAATAATATTATCGTATATGAGGTTTTCTATATTGCTTTTGGTGTCGTTTTTTATGTAGTTAGTGGCACAATGAATAAATAAATCATAACTGAAGGCATGTTTCATAAAATCATCATAAGTGATTACTTTGATTTTTTTTTCTAATCCTATCAACCTCTCATAGGATCCATTCTTTGTAATAATTGTTATATCACTATTATTAAAAAATTCATGAACTAAATAGCTTCCAACAAATCCTGTCGCACCAGAAATTAAGATTTTTTTAGTCAAAAACCAACTCCGAAAAACTCCTCCAATTTAGTTGCAATAAATTCATATTTCTCTGAATCAATTGTAGGCTGCACCCCTAACCACAGGGTTTGTTTCATCGTCCTATCTGTATTTTTTAAGTCGCCAGATACTCGGTATGTAATATCTTTGAAATATGGCTGATTAATCAAATTCCCTGCAAACAACAGTCTCGTTCCAATTTTAAACTGATCAAGATACTTCGTTAAGTCAACCCTACTTGCACCCGAAGACTCTTTTAGGGTGATTGGAAATCCAAACCAAGAAGGCTCACTTCCAGGAGTTGGCTCTGCAAGTTCTATGAATTCTGATAACGACGCTAACCTATTATAGAAATATTTAAAATTACTTCTTCGCTTTTCTATAAAGTATTCAAGGCTTTCTAGCTGTGCTAATCCACAGGCTGCTTGCATATCGGTTATTTTTAAATTATATCCTAGATGTGAGTATACGTATTTATGATCATAGCCTTCTGGCAACGATCCAAACTGTTGTCCGAAGCGCTTACCGCAGGTATCATCTTTGCCTGGAGCACAATAACAATCACGCCCCCAATCTCTATAAGATTCTGCAATCAATTTAAGAAGAGGATCATTCATAAAAACTGCCCCGCCTTCTCCCATCGTCATGTGGTGTGCGGGATAAAAGCTAAGCGTCGCAATGTCGCCCCATGTGCCAACCATTTTGCCATCAAAAGTTGCACCTAATGCATCGCAGCAATCTTCCACTAACCATAAGTTATACTTGTTACAAATATCTCTTACTTTCCTTAAATTGAAGGGGTTGCCAAGAGTATGTGCCAACATAATGGCTTTAGTCTTTGAGGTGATAGCTGCTTCTATAAGATCAGCGTTTATGTTGTGAGTTTTCATTTCAACGTCAACAAAAACAGGGACAGCTCCAGATTGTATAATTGGATTTACTGTTGTTGGAAAACCTGCTGCTACACCGATTACCTCATCACCTTTTTTAATAGCACGCTCACCTAAGCGAGACGAAGTAAGAGAAGAAAAAGCGACTAAGTTTGCTGATGAGCCCGAGTTAACTGTAATAAGGTGCTTAACTCCTATAAATTTAGCTAATTTTCTTTCAAACTCTGAGTTGAATCTACCTGTGGTTAACCAGCCATCTAAGGAAGCAGATACCATGTTCTGTAATTCTTTTACGCCTATTTTTTTTCCTGATGGTGGAATCATTGTTTCGCCAGGAATAAATATTTTTTCTTCAAACTCTAATTTTGCGTAGTCTTCAACTAACTTTGCGATTTCAATTCTAATTTCTTGCTTATTCATTTTTACTTCTCATACTATTTTCATATTCTTCTATTTGTTGAAGGGTTATTTGAGTTACGTTCTCACCATCTGAAAAGGCCCTATGCCACTCTATAATTGACGTCAGTGTCTTATCTAGTGTCCAAATTGGATTCCAATCAAGACCTGCCAAAGATTTCGAAATGTCCAGTTTTAAAAGTCGCGCTTCATGTGGCTGCTCATTGCAATCTAATTCCCAACTATTTTTTTCGTACCAATTTTTTACTAAATAATTAAGAACATACTCTACTGAAACCACATCATCATCTTTTGGACCAAAATTCCAAGATTCTGCAAATTCTTGGCCGTTAACATAGAGCTTCTCAGCTAAATTAAGGTAGCCTGCAATTGGCTCTAATACATGCTGCCATGGTCTGGTTGCCTTTGGGTTTCTTATTACAACTGGCCGTCGGTTTTCAAATGCTCTTATTGCATCTGGAATCAATCTGTCTTCGGCCCAATCTCCACCGCCAATAACATTCCCAGCCCTTGCAGATGCAATGCATACCTTAGAATCTTTCTTGAAGAAAGAATTTCTATAGGCTGAAGTAACAAGTTCAGAACAACCCTTACTGCTGCTATATGGATCAAAACCACCCAAAGCATCTGTTTCTCGATAACCCCAGATCCATTCTTTATTTTCATAACATTTATCTGTGGTTACATTAATCACCGAAATAACTGTTTCACAAAGTCTAATAGCCTCTAGTAAGTTTATAGTTCCCATGACGTTAGTCTTATATGTTCCAACAGGATCAACATACGATGCTCTAACAAGAGGTTGAGCCGCCATGTGAATTACTATTTCTGGTTTAAATTCTCCAAGGGAGTTTGTCAAGGCTTCAAGATTAGCTATATCACCCACTTCAGACTCAATCTTCCTATGTAAATCTAATAAGTTAAATAACGAAGGGCTAGTATTTGGCTCTAAAGCGAAACCTTTAACTTTTGCTCCCATTGAATCTAAAAGAAGCGACATCCAACTACCCTTAAAACCAGTATGTCCGGTAATAAAAACTCGTTTATGTTTCCAGAATGATGCGTTCATAATTACCAGACCTTCCATGGAGCACAACCCTGATTCCATAACTCCTCAAGGTAATTTTTATCCCGCAAGGTATCCATAGGTTGCCAAAAACCTGAGTGCTCAAAAGCCATTAATTGATTTTCACTAGCAAGTTGCTGCAATGGTTTTTGCTCCCAAATCGACTCATCACCATCTACTAAATCTATTACTTTTGGATCTAAGACAAAAAATCCACCATTAATCATTGCACCATCGCCTTTAGGTTTCTCCTTAAAACTTTTTACAGAGTTATTTTCAATTTCAAGTGCACCAAACCTACCAGGCGGGACAACCCCTGTTACCGTTGCAAGTTTGTTGTGTTCTTTATGGAATTTAATTAAAGCATCAATATTAATATCGCTTAGCCCGTCGCCGTAAGTAAAACAAAAACTCTCTTCATCTTTTACATACTCTTTCACTCTTCTTAGTCGACCACCCGTCATAGAATTATCACCGGTATCTACAAGAGTAACCGTCCAAGGTTCCGCCCTTTCTTTGTGCACATGTACCTTATTTTTGAAGATATCAAAAGTTACATCGCTCATATGTAAGAAATAATTAGCGAAGTACTCTTTGATAAAATAGCCTTTGTAGCCACAACAAATAATAAAATCATTCACACCATAACTGGAATAGATTTTCATGACATGCCAAAGGATTGGTTTTCCGCCAATTTCGACCATTGGTTTAGGCCTTAGGTTAGTTTCTTCACTTAATCGGGTACCAAGTCCGCCTGCAAGAATAACTACTTTCATTTTATCTCCCTGTACTTACAAATGAATCTGAATAAAAGGATTTCTGATCGAGGCCTTGCTTAAATAATTCAGGACGACTACTAAGAATCATTGACTCAGAACCGCATGCGTAAATCACAGTATCTTCTAACTTTAACTTTAGTGAAATCAGAACATCTTGAACATATCCTGTTTCAAAACCTATTCCAGTATCCCTTGAAAGTGTCTTTATTAAATTCAGACTATTAAAAATATCTGGCATCTCGAAGAATTCTCTTTTAAACCTATTTCCCCAAATGACATAAATGTCTTGTATATCTGTATTGCAATCACCAATCATCGAAAGGGCAGGTGCAATTCCAGTACCAGTTACAAGAAATACAACATTTTTTTTTGTGGAAGCCCGCCAACCAAATGTACCTAGAGGCCCCTCAATCCTAAACAAGTCATTTTGTTTAGAAGATCCAAACAAAATATTAGACATTTCTCCACCCTGTACTCTTTTTACTAGCAGATCAAATGAACCATCTTTCCTTTGTGAATTTGCAACCGAATAGCTTCTCCGTATTTCTCCATTTATTAAATCAACATACTGACCGGGTAAAAACGAGAGTTTATTATTTGGGGGAGTTCTAAAAGTTATTCTTAAAATATCTTCAGCAATTTCATTAATGGTAGAGATTCGAGCAGGAATAGTTTTAGATGGATAATTTGAGTATATGCCAAGGTCTTCAACATCAATCTCAATATCACTTAAAGGAATGGCTTGACATGTTAGTATTTGCTTTTGATTTATTTCCTCTTTGGAGTGAAAAGTGTCATTAGAATTATCCACTTCTCCAGAGATCAACGAACAACGGCAGACTCCGCATTGACCATTATTACAACTATAATTCAAAACACATTGAGATTGCCTAGCCGCCTCAAGAATAGTTTTTCCATCGTACGCAGGAATTTGCTTTCCGTTTGAAAGAGTTATTTTATAGTTTTCCATTGTTGAATGTTTTTAATTATTTTAATGTTTATGAATTAAAAATCTAAAGCATTATGAATTTTTTTTATTGAAAACATAGTGCCTTATAAGCACAAATAAAACGCTTAACGTCACCCCTATTAGCACGCTTAAGATAAAAATTAAACTTCGCCTAGGCTCTGAATTTTTCTCCATTACTGAGGGAGGATAAATATAATCAAAAACATATGCCTCTTTTGCTTCAATTAAAGTTAACTTTTGAATTTCTTGTTGCGAAAGTTCTGCAATAACTTTTGTCATTTCCGATAGTCTAGTCATTGCCATTTGATCATTAAGGTAATCAACAGCTTTTTCTGAAACAGATTTATCTTTTTGTCTGTAAAAAGTATTAATTTCTTTAACTATTAACTCAACCCACTGCTTTGCAAGATATGGTGATTGATGTTTGATAGATAAAGTAATGAAGCCAGTTTCAGCATCTTCACTTATCTTTAAGTGATCGTCTACAAATACTTCATAGCTTTCTTGTGCGCTTGGTACTAATTTACTTGGAAAAGAGAAGTCTCGTACCCAAGTATTTGAATTTATATCAAAAATGTTGTCGTCATAAATAATAGAATTTGTCTCATTTTTCCATTTTTTTATTGCCATAAGATCTGGAAGAAAAATTTTCGGCATTATATTTTTCTCAAAAAAACTGAGAGAACCTATTGTCTCTAATGCTTTTTTAGAATTACTTCCTTTGTTTCCAATAGATAAATCTATACCGGCAAATCCTGCAAGTCCGCCGAGGTTCCCCAATCCTCCAGAAATATCACTGGACGATGATTCTACTGATGAAAGCAAAGCTTTAGATTCGTAAATATTAGGCAATAAGAGACTATAAGTAATTCCAATTACTGATAGAAAAGCTGTGAAAAGGATAATTAGCTTTTTCCCTTGAATTATCAAAAAGAAAATCTCTTTAAGATCAATTTGGTCGTCAGAATGTTGAAATTCTTTTTTATTTTGTATTTCTTGCATAGAACTATCTTCTATTTTGCTATGTATCTTATCGTAATCTTGTTATTTTTTTTATTAGCACTATTTGATTCTTCAATATCTTAAAAACATGGTACCCGGGGCCGGACTTGAACCGGCACGATATTGCTATCGAGGGATTTTAAGTCCCTTGTGTCTACCAATTCCACCACCCGGGCTAATGTAAGATCTCCTTTAAATATTTTTTTATTTTCCAGTCTTGCGAGCCTGCTGCAAGATTAAAACCTAAAAACACCTTTAAGGGAACATAATCAAATATACTTAAATAAATTAGATTTGTTTCAGGTTTAAACTCTTCCATATATATCTTTTAGACGAACAATGTCTTCCTCTACTACCTTTTTTCCTAATTGAATTTCAATAATTTCTAAATTTAATTTCCCAATATTTTCTAAACTGTGTGTCTGGCCTTTCCTGATTTCAAAAAATGAGCCTTTTTTACATTTCAATTTTTCATCTTCAATATAGACCAGTCCTTTACCCTTGACAGCAAACCATTTTTCATTTCTGTAATTATGAAATTGAAAACTAATTTTTTGTCCTGGATAAATGATAAGTTTTTTTACTTTATAAGTTTTTTCTTCAATAAGATTCTCAAAGTATCCCCATTGTCTATCCTCTCGGTAATTTACAAATTTATTAACCAACATTGAACTAGATTGTATTTTTTCTCCTCCAACTCCAAAAACCATCTTTATTCCATTCTTTTTGCAAACCTCATACTCAGGAATATCTTTTACATTTTTTCTATCTCCGCCATTTGCAAATATATCTATAAGATTTTTTTTTCTTAAATCTTTCAAAGTTTCTTTAACAGATTCGTCTTTGTCTATACATTTAACTACTCTATCTACGGATTTAAATCCCATGAGTATTTTTTTTCTTTCCATAAAAGGCATGAAAAAATATCCTTTTTTTTCTTTGAGAAATCTGTCCGAATTTAATATAACTGTTAAATGTGAACCAAGAGATTTTGCTTCATCTAACATTTGCAAATGACCAATATGGATAGGATCAAAACCACCGCTTACAGCTATTTTTTTCATAATCTCGATTTTTTATCAAAATTATAATTAACATTTTGATCTTTTTCTCTTTTATCTAGTTTCTTATATTGTGACCTGATCTCATTATTTATATTTATTACTTTTGCTAAAAGAGAGAACTCTTTATCAATACTTTTTGAATATTTAACTAAA
>MDTB01190058.1_pt1 | contig 13845 bp, 12 predicted proteins | sample 811161 | NCBI WGS metagenome assembly MDTB01 (sample SAMN05326650, study PRJNA326480) | marine metagenome | isolation source: seawater | place: Mediterranean Sea | collected 2009
CGCCTAAAGCGACCTCCATACCAGTATCATCGACCATGTAATAAGCATCGTTTTCCATTCCAATCTTAAGCCAAATTTCATCCTTAAGATTTTCTGAAATTGATTTATTGGTAACTTCAACCAACAACATTGCAAGCATTTGAGTGTCTATACTTACATAATGATTGTAAGTGCCTTGTGGTTTTTCATTTTTCAATGATCTTGCAAATTCTCTCATTGAAGTCCCGAAAGAAATTGTTCTCGCAAACCTATTAATATCAGAATCATAATCAGCATAATCTTCATTGAATCCAATGCCAGATGACATCTGTAATAAATTCTTGATTGAAACATTATCATAGCCAGTATCTTCAAAATCCTTTAAATATTTAGTGATTGGATCATTGATGTTTTCTATCTGCCCTCTCTCAACAGCTATTCCAATTAAGGCAGACAAAAAAGATTTTGCGACAGACCATGAGATGTGCTTTGAATTTTGATCATTATCATGCCAGTAATTTTCATATAAAATAGTGTCATTTTTTAAGATTAATAAGCCATCAGTTTCGTAATAGTCGAGAGCGTCCATCAGGTTTTGATTACTGTCTTCAAAAAAGTATGTTTCAGGAAGATCAAATTCTTTGGATTGAAATTTAAAAGGCTTATCCGATGCTGGAATGATTGAACCAGTTTGAAAAATCTTATTCATATTCACAAAGTTAAACGCAATTTTATCTTGGTCATATAGATGAATCATTTTATAAACTCTCAAAAACTTTGGGCCATACAGTAAAGCAACGACAAGACAAATGAAAACAAGTGAAATTAATATTTTGTTGAGCATATTGCCTATTGAAACATTGCCTGGTCAAAAGCTTGAAGATAATCAGCTGAAATATCTTCCAATTGTCTTTTGTAGCCTTTGTGAGTAAATATATAAAAATCTTGATTTTGAATTCCAGAAAAAATAGCTTGCGCTGCTTCTGATGGAGATATGGGATAGGTATTTTGAGCATCTTCAGCCGCAACCTCTAGAAGAGCTTTAGGATCTGCATCTGCATCCTGCTTAACTTGATCCATATCTTTCTTAGAGGGCTCATCAAATGTACTGTTTACTATGTTAGTAGTTACCTCGCCGGGACAAACTATGCTCACACCAATATTTGAACCAGCTAACTCTGCTTTAAGAGATGTCATTAAACCCCTGATGCCAAACTTAGAAGCTGAATAGAGTCCGAGCATAGGGTAAGCGATAAATCCGGAGGTAGAGCATGTCGCTACAATATGTGCCTCTTCTCCAGAGGATTGCATCCTAGGCAGGAAAGAATGAACCCCGTTAAAGCATCCTCCTAAATTAATATTAATTAACCAATCATACATTTCTCTAGTAACTTGATTCATTGGCGCCAGTCCCAACACGCCAGCATTATTAAATAATAGGTGGCAATTTTGAAAGGTCTCGTAAGTTTGACTGGCAAGATTTTCTACTTCGTTTAGCTTACTAACATCTGTCAGTCTAGCTATGGCTTCAATACCTTTGCTCTTAACTATTTCAAGAGTCTCATTCAGCCCAATTTCATCTACATCAGCAAGCACTAGGTGCATTTGATTATCTGCAGCAGTTTCAGCAATACCGCGACCAATACCACTTCCAGCGCCTGTAATTACAGCAACTTTATTTTCAAAATTTTTCATTTTTCCCCTTGTCTGAAGTTCATCCTCAAAGAGTATATGAACTTATGGAAAATTAAAAATATTTGACTAAAAAATATGCCGAGGGCAAAACAGCCATCCAAAGCAATAGAGCTAAGATGAGTGGTTTACTGTTTATAGATGTTAACTGATCAGATTCAAATTGACTGCCAATGCAAAACAATCCAAACATAAGAAAACTTTGGCAGATTATCTGCAAAACATTCAAAGCAATCTCATTAAAATTAAAAAAAGTATTTGCCAAGATGGCCAAAATAAAAAATATAATAAAACGAGGAAATTGGGCCGCTTCAAGATTCTTATTGAATATCCAATTTGTAACTAAAATTAATGGAATCAACCATATTGTTCTGCCCAATTTTAATGTCGCAGCAACTTGCGCAGATTCATTGCTATAGATTGAAGCCGCTCCTATCACTGAACTTGTGTCATGAATTGCAAAAGCTGACCAAGCGCCAAATTCAAAATCACTCATCTCAAGAGAATTACCCACTATTGGGAATAGAATGATCGCTATTGCATTTAATAAAAAAACAATTGTCATAGCTACCAGTAATTCTTGAGGCTTAGCTTTGATAATTGGAGCTATGGCTGCCATGGCAGTACCTCCACAGATGGCTGTACCCGATGAAATTAAAAATGCTAAACGGTTTTCAATTTTAAGAATTTTGCCAACTAATAATCCTGCAAAAAAAGAAAAAATTACAAATAACGAAATCCAAGGTAGATATAGTGAGCTTACATTAACTGCGTATGGCAAGCTAATTGTAGTGCCTAAAATTACTATCCCAATCTGCAAAGGGATGGTTCCAAGGCGTCTAGTGAAGAACAAAGATGAAGGTTTAAAAAAAAAAGTAAAAGCTATGCCTAAAAAAATAGACAGTGCAGCGTTGCCAGCAAGGATTGCAATTAAAACAATTAATGCGAATATGAAATTAATTAATGTAATTTAATGCACCTTATATTTTTGTATACTCACAGCTCACAATAGTAAGTGGTATTTGATAAAAGAAACAACTTTTATGAATTAAAATTTTTTCTATCTAATAATCTTTTTTCTTAATCTTATGTTTAAAGGAGTGACTTCCACCAATTCATCATCTTCAATAAATTCCAATGCCTGCTCAAGAGTATGCTGTATATGAGGGGTTAAAATAAGATTTTCATCGGTGCCGGCTGCTCTAATATTAGTAAGCTGCTTTGCCTTAGTTGGATTGACTGGTAAATCATTATCTCTAGAATGCAGTCCCACTATTTGGCCTTTGTAGACTTCAAGGCCATGTCCCACAAACATCCGTCCCCGATTCTGTAAATTAAACAAAGCATATGCAAGAGTTTTGCCTGCGATCATTGAAACCATAACACCATTCTGTCTTACTGCAATTTCTCCTTTTTTTGCAAGTCCGTAATGATCGAAAATACTTGTTAAAATACCTGTTCCACTAGTAAGAGTTAGGAATTGAGAGCGAAATCCTATTAGCCCTCTGGAGGGAGCCATGAACTCCAGTCTCATTCGCCCATTTTCAGTTATAACTAAGGACTGTAAATCTGATTTTCTATTTCCCATTTCTTCCATTATTGAGCCTTGATGCTCCTGCTGGATATCAATCACAACAACTTCGTATGGCTCGTGAATTTCTTCTCCAATTTCTTTTTGAATTACCTGGGGCTTAGAGACAGCTAATTCATAGTTTTCTCTTCGCATGGTTTCAATCAATACTGAAAGATGTAACTCTCCTCTACCTGATACCTTGAATTGATCTGGGCTCTGCCCTTCCTCAACCCTCAAAGCAACATTGTGAATTAGCTCTTGATCAAGTCTATCTTTGATATTTCGTGAAGTAACATACTTACCTTCCTTACCGCAGAAAGGAGAATCATTTACCTGGAATACCATGCTCACTGTTGGCTCATCAACAGAAAGAAGTGGCATTGGTTTAATGTGCTCTGGATCGCACAAAGTATCTGATATATGCAAAGCCTCAACACCTGTAATGCAAACTATATCGCCAGCTTTCGCTTCCTCTGTTTCAACACGCTCAAGACCATGATGACCAAGAACTTGAAGAATTTTTGCTTTGCGTTCAGCTCCATTTTTATCTATTACAATCACTCGATCATTTGGTTTAATGGTGCCTCCTGAAATCCTTCCAATACCTATAACACCAACATAACTATTGCTATCAAGAGCAGATATTTGCATTCTAAATGGAGCATCTTCATCCACATCTGGTGCAGATACCTTTTCTGTAATCATATCCAATAACGGGATCATGTCATCGGCCAATTCATTAGGCTCGTGACCTGCCAACCCATTGATAGCAGATGCATAGATTACTGTGAAATCTAATTGCTCATCTGTTGCGCCTAGATTATCAAATAATTCAAAAACTTGATCGAGAACCCAATGAGGCCTTGCCTCAGGCCTATCGACTTTGTTAATTACTAGAATTGGGTTCAACCCTTTTTCAAAAGCTTTCTGGGTGACAAATCTAGTTTGAGGCATTGGTCCGTCCACCGCATCAACTAAAAGCAAAACTGAGTCAACCATAGATAGAACTCTTTCTACCTCCCCTCCAAAATCTGCATGGCCGGGAGTGTCAACAATATTAATTCTGTGATTCTTCCAGTTTATAGCTGTATTTTTTGCAAGAATTGTTATACCTCTTTCTCTTTCTTGATCATTCGAATCCATAATCCTTTCGGTTGTCATACTTTTACGATCCAAGGTTCCAGATTGTTGCAGCAACTTATCAACCAATGTGGTTTTACCATGATCAACGTGTGCAATTATTGCAATATTTCTTAGCTTATCTTTATTCATCTTGAAGATTATTTGAGGGAGGATTATACGAGAATATTAGAAAAGAAATACCCTCAGCGCATACTTATATTAAATATATTTTATGTGCTACATTGACCATGGCAAACTAAGTCTATACCCTTCAATCAGCTGATAAATATCAGAAAATAAAAATAAATAAAAATGTCATTCAAAGAGCTAGGGCTATCGGATCCAATATTGAGATCACTAAAAGATTTGAATCATTCAGAACCATCAGAAATACAAAAACAAGCTATTCCAATTATCCTTGCAGGAAAGAATTTAATGGCAGCCGCACAGACAGGAACAGGTAAAACTGGAAGTTTTGTTTTGCCGATAATTGAGCGATTGCAAGAGGAGCCAAAGCCTTATAGCAAACACGTTCATGTATTGGTATTGACTCCCACTAGAGAGCTCGCTGCGCAAGTGAGGGAGAGCATTTATACTTATGGCAAGTTTACTTCAACCACTTCTACAGCAATCTTTGGAGGAGCTAAAATATTTCCTCAAAAATCTAAATTAAAAAAAGGAGTAGATGTCTTGGTTGCGACTCCCGGTCGATTGTTGGACTTGCATAATCAAAAATCTGTAAAACTGAATAGAGTACAAATACTTGTCTTAGATGAGGCTGATCATATGCTTGATATGGGATTTATTCATGATATAAAAAAAATTATTGCGCTAACTCCTGCCGAAAGACAAAACCTGCTGTTTTCTGCAACTTTTTCTCCAGAAATTAAAAAACTGGCTCAAACATTAGGAAAAGATCTTATTGAAATTGCTGCACAATCACCTAACAGCACCGTTAATGCAATAAAACAAATTGTTTATAAAGTCGATAAAAACCAAAAATCCCATCTTCTTAGTCATCTCATTCATTCTCAACAATGGCCTCAAGCATTGGTCTTCTCAAGAACAAAACATGGCTCCGAAAAAATTGCTAAACAACTTAATGCTGCTGACATTCAAACCGCAACTATCCATGGAAACAAAACTCAAGGTGCTCGAATGAGAGCGCTTCGTGAATTTAAGGAACAAGATATTAGGGTTCTTGTTGCAACAGATGTCGCTGCGCGAGGAATCGATATCAACAATCTACCCTTCGTTGTGAATTATGATATGCCCACATATCCTAATGATTATATTCACAGAATTGGAAGAACTGGTCGAGCTGGAAAAGATGGAACCGCGATCTCTTTTATGAGCATTGATGAGCATAAGTTTTTAAAAGGAATAGAGGAATTACTTAAAAGCAAGATAGAACAAATGACTGAAGAGGGATTTAAGCCAACTGCAAAACCTTCAAATGGAAATAGATCAAGAAATTTTAGAGGTAAAAAATCCAGCTTTAGTAAAAACAAATCAGTAAATAAAAAGAAGAGTAGATTTAAAAAATCTTCTACTGATTCTAAGCAAGCAAAGGTAAAAAATAAGAAGAAAGGATCGAAAGCGAAGACGCGTTGGAAAAAAACAAGTAAAGTCTAAAAAGCACTATTCATATTTTCCTGTGGTCAAGGGTATATATCTATTGGTGAGATCAAAAGCATCAAAAGTCCGAATCATAATTTACTTTAAAGCATTGAGAAATAATGATTCAATAATCAAATGGGTAAAAAATTTAAAAAGGAAACAATTGCCGCTAAGGCAGGAGTTGGAGGCGATAAACAACATGGTGCTATTATTCCCCCACTCTACCTGACCACGAATTTTATCTACGATGAACTTGGCCAAGATCAATTGTATGAATACACCAGACAAAGCAATCCAACTAGAGATCATCTTATTAAAGCTCTTTCAGACCTAGAGGATGGAATTGGCGGCGAAATATTAAGCTCGGGAATGGCTGCCGTTTCATTGGTAGCCAATATATTAGAACTTAATAGCAAAGTTATTCTTCCAAATGATTGTTATGGGGGCACTTTTAGACTCTTCTCCTCCCTTGCTGAAAAAGGTATCCTTGAGTTGTATTTTTTGGATCAAGGCGAAGATTCTTTTGTTAATCAAATGATTGATGAGATTAATCCTGATTTAATATGGCTTGAATCTCCCTCTAATCCATTGCTGCAAGCGGTAGACATCAAAAATATATCTCATAAAGCTAAAACTTGTAATGCTTTGGTGGCTGTTGATAACACTTTCATGTCACCATTTTTTCAAAATCCATTAAAACTTGGAGCGGATATAGTTATGCATTCAACAACTAAGTACATTAATGGTCATTCCGATGTTATTGGAGGGACAGTGATTACAAATAATGAAGAGTTACTGAAGAAATTAAAATTTTGGGCAAATAATCTTGGAATCACTGGATCTCCATTTGATAGCTATCTAACCTTAAGAGGACTAAGAACACTTGGGATTAGAATGGAAAAGCATCAAAATAATGCTCAAGCAATCGTTGAGATTCTGTCAAATAATGCAAAAGTTAAATCTGTTTTTTATCCCGGATTGTCACATCATCCATCGTATGAGATTGCAAAAAAACAACAAAGTGGTTTTGGGGGAATGCTTAGTTTTGAATTAAAAGAGGGCCTATCAGGAGTTAAAAATTTTATTGAAAAAATGGAACTTTTACCATTTGCAGGCTCACTTGGAGGTTTTGAAAGCCTTATAGGGCATCCTTATACTCAGTCCCATGGAATTCATACACCTGAGAGAAAGAATGAGATTGGTATATCTGAGGGCCTAATCAGAATTTCTGCAGGACTTGAGGACACGGATGATCTGATTGCAGGAATTAAATCAGCTTTAAGTTAAAAATAGTTTTAAATTTTTATTCAGACTCTTTGTCAAGGATAATCCTTTCAACTTCTTGAATTTGTCTATCCACACAATCGAAATAGCTTGATTGTTCACTGGCTGGTTGATCATTTACAACAGTGCCGCCATCTTTTTTTCTTCTTATGGGAGGCCCTGAAGAAGGAATGCCTAAACAAGAAGTCATTGCACTTCCCATATACCCTTCAACACCAAGTTGAGCGTAAGGATTTTTAGCTTTTTCAAATGGAGATAATTCTTTAACTTGGCATCCATTGATCAGGATTAACAGCAACATGAACTTAGCTGAGCTAATTAATAAAAATTTAATATCCATTTAAAATGTTTTATTCATAATAAGAAATTCTAAAAATTGTGTTAAGCAAATATTAAAGCTAATACTTTAAAATGTAAAAAATACTATGGCTTGTTTTGATCATATGACTTATGTCTACCAATAGTAAAATCTCGTTTTAATAAGTGCTTAGTAGATCTTCCGGTCACCCTTTTTCGCCAAGATTTATACGATGATGATTTTAAATTACTTCTCATTAATTCTTTAACAGCTTGTTCTTTTAAACCAAATTGAACTTCAATGGCATCAAAAGGAGTTCTATCTTCCCAAGCCATTTCTATTATTCGAGAAATATCTGATTCATTCATTTGATCGATTATATTTTAATTAGGCTAGGATTTTATATTTTTAAATAATAAATCGGTAATTTCTTCAACCTTCACTTAAAATACGTTACTAAAATTTAATTGAGCTCTAGATGAAAATTTTTTCAGTAAAATCTGTCCCTAAAACTAATTGGAGCTCTGAAAAATCTCTCAATTTTTCACCCAAACCATTAACCGTAATCATTCTTTGTATTGGCTTAGCTTTATTTGGATTGGGAGAGTCACTGATAATTACTTCTGGAGCTGGAATGAGCCCCTGGACTGTTTTAGCAGAAGGTCTTTCGCTTACTTCAGGATCAAGCATTGGAGTCTTAACATTCTTTATAAGCTTGGGGGTTTTAATTTTATGGATTCCGTTGCGGCAGCACGCTGGAGTTGGAACAATATTAAATGTTCTTATTATTGCAGCAGTAATTGAGTGGTCACTGCCTTATCTTCCGCATCCAGAAAGTTATTTCTTAGGAATAATTCAGGCAACTATTGGAACTTTAATAGTTGGGCTCGGGAGTGGAATCTATCTAATTGCAAATCTAGGTCCAGGCCCTCGAGATGGCTTGATGACTGGATGTCAAAAAGTAACCGAGTTACCTATTGCATTGGTTAGAGCCATCTTAGAGATCCTTGTAATTAGCATTGGTTGGATGTTGGGAGGTACTATTGGAATTGGAACGGTCATCTTTGCATTTGGGGTAGGTCCTTCAGTATCTGTTGGGCTTTATACAATTTCATCAATTTCTAAAAAATAAACTCAAAAAAAAAAGGGGTGCTGCCTGCACCCCTTTTCAGTCTATATTACTATCTTAAAAATTATATCCAGCTTTAACATACCAGAAAGCTCCTTCAATTCCATATGGAGATGTCTCGTAATAGATGGCTCCTAGAACATTACCTGGTACATCTTCGCCAATAGCTCCAGCTGAACCATCGATCTTTAATGCTTCTGTGTCAAATAAGTTCTGAACACCTGCTGATACATAGAAGTTGTCTGAAAGATCAATACTTACTGAAGCGTCTACTGTCCATTCAGCATCTGAATTTGTTCCAAACCAGTCAGCATGAACAGCATAGTATTCGCCATACATATTTGCTCTAACAAATGAGCTGACTTTGTCACTCCAAGTTTGAGCTAATGTGATTGTCATTCTATCTTCGGGAAGGCCTTCTTCTAGACGTTTAATTTTTGAGGCACCAGTTACTGCGCCGGAGTTTGTTACTTCAGTTTCAGTATGGTTCCATGCGGCACTTATATCTGAATCAGCTCCAAATAAAACCGTGCTGTAAGTTGCAACTAAGTCATAACCAGTAGTTTCAGTATCAAAGTCATTTGTAAAATAGTTCACTTGACCGATTAATTCTGGATTAGGTATTCCTGCGGCACCCATAGCAGCGACCTGAGCAGCAGTTGGAGCTGCATTACTTGTCAAAGCAACCCTATCTTCTAGCTCGATAACAAAGAAGTCAGCAGTAAGAGATAATTCTCCTGCATTGTAAACAACTCCAAATGATGTGTTGGTTGCTTCTTCAGGATTTAGTTGGCCAGCACCTAGTTTAAAACCAGGTAATGTTTGCGCTTGTGTTAATTGACCGTCAACAAGTGTAGTTTGAGTATTTACAACATTCACCTGTCCCTGAGTAGGCGCTCTGAATCCTGTGCTTGTTGAAGCACGCCATGCTAAATTTTCTGAAACTTGATACCTTGCATTTAATTTAAAGTCGTTAGTATCACCAAATGTAGAGTAGTCTTCATATCTGAATGAACCGCCAAGCAAGAATTGATCACTTACTTGATTTTCTAAATCTACATATAAACCATAACTTCTTCTTGTAAATGCACCTTGAGAATCAGGAGAGAAACCTGCAAAACCATGAGAGCCTACATTAAAACCTTGTAAAGCATATTTTCCAGCTTTCCATGAAGCTTCTTCACCAGAAATAACTTCAAAAGTTTCTTCTCTCCACTCAGCACCATAGGCAATAGTCATTGAATCAACTTGTCTTGATAAATCAAAGTTAAAAACTTTTTCAAGCTCAATATAAGATCCAGTATAAAAATTGCGAGGTGTATCAGGCCCCATAGAAGGGTTAACAGTATTATTTAAACCAAAGTCAGCCTCATTTCTACCAACTGATCCACTTAGATCAAATGTGTGGCCGCTTAAGAAGCCACTTGTAATATCGCCTCTTCTTCCAATTGTAATTGAGGTATCTGTGATGTTGCCAAGGAATCTTGGAGTATATCCGCCTGGGGCAATCTGATTCATCAAGAAACAGCTTGGATCAGCCATAATTAAATCTCTTGTTGCATAATCTGAGGGATTAACTTGCCCAGAATCACCTGTGCCATATGCACAAGTTCCATCCACATTTCCTACAGCTCTATAATCACCTATTGTAAAAACTCCACTTCTACCATCTGGATTACGATAATAAAATCCACCATCTACATCTCTTTCTGAATAATTACCAAACATATAAGACTCAGAACCATCACTATTGGTAACGCCTGAATTCATGAAAAAAGTAACATCATCATCAACTTTTGGAGCGCCCCAAATTTGAGCTGGATTTGCAACTGCAGTATTACCAGCAGCTATAAGGTCAGCCGCATCAGGTCTTTGTAAGCTTCTTGAAGTATCATCAGCTTGTCTAATTTGAAAACTAGTTGTAACAAAGCCATCTTGGCCAAGAGGCATGCCGTACTTACCAGCTATGGTTGTTGTATTACCATCACCTTCAGTATATTCACCCATTTTGTATGAAAGACTTCCACCTTCTGAAATATCATCTAAAACAAAATTAATCACGCCAGCGATAGCATCAGAACCATATTGAGCAGAGGCACCATCTCGTAAAACTTCTACTCTTTTTAAAGCGATAGCTGGTATTACTGAAATATCTGCACCCTGAGATCCATCGTTAACTCCACCACCTTGGAAAGCAATAACTGAAGCATGATGACGTCTTTTACCATTAGTAAAGATCAATGTAGCATCAGCCGATAAGCCTCTTAAATTTGCAGGACGAATCATACTTGCAGCATCACTAATTGGCTGCAAATGAACGTTTAAGGAGGGAATGCTCCCTTGAAGCTGCATAAGTAAGTCATCTGTACCTGTTTTACTAATGTCCTCAGCACTTAATACATCAACAGGAACTGGTGAACTTGAGACCGATCTAGGCTTACCCCTAGTACCAATACTAACAACTTCTTCAACAAATTCGCTATCTTGTGCAAATGAATTAACCGAAAGCAATGAGCTGACAGTAATGATAGTAGTTAAGGACAGCTTAGAAGCGATCCAAATAGCTTTATTATTTAACATTTTTTCTCCCTAAGATTAAATTAAATCAAAGCGATTTATACACTAAATACAATATATAAGCGATATTGCGTCTAGAATATAAACACATTCATATCTATGCATTGAACTTGATAGTTAATTTTTATGTATAATTTTTGAACTAATTTATTTAATGGAGAAAAAATGAAATATATTTTAAATATTGCCCTTATTGTCTGTGCCCTAAATGTTGCTGCACTTGAGAAGGTCCACAATGCATTGGCAATTTCAACTGAAAAACCTTTTACTACATTGGGTCAAATTAAAGCTATGTTCGATGGACCTTTGGGGAAATATATGGGTAAACGTGTTTACGTATACCAAAATTTAATTGATGGTAATGATCCTGCTACACATTTAATCATTAACGAATATGAAAATTATAACGCATATCAAAAAGCAATAGATGCAACAAGCGGTGAAGACCCTCAGGCTGGCTTTTCATGGTATGTAACTTTAAATGAGCTTTCTTTCAAACCTATTGCTAATGGGCAAGATTTCATCCTAGCAACAAACAACAAAGAGAACTGGGAAAAGAATACTTATTTTATGGCTATTGGCATAAATGTTACTGATCCAATTAAGTATGCTAAAGCCTGGATCAAAATGACGAAGGAAACGAGCAACCTAATACCTAATGGATCATCTTGGCTATCACAATCCTATGGCGGAGCATCTCCAGTAACGCACAACGTTTTAGTTGGGGCTAATTCTTACACTGAACTGATGGAAGGGATGGAAAAAATTTATGCATCAGATGCTTTTGCTAGGTTTATTGAAGAAGCCCGGCCATATGGAAAAGTGATAAGTAGAGTCTCATCAAAAAGAATTGCAACTTTTAAAAAATAATTTGGTAATTTCTATGAATTAACTTTATGCCAATCAAAGAACTTTGTAGCAATAACAAAGCTTATTAGCATCCAAATCAATATTCCGAGAAAATTCAAATTTAGTCCAATTAAATGGACACCGTCGTTTGCAATGCCTCTCAGAGATGAAGCTACTACGCTTAAAGGTAAAGCATTGGCCAGAGGTTGAAAGATATCAGGCAAAGATGAGATTGGAAAGAAAATACCAGACAGAACTAGTTGTGGAAACGTGAAAAGAAGCGCAATAGGCTGAATCGCTTCTTGTGTTTTAGCAAGACTGCCAAGGAAAAACCCAATACATAAGAAAATAAAAGCTCCCAAGACTATAACGCTAAACAAAGATAATAAGCCTCCTATAATATTTATCTTAAGAAGACCAATTGCCAAAGTGAGAATTACTGAAAGCTGAATCATGACAATAAACATTCTTGCTAACACAATTGAAACAATAAAGTCTTTTGGTTGAATGGGGGTGACAAACAATCTTTTTAAAATTCCCCTTCTTCTATACTCAACTATATTATAACCACTGCCAGCAATGCATAAATTCATCAACATATACGCTAAAATTCCTGGAAGAAGAAAATCTATGTATCTGTGGGGTCTGGATTTTATATCCTTAAGCTCAACCTTAAACATTGGTTCGTTGCCCCGCATCTCTCTTTCAATGGATAATAAAGTAGATTCAATTGAATCCTTAATGGGATCAACCTGTCGAACCTGAGAAGCATCTAACATTAGCTGAAGCTTTCCTGTATTTGATTGGTTAAAAAATTTAGGGATAATTAATAAGGCAATGATATCTCCAGCAAGAAGACTCTCTTTTAACTGATCTTCAGCTCCCTCCTGAACAAAAAATATTTCTTTTTGCTTTAAGGATTCTGAAAATCTAATCGACAGCTCATCTTGGGACTGGTTGACTAGGCCAATATTTGTTCGATTAGGCTCTCCATCATAAAATAAAAATATTCCAATGAAAATTAAAGGAAAAAGAATGCTAAATACCAATGACTGCCTGTCCCTGTAATAGATTTTAATAAAGACACTTGCCAGATATAACTGAGATTTAGTAAACATCCTTATTACTCTCTTAGACCTAGACCGGTTAAATTTAAAAATACATCTTCAAGATTGCCATGCAATCGTCTCTCGGGTATTTCAGCCGCATGGTCTGCAATGAGCTTTTGTGGTGTATCTTGAGCAATAATAGTGCCTTGGTCCATTATTGCTATGCGATCACATAAAAATTCAGCTTCTTCCATGTTATGTGTGGTTATGACAATTGTCATTCCATTGTCATTTAGAGTCTTAGCAAGCTGCCAAAGATTTCGCTTTGCTTGAGGGTCTAGTCCTGTAGTTGGTTCATCAAGAAAAAGTATCTTAGGATTATGAACCAAAGCGCAAGCTATTGAAAATCGTTGTCTTTGACCTCCAGATAATTCTTCAGGCAAAGCAGAAATTTTTTTTTCTAATTGAACATTGCTTAAAATTTCTTCTGGATTAATGGATGTTGCATACAATGCAGCGAAAAGATTAAGAAGATCTGATAAATTTAAACGGTCAAAATACTCATTTGATTGTAATTGAACACCGATGATCTTTTTGATCTCATAGGGATTAACTTTCACATCAATGCCATCAATCTCAATAGAGCCTTCGTCGAAATTATTTAAGCCCTCTA
>MDTB01157167.1_pt1 | contig 13844 bp, 20 predicted proteins | sample 811161 | NCBI WGS metagenome assembly MDTB01 (sample SAMN05326650, study PRJNA326480) | marine metagenome | isolation source: seawater | place: Mediterranean Sea | collected 2009
ATCATCAAAGGAGTTTAATGAAAATAAAAAAGTGATGGATGGATATGATGATTATTGCAAAGACTGCTTATCCCAAGGTGGTATGGAAAACAGAAATAAAAAAACCACCTTACAAGTGAAAATGGTATTTGGGTTTAACAAAGACATAAGACTATTTTGATATTTTCTTAGGGTATCAAATCATTGTTTCTTGTTCCCCCATAAGTATTTATCAGACCACTTTGAATAACAAACAAATGTTGGAATAGCGAAAGAGAGAAACAACGATGGCAGAGATATCTTCCTTGCCATCGTTGTCTCATTTTTTTTACTTAGTGTAAGTCCAACAGTTGTAATTACAAACCAGATAAGAATAAATAATACAGCTTTTGATAGCCGTTTCAGCCAATTATTCAAAAACTACCTTGTTGGTGTATGTTGTTCCACCATTGTTCAAGGTTATAGTGTAAATTCCTGGTGATATATCTGGCTTATTGATTTCATAATATTTGTTTCCTTGCTTCGGCTCTAACGACTGACTATGAACAAGCCTCCCACTTATATCCATAATTTTTAGTTCAGCGCCAACCTCCAGAGCGAAATTTATTTTTATTGAAGCTCTGTCGATCAACGGATTCGGGAATATCTCGATACCAAAATCGTTGGAATTTTCATCAACATTCATAGAGGAAAAAACATCTGCACCATTCACATTAAGTACATTACCATTTAACGGGTCAATTAATAACACTATGGCTCTAAGTCTTGTTGGGTCAACTCCCGTGGGAACACTCCAGGAATCAAATGAGTGTCCATAGGTACTTCCAGCAATAATATTTGAAGGAAGGGCACTAGTGTCTCCATAAAACGAGGGAATAATGTTACGTGCTACATGGCGATGATACATTGCAGAGGGAGGAACAGGGTGGCCGACCGTTGTGAAATCTACTCCGGCAGTAGCAAGTGGTCCATTACCTCCTCCATTGTAGGCATTCATTTGGCAATAGCGCCAGTCTGTTGAATTGTGGACACTGTCTTCCGTAATGACTAATGCCAGATTAAGGTTTGATTCGTTAGCCGCAAATTTTAAAGCTGTTGAAACTGTGACTGCGGGAAGGCCATCGCTCCCTATTCCGTATGCAGGAAAAACATCAATATCGGCTACTCCATAGTCATTTTTGTATGTTGTAAAGTGAGAGAGTGCTGAACCAATTACGGTGCCATAGTTTAAAGCGGCTTTCCTGTCCACAAGATTCCCTGGCCATCCGTTGACGTTGACAAAATCATTTCCCATGCACATGCCCGAGTAATATGCATGAAACATTGCATCATCAAATGCACCAGTTCCCGTATTGCCATGAACACAAACATATTCAATACTATCTGTAGAAGGTGTATTCATAACTTCATCAAGCCTTACAATTCCTCTTGGACTCCACCAGCCGAAAGCATTTGCAGCAATTGTCTGATCTTCAAAGAGTACTTTCTTCTTGGGTATGAATGTGACAGATCTCAAAGAATGGTTTAATGTGTTATTCGAAACATTAACATCCCCATTAGTATTTGCGGATACTCTGATATTGTATGTTTTTAGAGTGGGAGTTTCGATTACTTCCGAGTGCGTAAACTTGTAGGATTCATTTGGATTTAGATCAACATTAAAGATTTCAGAGTGCTTTGAGGATCCTTCACTCCAAACGATTTCAAAAGATGAAATTTTGTTACTTCCGACGTTAGTAACCTCTCCAGATATTTGCGTACTACCAAGAATATCGTGGGATGGGATTGATAGATTTGATATTTTTAAATCTACCTGAGCGGTTAATAAGAAGGGGAAAAAGAGTAGGGGGAGTAAAAATTTTTTCATATTCTGTATTTTGAATTAAATTGGTCGATCCACTTTAAGCGTACACTAAATATAATAGTGTTTGAGGTTATTAAGAAATTAATTTTTGGAAACTTATTCAGAAGAGTTCTTAATAATTAAGTTTGCATTTTTAATGAATTAGATTTTTTTTCAGCTTAATTTTAAGGAGTTATATTGTTCTTTTCTGCACGTGGCAAAGGGACATATTTTGTTTCGATTTAAATTCGATTATTAGTAGTAATTAATAAAAAAAAAAATGAAAGCAAATTCCATAAGCTTAATCAATGCTTTAATATTGATTTTATTTGGTTCCTGGGGGTATGTTGATTCTGGAATGGAGGCCTTAACTGCACTTATTCCTGTATTTGTAGGTATAATTCTCGTGGCAGTAAACAAGGGGGTTCAAAAAGAAAATAAGATAGCGGCTCATGTTGCTGTCTTACTCACTTTTCTTATTCTAATAGGCCTTTTCAGACCCTTCTTCTCTTCCTTAGAAAGAAGTGATACAAATGCTACACTCAGGGTCGGTATAATGATAGCATCAACCATTTTTGCGATGGTAGGTTTTGTAAGAAGTTTTATTGCTGCTAGAAAATCGAGAAAATCAAAAAATTAGTAAATCATTCACAATCATAGGTTTCGATGGCTTAAACTGTCGAATCAAAGATGAATTTTTTGGATTTATTTCATTTCCTGTTTTTTCCTAAACTGGCGATTGTATGTATTGCAAGACCCAAGGGCATTAACATGACTCCAAAGAATATAGATAATCTGGTAGTCCATAGTTTTTGATTTGAATCGATACTTCTTTTCCATATCCAACGTGTCACAAAAATATCTCCAACAACCATGTGGGCCCAAGTCCCTGCAACCCCAGCAGGGGTTCCCAGAGCTGAGCCTATTGTGTCCAGAATACCTGATGATCCATCTGGATTATTAAAGAGATCTGCAAGGCCTTGGGGGTTTAAGAACATGATAAGAAACCAAATTATTATTGGACCAATAAAAAAGAGCGGTTCTTTCAGCAATTTTTTTGTCTTTTCCTTTTTTGGGTTTAGAAGCATTGCTATCCAAAATGGGCCAACCCATAGAGTGGATATAATGAAAGAAATCGTGTAAATATCCATTTCCTTATCTTTTTCTCAGAATCTGTTACAATTAATATTTATCCGAAATCTATTTAACTGCTTTTATGTATTCTAGTAATAAAGCGAATTTCCCTTCTTGCTTTTCTGCAATTAATAAACCTATTTCGCGAACATATTTTGGGTCGAAAGATGGAGCATTGGGTACATGTCGACCCCTTATTTTGGGAATTAGTTTCTCTGTTGGGATGTCTATCTCAATCCATTTATCTTTTGCGGTTTGAAAATCATAACAATAGCTGGCATAAGACTCTGATGTACCGACTCGGAACTGATATATTTTTCCATCACCTTTTATTTTTAACTTGAATGCTTTGGTTTTTTCAAGCTTAGGATCACTGAAATTATGCCTACAAGAAGAGAAACCACCATTGTTTTCCATGGATACATATCCTTTAAAGAGAATATCACTTGATGAGTCCAATGTCAAGTTAGATCTTGATACTCCACCCATTACATCATCGTTTACGATTCTCCAATAATCCGTTCCAATATCTTTTTTTGTATTGACAATATCTATATTTTGGGATTGAATGAAACTAGATGTCATGGCAAAGCAGAGAAAGAATAATTTTTTCATAATATTAATGTATGCATTAATACTCTAAAGTATTTCTAAATCAAGAAACTATTACTAATTTTTCAGCTACCGCTGAGTGCTCTAAATTAAAAATTTGATTCTCATCAAGTTCTCTTCCAACAGGGGAGAAATAAAGCGAGTTTAAATCAGATAGTGTCTTGTTATCTCTTAATGAAAACCCGTATTTAAACAACATCTTCTCTATTTCTTTCTCCTTATATAACGAGATCCAGGGTTCACCAACTTTTGCCACTCCTTTGAGTATCAAATCAATTTTTTTTTCAGGGTTTAAATAACCTTTACCAAAGCACGCCTTCGGATTTTTATGAATCAGGTCATTTACGTAAGATATGTAGAAAATAGCATTTGCTTTTTGAGAAAGTTCCGAAAGGTCTTTTATTGTTTTTTCAAGTGCTTTTTTAGTTACATATTGAGATACTCCTTCAAGGGTGAAAACTGTTGATTTGCTTTGATCAAATCCTGCTTCTAAAAGTCTATCTTTTAGAGATTGGTGATTAAAGTCAACATCTACATAAGTTATGTTTTCCAAATTTGATAGCTCTTTAGGTAGCATGGAACGCTTTCTTTTTTGAACATCTGCTTGGTCAACTTCGAATACTTTTGTTGCATTGCGGAGATCTAGTCGATGGGCTCTGGTGTCATATCCAGCTCCCAGAATAACATATTGCTCCGTACCGCCATTTACTGAATCTTTAACAAGGTCATCAATAAACTTAGTCCTAGAAACCATATGTTCGTGAAAACCGGGTACAATTTTTTTGGTGATCCAAACTAGAGTTTTGTGCCCTATTAATTTAAGAAAGCCTGAACCCTGGGTAAAGTTTTCCGCATAAGGGTCATTGATAACTCTATTTTCAGGTTTAGCAAGTGTTTCTATCATGCGCTGCTTTGCTACACCTTGAGCAGTGCCATCTTTTTTAAAAGAGGATTTTGCTATGTCAATGCTAGCATCCAAAACTTTAGAGTTCATAATTCAGATTCTTGATTTGGTATAAATTTGAAAGGACTAGGAAAATAAGGAAATGACTTTTTAAGATCCATATAACGACAAATATATTGAAAAGGGTCCATGTGAAAGCAAGAATATCATTAACTTTCAACTATGAAAAAGTTGTCAGATTCCGAAGTGCAGAATCAATTAAAATCAATACCGGGCTGGGAGTTTTATCAAAATTCTTTACAAATAAATTTGACTTTTAAAAATTTTAAAGAATGTATGACTGTTGTCAACAAAATCGCCATTGAATCTGAATTATTAAATCATCATCCGGAGTGGACAAACTCTTACAATACCCTTTCTGTAAAACTTACGACTCATGACGTTAAGGGTATATCATTACTGGATTTCAAATTAGCAAAAACTATAGTTAGAATAACTGAAGAGGTTTCAGGAGCTTAAATTTTGAATTATAAAAAAAACCCCAAACTCTATATTAATAAAATTTAGGGTCTCTTTAACCTTTTTGGAAAATTATTTTTTGAGTCAGTGCATTATAGCATTTGCTCTTCTGAATTTAACGAGATTCGTTCAATCCTCGAATTACAGAGACACCAGCTCCAAATACGTTATTATTACCATATTTCGATTTTCCCTGAAGTGCCCATTGCCTATCAGTTTCAGCTTGATATAGTTTCAAAACAGCAGGTTGAGACATAAGCTTCTTGGTTTTAACATCATATTCGGCGGCTTCAAATAGTCCTTTTGATTTCGCAACAGCCGCTTTGGCTAAGGCTACTTGTTCAGCTTCTTTTTTCTCTGCCAACGCATTTCGTCCCAATTGAACCGCTGTTTCTTCAGCTAGGCTGGCAACTGCCTCAGGTATATCTACATCAGTCATCTGCAACCTTTTAAACTCAACGAAGAATTCAGGTAGTTCCATAGCAATAATTTCAGCCAATTTCGCTTCAGCTTCTGCTCTTTTCGATATGTTCAACTCGATAGCTGAATATTGAGGTACAACTTCTTTTCCTGCTGATTTTAGAGTCTTAAGTATTTTGACATCGACATCAGTTATTCTTGTATGAAGAGAATTAACTTTATTCGGATTCAGGTTATAGTCCAAGGACAATTCAACAACAGTTGACATATTGTTTTTATCATTGAATTCAAATCGCTGCACTGTTGTTTTTTCTCGAACATCGTATTCAATCATGTTATCAATGAGATACATTATTCCTGCGTGAAAACCTTCCGAGTAGACTTGGGTCATATCTGTTTTTCCACCGAATGAAACCCTTACTCCCTTATGACCGCTATCTACGGTAGCACATGAGGTCAGTATTAAGCATGCTATCAGTATTAATCCATTTTTCATTTTAATGTATTTTTAGTTATTCTAGATTTTATTGAAATGCAAAAATACGAATGATAGGTTATCATTGATTTAAAAAAATATGTCTTTGGTCTTAAGTAAGACTGTGTGCCTATATTAGATACATGAAAAATTTGTTTTTTTTAATCTTTCTTTCATCATTATTTGTCACTAATAGTTGCACGAAAAATTATGCTCAGATTGATGAGGAGATAATTCTTCAATATATATCCGATAATAATTTAAATGCAGAGCCCACAGGAAGTGGTTTGTATTACGTTGTAAACAGCAATGGGAATGGCAATTTTCCAAACATTAATTCCACTGTTAGAGTTGATTATAAGGGAACATTGATAGATGGTACAATTTTCGACGAATCGAGTCCGATTGGAGTCACATTTCCTTTAATGAATGTTATTCAAGGATGGCAAGAAGGAATTCCTTTATTTAGTGAAGGCGGATCTGGGATATTGATAATTCCTTCTGCTTTGGGTTACGGAAATCAGGCTATTGGAAATATTCCTAGAAATTCAGTTTTGATTTTTGAGGTTAATTTAATCGATGTGAACTAAATCTTGAAGTATTTAGTTTAAATAGTTTTCACAATTATTTTTTATGAATTCTTTAGCGCTGTAAGGCATAGGGAATCCCTCTACGCTACTAGCTTTTTCATAAATCCAATATATGATAATTATACAAGATTTAAATTTTACTAACCGCTGGATAAAAGATATGTCAAAAGCCTATTTCAACTTGTGGATTAAGGATAAAAACCAATCCTCCTCATTTTTTGCTTTCTGCCAGCCTCAACCTCAACTTGAAGAACATTGCCTGTTCTACAAAAGCAAGCTAGACATACTTCAGCTTTAGCTGAATCATAATTAATACCAAATGATATTAATTCTATGTTTTTATCTTCTAGATATGATGCAATTATTTCTTTATAAATGTTGGTTGTCAAGGTATCGTAGTATGAAGTATCATTCGACCAGGGGTCTGAGCATCCAGTCTCATCGTAATAAAATAAATCGGACGACCTGTTTTTATCACAAGACATCAATGATAAAAAAATCATTATGGTAAAAAAAATAAATATGGAATTTTTCATGCTTGTATATTGCCAACAATTATGCCAAAAAAATGGGTCTAAATGAACTACTTTTCCATGTAAATCTGGACTTGATCGTTTAATTATTTGAATCTCTAGTAACTATACTTGCAGAGGCTTGTTGAGCGGGAAGTATTAGAACATCTGCAACGTTTACGTGGGTAGGAGTGTTTGATACATAAAATATCAAATCAGCTATGTCATTTGCCTTTAGAGGACTCATATTTTTATAAACTTGTTGAGCTTTCTTTTTATCTCCATGAAAGCGAACTTCGGAGAATTCAGTTTCTACCATTCCAGGACATATCTGGGATACCCTAATTTGGTGCTGTGATAAATCTTGTCGCATAGCACGAGTAAGTGCATCAACTGCAAATTTTGTTGCATTGTAGACATTGCCGTCCGGATATGTTTCTTTTCCTGCAATACTGCCAATATTTATGATCTGTCCACTTTTTCTATCGACCATATCTAAACTTATCATTTTTGTTACGTAAAGAAGGCCTTTTAAATTGGTATCTATCATTTGCTCCCAATCTTTTATTAAGCCTTTATGGATAGGACTTTTGCCAAGAGCTAGGCCCGCATTGTTAACCAGTAAATCGATTACTTTAAATTTTTCGGGTATCAGTTGAATTGCTTCCGTAACTTGATTTTCTGACATTACGTCCACACCTTGAAGGAAAATTCTTTTTTGGTCAATTTCGGGTAATTTGTTTTTCCAAGCCTCCATTTTTTTAAATCGTCGCCCCCAGCAAATAACATTCCATCCAGCCTTAACAAATTTTATGGCAGTTGACTTTCCTATTCCTGAGCTTGATCCTGTAACCAAAATAGTTTTCATAATTCTTGATTAATTAAATAATATTACATCATTTTTTTGATAGAAAAGTTAAAATAAGATCTTAGAGGCGATACTGAATTCATTACTATATTTAAGATTGAATACAAAAAATAAGTATTATGGAAAATATATCAATAATAGCTCAGATCATAGTTGCAATATCAATAATTATTGTTTGGATTTTTAGATACGACAATATTGTTTTAGAATTTAAACAATACGGTCTTTCAGATTTAGTTAGAAATATCGTTGGTGCTTCTAAAATATCATTATCAACCATTTTAGTTTTGGGAATTTATTATGAAGTTCCTTTAGTAACGGCTTCTTTATTAATGGCTTTTTTAATGGTCTGTGCTCAAGCCTATCACATAAAAGTTAAAAACCCTCTAAAAAAATATCTCCCTTCGGCATCACTTTTATTGTTGTCTTTGTTTATTGCAGCTCAAAACTCTGGTTTAATCTAAATAATGGAGATTAACCTCATTCTTATTTTTATTTCGGCAATTTCTTTTTTTATTTATGGTATAAATTCCTTTTTTTCCAAGAAGATGAAATTGGAATACGAGAGATGGGGTTATAAAAATCAAAGACTTATACTTGGAAGTTGTCAATTATTAGGAGGGTTAGGTTTAATTGTTGGATTAGCTGTTCCTTTTATACTCTTGACAGCATCTTTTTTACTGATGTGTATGATGCTGGTTGCAGTTTTTGTAAGAATTAAATTAAAAGAAAAAGTAGTTAAAATGTTGCCAGCAATATTTTATGCCTTATTGAATTTGATTATATGTTTTCTTTCCTATAGTATATACTTGTAATATGATGCACGTATTGTTTTTAACTACAAACAAGTATCGTTCACTTATTTAAGAGGCTTAGAGACTAAGCCGTTGGAGATTCATGACATGCCTGTTATATTTGAAGTTCAATAAATTAAATAAATACATTAAGATGAAAGATATGCTGGTGGTTGCGAAACTAAACGAAGGGAAATTTGAAACATTTATGAAATTCATGCAATCTGATGAAGGAATTGCGGAAAGAAAAAAAGTTGCTGATTTATCCAAAACTTTAGGTACGGTATCTCCCGATAAAGGATCTGTAATGTTTAAAATTTCAGTTCATGATGAAAATGCTTTGAGGTCATTCTTGGACGGATCTAATCCCGTTTCTAGCCCGATTTGGGATAATGTGTTGGAGTCTTATGAAATATTTGAAATAACCAAGGTATAATTAGTCCTGACTGCCTGATTTAAGAAAAAAGGTTTTCTCCAAATATCGTTGACTTACCTCAGAGGTTTAGAGTTAAGCACCTGGATGCCGATAATATGCCTCTTTTAGTGTCACTCACTTCGGTGGTGACTTTTTTTTATATTTGAGAAATGAAAAAGCTAATTTTTCTTCTATCACTTTTTATAATTATGAGTTGCGAGGACCCCGATAATCCAAATGGTGCAAGAATTAATTATAGTGGTTGCTTGGTATGTGATAATTACGCTGTTGGTGAGTCCTTTAAAGTCGGTGGCTCAGATTATATAGTAGCAGACAGAATTATGTTAGATGTCGCCATATTGAATGGTGAAGACGTAACGAGATTTTGCACATCAAAGATTACAAGTATGGATAACCTCTTATCTAATCAGGTGAACTTTAATCAAGACATCGGTGCATGGGATGTAAGTAACGTAGACAATATGAAGATGATGTTTAAATCTGCCGAGTCCTTTAATCAAGATGTTAGTAAATGGGATGTTCAAAATGTTGTTGATATGAGTGAAATGTTCTTCGATGCTAAAAGTTTTGACCAGCCATTGGATAATTGGGATGTAGGCTCAGTAAACGATATGGGTAGTATGTTTCAAGGAGCAATAAACTATAATAAAAATATTGGTGACTGGGATGTAAGTAGAGTTGGAAATATGTTAAATATGTTTTACAATGCAACAGTATTCAATCAAGATATTAGTGGTTGGTGTGTTCCAAATTTATTTGTTGCACCGAGCGGTTTTTCTAAATACAGTGCTTTAACTCAATCAAATCACCCTATATGGGGAACTTGTCCTTAAAACAAGTATCCTTGACTTATCTCAGAGGCTTAGAGGTTAAGTAGCTAGATACCGAGGATATGCCTGTAATATGGCATAATTCTTGACATTTTCAATGAATATGAGAAAGATAACGGCGCTATTTATATTCCTCACAATAATACTATCATCCTGCACGAAAGAAAAGGTAGATGAAAATGAGGGCTATAATATGCTGCTTATGGGGCACAGTTTTTTTAGACCCTATGCTGAGAGATTAGAAGAGGTCGTAATTGATGCTGGTTACAAGAGCCATATCCAAACTAACGTTTTTCGCGGAGGGGAGAATGGAAGGGCACTAGATTTATGGAACAGTACCGGCAACGAAAACACTCTAATCAAAGAAATTCTTGATAACGGCAATGTTGATTTTATGGGAATGACAGGTTGGAATCTATTTCATCACCCTACAGATGGTTATCGAGAATGGATTAATTATGCCCTTGTTAATAATCCAGATATTAAAATTTTCATATCAATTTCACCAATAGATTTTCCTAACAATTGGGAGCAAAGAGCTCTGGATTACGGATTCTCATCCATAGAAGAGGCTTTCGAGTACCATATCAGTCAAAACTTTCATCAGACCTTAATTGATTCTTTACGTTCAGAGTTCCCTTCTACAAATATCTTTTCGATACCCACCGGTAGAGCATCTAAAGAGTTATCGAGAATGTATCAAGACGGTTTATTGTTAGACAGTATTTCACATACAGGGCCATATAATAGTTCTCTTTTTACCGATGAAAAGGGACATCAAGGTAAAATGATTGTTTACACCGGTGCTCTAATGTGGCTGAACGCACTATACCAAGTTGATCTGAGTGATAATAATTTTATTACTGGCTTCAATACTGATTTACATTCTGTGGCTCAAATGATAATGAATAGTCACGACCCCGATTATAATCAATAGACATAGTTTTCTCAAAGTATCATTGACTTATTTAAGAGGTCTAGAAGTTAAGCAGTTGGATGCTGAGGATATGTCTATTATTTAAATAGTGCTATTATAAATTCCGCTTATTATTTTAAAGCTAATCTTTTAACTTTGTAAAAAAATAAATATGTTGCTTTCGGCTTTTAAAGAATCGCTTATTCAATTAGATACGCTAAAATTTCAACTCCCTAACGGGCAGTATGTCCCTTCGCATTTTCATCTTACAGAAGTAGGAAATGTAAAGCGGAACTATATAGATTGTGGTGGAAAGCTGCGAGAAGAAAACAAAATCAACTTACAACTTTTGGTGGCGTCTGATACAGACCATCTTCTAAATCCTAATGATGTTTTAGAAATACTGGAATTGGCGGAAAAACAGTTAGGCTATTCAAATTTGGAATTAGAAGTTGAATACCAACAAAATACTGTTGGGCGTTATAAATTAGCTTTTGATGGTGCTGTATTTCAGCTCATCAATACTCAAACAGCTTGTTTAGCACCCGACCAATGCGGCATCCCACAAGAAAAGCCTCGAGTTCGTCTTTCAGCAAGTGGTGTAAACTGTAGCCCTAATTCGGGTTGTTGTTAATTGTTTACTTTTAGCTTTAAGGTTGATTATTTAACTTTTTCTTAATGGTTTTGAAATAAATAGTTCAATCTTTTGTGTTTTATTCGCGGAATGAAAAAATTGATACTTATATACTCATTAATTCTAAGTTTCGTTTCTGAGGCACAATCTACTAAGTGCATTTTAATTGAACTATTGGACTTGTCTTATTCTAATTCTACAGGAGAATTTAGAGTGAGCGTTTATAATGGTAACGCCACGTTAAATTACCCTGGTGTAGCCTTTACTCTCGATGCATCAGGTGATACTCTTCAGAAATCCGCCAATAATTGGGCGTTTTACACACATCCTCAGTTTGATACTGTTTATTACAACACTGCTATACACCACTATCCCAACACCATAAATCCTAGTTTTCCTTTAAGTGTTTATTTTACTTTTGATGATGGGGTTAGCGGCTACGATACTTGTATTTTAACATATTCACATAATTCTACCTTTATTGAGCAAAGTGTTGAGGATAATATGTCAATCTATCCAAACCCTAGTAAGGGATTTTTCAGTGTTAAGATTGACCAAGAGTGTATTGGTTCATCATATCAAGTTCTAAACAACTTTGGGCTCTTGATTGAAAAAGGAATCATAAAGGAGTTGTCTCAAGACTTTGACCTTTCTGATAAGCCTAAAGGTGTTTACAGAATACAAGTCTTGAATGATAAAACTTTAAAGACTGTGAATGTTGTGATTCAATAGTGATATAGTTCTCTCCAAGTATCGTTGACTTATCTAAGAGGCTTAGAGGTTAAGCAGTTGGATGCTCTGGGCTTACCAGAGTTGAAAATAAAAAATTCTCACCGAAGTGATTGATACAAAAAATTACACAATCGTGATTTTATATTTACATACGCCCCTTATATTTTACCCAGGCTAACAACATCGCAAAAAAGAAATCAAAACCAATGGCAAATTTAAAATCAAAGTACAAACGGAAAGAAGAAGAGTTAATTGAATCTGTCATTAAGAGCGGGGACAAAACATTTATCTCTCGTATTGAATTGATAGAGACTTCTAAAATCAAAAACCACAAAATATATGAATGTGTGTACGTGGATAATCGAGCTAAAAAACAAGTAAACATTATCGCAGTTGACATTGCCGATGCTGTCAATAAGCTGGAGGCAATGCTTGGGTTTGGAATCCCCGAACAAGCAGTTAATTTAATGTTGGGTAGTGAAAAATTGAATCAGAAATAAAAAAGCCCCAACCGAAGTGGGGGCAAAAATTAGTAGCACAGATACTGTTTAATTATCGCAAGCTCCTTCACGATATTCGAAAATTCCGTGACATTCCGCTTCTTCAGGGTTGCTGTAGGTAGAATCATTACATCCACAAACTGGATAATAATACATAGGAATTACACCAATACAAGATTCTTCAACACATTCACCTCTATCCTTATTACAAGAGATGAAGATTACACTAAAGATGGCTGTGGCAATTAGAGTTTTCATAGTCAAAAAGGGAGTTGTAAATTATCTTAATTTCTTGTTGAGTGATTTGCTTATCCATACTCCTGCTATCATTGAGCCGATAATAATAATGTAACTAAACCCAGGAGATATACTAATCTCAGTAAACTCATTTAAACTGACTAATAATGATGCGATTATTACAATAAATAGGAAAGGAATAACAAATCGTTTTTTCATTATTCAAATATAATGATTAACTCCATTGTCCTGCTACCCTTAAATTAAAAGAGGGGGGATATGCTTGTTCTCTAGTTTAGGGATAGTTGACTTACCTCAGAGGTTTAGAGGTTAAACAGTTAGATGCTGAGGATATGCCAGTATTATGATTATTACGTAGTTGAAATACGATACAACTGTTTTATTAACCTTTTTGAGTGCCTATTTTATATATTCGTTACATATAAAAACAAAACAAAACACTCTATTAATTTAAAATATATTTCAATGTTCGGAGTTTCCAAAAACATTAGTGTACCAGAAAGATGGGCACGAGCTATTACTTCTCTTTTTCTAATTCCATCGATATTAGTTCAAGGGTATGATCTGTTTCCCCTCCTCCAATCTTTTGTAGGAATTATATTAATATACAATGCTCTATCGGGAATCTGTTGGACCTCTCGTATTTTCGGAATTAAAACTTGTGATCGAAATTAAGAACCCTATGATCCAGACTATCTCAAGACTCTGACCTTTCTGACAAGCCTAAAGGGGTTTACAGAATTCAAGTCTCGAATGATAAAGCTCTAGACTTTGAATGTTGTGATTCAATAGGGACATAGTTCTCTACAAGTATCGTTGACTTATCTAAGAGGCTTAGAGGTTAAGCAGTTGGATGCTGAGGATATGCCTGGGTTTAATTAATAAATA